>ERZ1108170.1005-NODE-1005-length-19792-cov-15.422253_pt1 | contig 19792 bp, 29 predicted proteins | sample MGYA00403705_ERZ1108170 | MGnify/ENA primary metagenome ERZ1108170 (study PRJEB35170, sample SAMEA104062422) | human gut metagenome | biome: human gut; feature: human-associated habitat; material: faeces | place: Denmark | collected 2012-06-15 ...
TTTTTGCTCATAAAAAGGGAGTTGGTTCTACAAAGAACGGCCGTGATTCCGAGTCTAAGAGATTAGGCGCTAAGAGAGCAGACGGACAATTCGTAAAAGCTGGAAATATTCTTTACAGACAGCGTGGTACTAGAATTCGCCCAGGTGTGAATGTAGGTATCGGCGGAGATGATACATTATTTGCTAAGGTTGATGGTGTATTAAGATTCGAAAGAGTAGGTAGAGATAAGAAGCAGGCTTCTGTATATCCAGTAGACAACGAGTAGTTAGAAAACCCCGACTTTTTAGCCGGGGTTTTTTGTGTAATAGGAAATTTTACATTTTCTATTTGTGTTGAAAAACAGGAGAATTATTATGTTTGCAGATCGTGCAAAAGTTATTATAAAATCAGGCAGAGGCGGGGACGGTCACGTATCCTTCCGACGCGAAAAATATGTGCCAAACGGTGGACCGGATGGTGGAGATGGCGGCAAAGGCGGAGATGTTATCTTTGTTGTAGATGAAGGAATTAATACACTCAGTGATTACCGTCACCGCAGAAAATTTGCCGCAGAGCCTGGACAGGAAGGCGGAAAGAAGAACTGCCACGGAAAAAACGGAGCAGATTTAATCTTAAAAGTTCCGGAAGGAACTATTATTAAAGATGCCGAATCCGGAAAAGTAATTGCGGATATGTCTGGTGAAAACCGTCGTCAGGTTGTCTTAAGAGGCGGACGCGGTGGACAGGGAAATCAGCATTATGCTACAGCAACTATGCAGGCTCCGAAATATGCACAGCCGGGACAGGATGCCATTGAGATCGAGGTACAGCTGGAACTTAAGGTGATTGCTGATGTTGGACTTGTTGGATTCCCGAATGTTGGAAAATCGACGTTTTTATCCCGTGTTACCAACGCGCAGCCCAAAATCGCCAATTATCATTTTACAACGCTTCAACCAAATTTAGGTGTGGTAGATTTAGAAGATGGTGATGGTTTTGTTATTGCCGATATTCCGGGACTCATCGAGGGAGCATCGGATGGCGTTGGCCTTGGACATGAATTTTTACGTCATATTGAACGTACAAAAGTAATTATTCATATTGTGGATGCTGCCGGTACGGAAGGACGCGATCCAATCGCTGATATTAAGGCAATCGATAAGGAACTTGAAGCGTATAATCCTGACCTTTTGAAAAAGCCACAGGTAATCGCAGCAAATAAAATTGATGCAATCTATGGGGATGAAAATGAAATAATTGCCGCTTTGCGTAATGAATTTGAAAAAGACGGTATTCGTGTTTTCCCGATTTCAGCTGTCAGTGGCCAGGGTGTAAGAGAGCTTTTGTTTCATGTAAGAGAGCTTCTTGCAAAATGTCCGAAAGAAACCTTTGTATACGAACAGGAATTTGATCCGGCATTGCAATTCTTCAAAGACGAACCATATACAATCACACGTGCAGACGATGGTGCATTTGTTGTGGAAGGTCCAAAGATTGAAAAAATGCTCGGATATACAAATTTGGAATCTGAAAAAGGATATCTTTTCTTTCAGAAATTTCTGCGTGAGCAAGGCATCATAGAGGAACTTGAAAAACAGGGAATCGAAGATGGCGATACGGTAAGAATGTATTACAACGAATTTGATTACTATAAATAAATAGGAGGAGAATCTATGAACAGCAAGCAACGCGCATATCTTGGAAGTCTTGCAAGTACAATGGATCCGATTTTTCAGATTGGAAAGGCATCTTTAACGCCGGAAATTATCGAAGCTTTGGATGCAGCACTTGAAAAGAGAGAGTTGATCAAAGTGTCTGTTTTGAAGAATTGTATTGATGATCCAAAGGAAATTGCCAGTGTGATTGGGGAAAGAACCCATTCTACTGTTGTAAAAGTGATTGGAAAGAAAATGATTTTCTATCGCAAAGCAAAGAAAAATCCCAAGATTAAATTACCTCAGTAAGATTATGAAGGTAGGAATTTTAGGTGGATCATTTGATCCTATTCACAATGGACATATTCATATGGCAGTAAGCGCCTACCAGACCTTTGGTCTGGATCAGGTGTGGTTGATTCCGGCTGGACATTCACCGAATAAAGATGAAGAGAAAATGACATCTGGAGAATACCGCTATGAAATGTGTCAGATTGCAACAAAGACCGACAACAAATTATATGTCAGCCGTATGGAATTGGATTGTCCGGAGAGAAGTTATACTTACCGGACGTTAGAAAAATTGGTGGAACAATATCCGGAAAATGAGTTTTATTTTATCATGGGCGGTGATTCTCTGGATTATCTTGAGACCTGGAAACATCCGGAGATTATTACAGCATTAGCAATTATTCTGGTCGTGCCACGTTATCCGTTTGAACCAGAAGTGTTAAATGCAAAGATTGACCGGTTAAAAGAGCTTTTTGCATGCGATATCCGGTTGATTCCATGTCCGGAATATCCGATTTCATCTACCGCAATCAGACAAAGTCTTGCAGAGGGAAAACCATTGGAAAAAGATTTCCCAATTGGTGTCCTTGCTTATATTAGAGACAAAAAATTATATACGGTTTGATTGGAGCAATAAAAATGGAAATGCAGGAAATTCGAAAAAATTTAAAGAAAGATTTAGACAAATATCGTTATGAACATACTAAAGGAGTTATGTATACTGCGGGATGTCTTGCGATGGCGAACAATTATGATGTTGAAAAAGCCATGCTTGCAGGACTTTTACATGACTGTGCAAAATGTCATTCGACGGAAGAAAAGATTGCATTGTGTGAACGGCATGATATTCTGATTTCGAAAGTCGAAATGGAAAATCCGGGATTATTACATGCGAAGGCAGGAATGGCTCTTGCGGAAGAAAAATATGATATCCATGATCCAGAGATTTTGCATGCTATAAAAGTTCATACGACAGGTGAGCCGGATATGAACATGCTCGACAAAATTGTCTATATTGCAGATTACATCGAACCATTACGAAAAGAAGCCCCTCATCTGGCAGAAATTCGCCAGATTGCATTTGCAGATCTGAACCAGGGGGTAGCGGAGATTCTTTATGATACTCTACATTATCTCAGCGGGCGAAAAGGTTCTGTTGATCCAACAACACAGCTGACGTATGAATTTTACAAACCATATGGAAAGGAGCAGCCATGGAAACATTAGATATTGTTAAGACTGCAGTTGCCGCATTAGAAGATAAGAAGGCTGAAGATATTACCGTAATTGATATCACAGGTGTTTCTTCGATTGCAGATTATTTTATTATTGCAAATGGTACCAATCAGAATCAGTTGACTGCAATGCAGGATGCTGTTGATGAAGCAATGTACAAAGCTGGTCTGCATGCAAAGCAGATTGAGGGAAATAACCAGTCTACCTGGATTTTAATGGACTATCAGGATATTATTGTTCATTTATTCTCAAAAGAAGATCGTTTATTCTATGATCTGGAGAGAATCTGGAAAGATGGAAAAGTTATTGAACTGTAAATATTCAGAATAAAAAAGGATTGCAATTTGAGAAAACCTCATTTGCAATCCTTTTATTATGCTACTATTTCCAAAAGCGGAAGACACCGAATACTTTACCAACGATCTTGCAGTCTGGAACAATAATCGGATCCATTGTATCGTTTTCCGGCTGCAGACGAATATGTCCGTCTTCTTTATAGAAAGTTTTTACTGTAGCAGAATCATCGATCAAAGCAACAACAATATCACCATTGTGAACATTATCACATTTTTCAACAAGGATGTTGTCACCGTCAAAAATACCAGCATTGATCATGCTTTCCCCCTTTACTTTCAACATAAAGGATTCGGCGTTCGGCATGAATTCTGTAGGAATCGGAAAGTATGATTCTATATTTTCTACTGCCAGGAGCGGCTGGCCTGCAGCAACCTGTCCGATCAGAGGCACATTTGCGAACTCGCGTCGCGTAAGATTGAAATTATCATCTACGATTTCAATCGCACGTGGCTTGGTAGGGTCACGTCTTATGTATCCGTTTTTCTCTAATGTCTCCAAATGGGAATGAACAGAAGAAGTAGATTTAAGGTTCACTGCTTCGCAAATATCACGAACAGTAGGAGGATATCCTCTGTTTAAAATTTCTTTCTTAATATATTCAAGGATTTCTCTTTGCTTGTCTGTAATACGGCCATAACTCATCCTGTATACCTCCAATGTAGTTGTTTTCATAATAATATAGATTAAGTTTAGCATACCCTGTTATAAAAAGCAAACATATATTCGAAAAATTCACGTTTTTCTATTGACAAACAAATGTTCGTGTATTATATTATGAATACAGAAAAAGAACATTTGTTCTTGTAGTGAGATTTTATGGAGGGATAAGTTATGAAGAGAACATATAATGATAAGATATCTTTGAAAGCAAACGAAAGTCTTGCAAGAAGAGCCCAGAAGGTACAAATGGAAAAGAGACTGATTGTTGTTATAGGTATCATTGTAATTTCACTTGGCATCCTTTTAGGAAGTAGTATCAGTGCTTTTGCCAGCGCTCGTGAAAAGGCACGGATTCATAAATATTATACGAGTATTCAGTTGAGACAGGGAGATTCTTTATGGGAACTTGCAGGCGAATATGCATCAACAGATCAAAGTGAGCAGGAATTTATTGACGAAGTGTGTGAAGTGAATGGAATCAGTGAGTCGAACATATTACATAGTGGCCAGTATTTGGTTGTTCCATATTATTCTGATGTAGAACAATAATGGTATTAGGGATAAGCATATAAGAATCTTTAAATAAAAGGTATGATTGAAAAAAAGACGGCATTGCTTTATAATAATTTCAGGAGTGAAATTATATGTTAAAGTTATTTTATGTTATTTTTATGAATTTGCATCGAGCCCCATATATTATTCCACTTATGCGTAACCGGGCAAATCATCCGGAACGCTATACGGTCGAACAGAGATATGCACTTGTTCGTCATACCATCTATTTGATGAACAGAACCGGCAAGATTACGACGAAAGCTTTCGGTTTAGAAAATCTCCCAAAAGAAGGCGGTTATTTAATGTGCCCGAATCACCAGGGAAAGTATGATGTGTTGGGAATTATGTATACGCATAAGCAGCCATGTTCCTTTGTTATGGATAAATTCAAGTCTCACACGATACTTGTAAGGGAGTTTTGTGATCTTGTTCAGGCGAAACGATTAGAAAAGGACAATCCTCGGCAGGGAATCACCATTATTAATCAGGTTGCCAAAGAAGTTGGCGAAGGAAAGAAATATATTCTTTTTCCGGAGGGCGGTTATAAGTTTAACAATAAAAACAAGGTCTGTGATTTTAAAGCAGGAAGTTTTAAGATTGCGCTCAAATCCAAAGCCCCAATTGTTCCAATTGCTTTGATCGATTCCTATAAAGTTTTCAACAGTTTTCATGTAGGACCGATTACGACTTATGCATATTATCTTGAACCTATAACTTATGCGGAATATAAAGATATGAAAACGCAGGAGATTGCGGCTTTGGTAAAAAGCCGGATAGAAGAAAAGATTGCAGAAGTATCTGCAATCTAATCTTCTCTTAAGTGAACATATTTTGCTGCTTTACGCCGTCTGTCATCTTCGAGAGCGGCGTAATGTTTTTTCGTTGTATTTACATCTTTATGGCCAAGCACATCTGCCACCAGATAAATATCCCCGGTAGCCTTATAGAGAGAAGTGCCATATGTACTTCTTAACTTATGTGGTGTAATATTTTTAATATTGGTAACCAGTTTGGAATACTTTTTAACCAGATTTTCTACTGCCCGAACCGTAATGCGTCGGTTTTGCATGGATAAAAAGACGGCATCTTCATGTCCGGCAACTGTAGTAATACCTTGTCGTTCTTCTAAATAATCACATAGTGCAGCACACACTTCATCACTGAAATATACAACGACTTCCGCGCCACCTTTTCGATGAACTTTAATTCCGTTATTTTTAAAATCAATATCATCTAAATTCAGACCAACGCATTCGGAAACACGAATTCCAGTGCCAAGCATAAGCGATAAAAGCGCCAAATCGCGTTTTTTTGTACGTTCGTGATACATTTGCTGTCTCTTACTCAAACTCTCGCCAGATTCAACTTCATCAAGGAGCTGGGCCACTTCATCAACATCCAGCCGGATAATGTTCTTGTCATGAATTTTTGGAAGACTCACTTTGACAGCAGGGTTATTATCGATCATTTCGTGTTTATAACAATACTTGTAAAAGGAGCGAAGAGAGGAGAGCTTTCTTTTTAGGCCTCGCTCATCATTGCTATGGGCAACGCCGTCTTTCTCATAGATTTTGAGATAAGACAGGTATTCTTCGATATCGGTTGCCTTCAGTTCTTCTAATATATGAATCGGTATTTCTTTAATTTTCATTTTTTTACAAATGGGATTGTTTTCATGAAGAAATTCAAAGAAACAATTAAGATCATACGCATATGCAAGACGCGTCCTGGAAGCTGTGGTAGGTTCGATTCCAATAAAAAACTGTTTACAGTAAGGGGGAAGTTCATCCAGTATTTCACGCAGATGCAGCTGGTTTTTCATATTTACTTCTTCATAATATGCTTTATTTTTTTCCATAATATTTCCATCCTTCTATATTTCCGGTTGTAATTGCATGAAACAATCTTTTTTTTGCTCCCGGATTTTCTAAATTAATCTGTCGAACCAATTGTTTGATATATTCCCGGTGTGTCGAACCGTCTGCAGGACATGGATTTTTGACAATTGGTAATTGATATTTATTTTTAAAGCCAATGACATCCGCTTCCAATACGTACATAAGCGGACGAATAACTGTTAAGTCGCAACGATCCAGATGTGTTACTGGTGGGAAAGCATAAAAGCGACCTTCGTAAATCATAGAAAGAAACATGGTTTCTATAATATCGTCCATATGATGCGCATAAGCAACTTTGTTACATCCAAGTTCCTTTACCGCATTGTTTAAGGCTCCTTTACGCATTTTGGCGCAAAGGGAGCATGGAGAGGATTCTTTTCGTTCATCAAAAACAATCTCACCTATCTGTGTATGAATAATATGATATTCAACCTGAAAATCTTCACAAAGTTTCTGAATAGGTTCAAGAGAAAATCCTTTAAAGCCAAGATCAACGGTAACTGCAACAATTTCAAATGGAACAGGGTAGAAGTGACGCAGTCCTGCTAATGCATAGAGCAATGTAATGGAATCTTTTCCACCGGAAATTCCTATTGCAATTCGGTCATTTGCGTGAATCATATCATAATCTTCTATTGCCTGTCGCACCTGGCTGTAAAGCTGTTGTAATTTCATTTCGTTGTGCCTCCATTAGTTCTCATTATATAATATTTCCACGTAATAATCTAGTACAACCCATTGCTGAACATGAGGAAACGTTATATACTGAAAACTACAGATGTCAAGGATATGACATAAACATGAAATATAAATAATTTTAGAAGGGATATTGCATTTATATATGAATAACATAAAGTTACAGCAAGATCTTTGCAATGTGATCTGGCAGACTATAACTACAAGTTTGAATTTTAAATACTATGAAGAAAGATTAACGAAGAATTATCAAGGATAGTGAAAGATGTGGAAAGTAAAACAAATTTTTGATGGCGAGTATGGATGCGAAGAACGTCTTCCGGGTGAAAAAATGAAATGCCTGGTTACGATTGAAGATGAACAGGGCAATGTAAAATCCTTTACTGCAGAAGACGAATGGCTTACAAACAATCATATCGATGAAGGTTCTATAATTGAAGAAGGAGAATTGAAAAAATGAAATTTGTAATACAACGTGTAACAAAAGCAAAATGTGAAGTGAATCATGAAATCACTGGTGCAATCGAACAGGGTTTCTGCGTCTTGATAGGTGTTGCAGAGACGGACAATGAACAAATTGCTGACAAAATGATTAAAAAGTTATTAGGCATGCGTATTTTTAGTGATGAAAATGGAAAGACAAATTTATCGATAACTGATGTAAATGGTTCCTTGCTTTTGATTTCACAGTTTACATTATATGCAAATTGTCGCAAAGGAAATCGCCCGTCTTTTATAGAAGCTGGAAATCCAACTTTGGCAAATCAGTTATATGAATATATTATCGAACAATGCAAAAAAGAAATACCTAATGTACAAACAGGAATTTTTGGTGCAGATATGCAGATCAGTCTGATAAATGATGGACCATTTACAATTGTGTTGGATTCAGAAATGCTGGCATAGAAACCTTTAATATAAAATCGGGGGATTTTGGTACACCCAAAGAAAGAATGAGCGACCAGCCAAGAAAAAGCGTTTCCTGCGTAAAATACAAGCCCTAGAGGTGTACGCGGTAGCCTGTTAAGGGTCAGTGCCTAACTATTCGCAAAATCCGTGTTTTACGAATAGTTATTAGCTTTTGCAAGTCCTATGTTAGCACCGCGCGAACAATCTGGCAAGGACTTTTTATTGACGAGGGTCATCTTTAGGAATAATGCACAGATTTATAGGTTACAATTATAGCTGCATTTTAGGCAGAATCAACAACAAAATACGTTAGTGAGTCGAACTCCGAATTAAGACACCGAAAGGTGTCTATTTTATTGCCGAGAGAAGAAAATGGATAGGGCGCGCAGTCTTTTCATTGTATCACATGGATTCGAGACCAGCCAAACCGCGTTTGCTGGATGCCTATATGTTATGCGCGGTTTGTCTCCCCTACGGGGCTACGGGTCTTGATTCCATGTGCCATGCCCGGGGTGTATGAAGCGCGCTTCGCTTCGTGCATCGAACTTATTGTTTATTTTGAAACTAGGAGGTACAGAGACATGAACAATCCATGTTACTACAATTTGACAGACAAAAAAACAGCATCCGTAAGCAAGCTAAAAAAGACATTTACCGCTGAAATTCGTGAATTCTGCAATGAAATGAATGAATTCACCGAGAGAAATCCACACATGAACAATGATCTTACCAATAATCTTGCAATTCACACAATACAAGATACATCAGCTAGAGCGCACGAGTTAGCTAATTTTGCATATTATCATTTGCATATATATACAAGTTCCGAATGGAACTATATAAATGCAAAAATAGCCCAAGCAGTAGACAACGCAATTGAAGAGGTATATAAAAATGACTAAATACAATGTATATGAACGTATAGTTTTTTCTGGATGTGAGCCAATTAACACATGGCAAGCATCCTTTTTATGTAAAGCAGATGCTGAATCTTATGTCGAATCTCAAAATCACATTAACTCAATTCGTAAACCACAAATCAGCAAGTACTACTACATTCATTCTGAATGTACAATTTAAGAGGGCGAAAGCCCTCTTTTTTTTTATGCGCATATTATTACCAATCATCATCAGAACCAACAAGGTTATAAAGATAATCGAAATCACTAGAATTAAACACAGTACTATCATTTCCATTTTTTACACAATGAACAGAATCAGTATATTCATCATAGTAAACACAGTTTTTTAACTTTGCTTCATCATCTTGCCATTTTGTAAACAAGACAAAGCACCCAAGACCGCAAATTAACAAAAGACCAAACCAAACCGAAGCCCAATCAAAGCCATTTTGCGGTTTTTCATAATGATGATGTTTACATGTCTGACATGGGTCAGCGCTACTACTCTCATAATTATCTTGTTTATTGTACTCTCTCCAATTTTGTTCCATAAAAATACCCCCTATAATAAGTCTATTATAAGGGGCATGATGTATATTGTCAATTGCGCGTTGGGTGGCAGTGTGCGCGCGCAAGCTTACCGCGCAGCACTGCACACTTATTTGTTCATCTTCTTGTAATGTCGCTTGAGTCTATGTGACATATGACCAACATTGTCATTGTTTGGATTGATTTCCCCACGCATTGCAAGAATCTCTTCTGGTGTCATCATGTCATTTTCATCAACCGACTTTTTCAGTTTATCGACACAGGCTAAGGTGTCATAACTGTTATAGTCAAAGTCTCTAACAAAGAATCCGGTTCTTCTACGAGGTTTGACCATTGTAGGGTCAGACGCATACTCAATTTCATCAGCATCATAAACAGATTGTACCATAAACCGCCAAACTTTCTTGCAGTTGATACAATTTTGAGTGACAGAACGCATCAGCGCATCAGTCAGCTTAAATTTCTGACTACTGTACAAGAATGAAATATGATAATGTCTGCTTGTCAGCAGAGTATTCAAAAATATTGGGTCAATATTTGTCTTGAAACTTCTGCTATTCAATTGAACGCTTGCCTCATCTAGAAGCACGATAACCACAGTACGCGTATTCTCTTCATTATCAATCTTTTTGTTATTGTAAGCGCAAGCAACTACTTGCGAAAGGCTCTGCAACGGCTCATAAGGGCATGATTTCAAATCCACATTGGAAATAATATGTATCTTCTGGAGAACAAATCTCTTTCTACCTCTATCCCACACTTTTTTATTATTGTACCGCTTGAAAAGCAATGTTACATAATGAACGATAGATAAAGTCTTACCACCGCCAAAATGCGCACAATAGCAATTCAATACACCAGCAGTATATTCATTATACTGTTTGTGTTTGAAATAGAAATACAAATCACGGACACCATAGTAAATTGTTTTAACCGGATGCAATACAATCAGCCGAGCAATTACCGAGTACCAGAGCAGAAACCCTATACCAATCAGTACAAGTATTGTCATTTCTTCATACCCCCTAACAGACCGCACGCAACCGCAAACAGTTCAAGCCCCATACACATAACAACAAGCCGGACAATAGCCGGAGCGTCAAGCGTTGTACTACCTTGTAAGATTAAATCAACGACAGCATCCATATATTACACCCCCTTCAACGTATTTTTCCGCCAACCGCGGAAACATGCCATAACAAATGTAATTATCGTAAACACAAGAATCAAATGTACATCATTAGCAATGGATAACAACGTATCATTATCCGCTGGATCCGAAACTAACGTTTCCGAACCAGCTTGTGTACTTTCTACCACTTCCGTACCGTTGTTAGTTTCTTCTAAACTTTCAGTACCAGAATCAACAATTTCAGTATTCTGTAAATATTCTTCTGGACTATATACAATACTTTCCTTTTTAATCTCCGACACAAAATATCACCTCTCAATCACTTAAACCTCTTAAAAATGCAATCACAGCACCAGCAAGTATCGCCCACAGGATAACCGCGCCAACACTGATTTTATAACCGCCTAGCGTAAACGTAACATTTGCCACTTGCGTTAATAATTTACCAACCGCCTTAAATACACTATCCATCTAAATAAATCACCCCAATTCCGACCAAATACACCAATCTAAGAAAAATTTCATACATTGTTTCCATAGTTACCCCCTTATTGCTTTTATAATCATAAGCGCGACAAGAACAACAAAACCAAAACCAATAAAAGTTGTCACCCAATCTGGAAGAAAAGAAAATAATTTGCCGATAGCTTTCGGGACATTTCCAACTTCATTCATAAAACCCTTGACACTATCAATATCAAGACTGCCAGAAGTTGTATCTTTTTTCTTATTGTCAGCATCGTCTTTCGCATCATCAAGATCACTACCTTCACCGGTACCATTATCAATGTTTTTATCATTATCTTTTGAATCTTTATCGGTTTTCCATTTACCACCCTCATCATCACCATCAGTAATGACAGCGGAAGAATTTTTACCCTCACCATTCTCATCATGCTTGCCGTTGTTAGAATGACAAGAAACACGTCTCCAACCGCCCGAATAATATGTAGGGATAACCTTTAAATCATCAGCGCGCGTATAAACAATTCGGAAATAATAATCATAATCAAAATTATATTTTTTGAAATGATGTTTTTCCGCATGAGTTTTAGGCAAAAGTTCAGTTAATTGCTGAAAAGTAACAGTAAGTTCCTTATCACTTGGATTGATAAAATCAAAATATCCTTCCTCACCATAATTATCATAATTATGCCAATCACCATTACCCCAGAAAGAATCATTATACTGAAAACGACTGACGATTTTCGCTTGAATATATACGTTTTTATATTTACTATCAGGTTTAATCAGATTGAAACCAGTAGTACTTTTACTTTTCCATTTTATGTAATCAGCGTTTTTCAATTTATCCCATTCACCATGAGAACTTGGGCTAGAAATCAAAAATTTATAGTCATAAATATCCGGATAACCTACACTTTTATCGCGAATGGGTTTAGTAGAACTACCATCCGGAATTTCATCCGTGTCCATTCCATCTTCGCCAATAACAGTAAATGACGTAGGAAGCGTACTGATAATATACTCACAGATACGCTTTTCGCTATCCTCAGTAACAAATTCTTTCGAACCAAAACAAATACCTCTTTTTACTTCAATACCATAATCTAAATTAGATAATTTACTATCATACCAAACAAAATAATACTTCTTTCCTCTTGCTTCAAAGCTACCGGAACGGCACTTGTTTTCGCTTGTATTCATAAGAATGGAATCACCATCCGTTGTAGCAGAATATTTGTAATAAGTATAAGAATCCGTAAGAGGGGATGTTGAAATAGCAGCGTCACAAAACTCTTTCTTTTCAGGATTCCAAAACGATACAGTATCAGCACCAGCACAAGAAGGATTCCATTTAAAAAGTTGAAAAGAACCATCCATCTTATTATCATCAATCCGGAAATCAAAATCGGGTAATTTTAAGTTATCATCTGCATAAGCAACTGATTTTGGCAATACACCAACGATTGATACTGCCATGGTCACCAGCATGAGAAAGCTGGTCATGCGTTTTTTTATATTCAATTTTTTCACATTGTCTACCTCACTAAAAAAAGGGCTAGGAACTATAATTCCCAGCCCCCTAGGGTTGATTGCTCTTTACTAGTGTTTAAGTCGGTGTACAATACCGATTGCAATACCAACTACACCGGATGCAAAGAACACAAGCAAGATTTGGTTATTTGTTACAGTAGTGATTACTGTACCTACAACACCCATAATGCTAGAAACGGCTTCTGTAATCGTTCCGCCAGCACCTTCAACTGCCATTGCCGCTAATGCCATACGCTTTCACCTCTCTTTCTTCTTTTCTCTTTTTTATTTTATTGTTATATCGGCAACATACGCTTTGCCGGAATAACCACATCCATAGGATACAGAAATATTTTTACCGATATGTGACGCATTCACTTTGTCGGCTACATCCTCGAAAAGGAAAATTTTGTCGCAAGTATCACCAGCAACTTTTCCACTTCCTTTTTCTGTTACAAATAAAATCTTTCCATGTTTCTTCTGCATTTCAACAAATCCGATTAACTTCATAATTTTTACCTCTTTTCTTTCTCTAACATTTCATTTACACTGCAGTGATCATCACGCATAAAGTAACAGTCTTCACACCCCTTATACAAACCGCATCCATTACACGTAGGTATATAATAATATCTCTGGGGATGTTCTTTGTAGTCAGCTATAGGACAACTGCCATCTATACAAGACAATCCGCAATAATCACTACACCTTTTGACCTTGACCATGTTTATTCTCTTTTTCTTTCTTCACATTTTCTACTCTTCTACATGTTTTGTTAAGTCTGCATATTACGCATGTATCTTTATAGTGGCACTTCCACTTTTCATCCAATGCGCGATTTTCCATATCGCATCCGAACGTATAATACATACATGTCTGCTGTAATACACAAGTGAATTGATTACATTCACGCATAGGCAAGCTCAATCAAATTCTTTTTGTGCTTTTCCAGAATTGCACGCAGTTCCGGTTCCACAACTGCATTGAAATAAAGTTTTTGTGGCATTGACGCAAACCCACAAGAAAACTGTACATGCATGACGCATGGATTCTCACTTTCCATTTCAAAGTCGATACTACGTTTTTCTTCATTCATTCTCTTTTTCCTCTCTTTCTTCTTGATAGTATCTATAAGTAACGGACTGATGTTCTCCGGTTACTTCTTTTTCATGTACCAGCGTTAACCCGATAGAGTTTTCAATTGTCTGCAAGAAATCCGCAAATTCATACGTTTCGACAATGAAACCTTTTTCTTCCGGTTCTGGTATGTTACGGCTTCTGTAATACCGCTTTTTTCCAAAAGTACTTTCACACAAATCTTTCGTGAGGTACTTTGTTATATAAGTTGCGACCTTATGTTTATCCTTGACTTTTGTTGCAGTTGAGTAACCGAACCGCCAGCCGGACAGATTGTATATGGTCGGATAATTTGCATTTTTACTAGTACGGATATATGACTTCTTTCCGATAGCGACACGACCGCTATCCGTCAGTTTCATTTCTCCAATGTCACAAATCACACCATGAATGTGCCATGCACCATCTTTGTGCTGTTCCGGTACAAACAGATATTTGAGTTCAGACGCATAACGTTGTTTTTGGTGCTTAAACCATTGATTCGCTTTTTTCATACATTCGTCATATTCATAGCGATTAACTTTCTCACCGTCAAAAGTTAAGGTTATGAAATATTCCCAATTCGCTTGACGAGAGTACTTATAAATATTTTGTTTTGTACGGTTGAGCGAATTTTTTGCGCTACGTTCTGACTCTTCAAATGTTGGAAGTCTTTCCACTTCATCCGTGAAAGGATTGTATTCCTTTTGGGATTCTCTTTTCTTCGGTTTTTTGTAAACAGGCTCGATAGTGGTTTCTCCGGTATAGATTGCATTTACCGGACTACTGTATTTCCGGATTTCAACAGAACCATTTGCATATTGAATTATTCGGAAATTATATGCACCATCCACAACCAATCAACCAGCCCTAAAACAAAGATTTTTCAAAAGTGGCACCAATGTGTTGCCATTGTCAAGTAAGGCAACACGCGCTACATTGTGACAGTCAGCCGATTATTCCTGATGATTTTGTGATCGCGCTTTGTGTACCATTCCTACACCCCTATCTTGTCTCCGGCATCAGAGAGGATTGGAGGGGTTTTACTCTCCGAGCCGGTGACGTTCTTTCCCCTTGCCCGAAGTCCCAAGGGGAAAGAAGGAACCAACACGACTTGGGTCGTGTTGGAATGAAAGGTGTAAGCCTATCATTTTACGAAATTCCACCGCCAGCACAGCGACAAGCCGATAAACAAAGGGTACAAACAAAGGAGAGCGAAATTTTGTAAGGTTTCGGCAAGCCACTACCAGAGCGGATATTTCCAAATAAAAAACGCGCAACCAAGTGGCTACGCGTGTATATATCAAAACGATATAATAAAAAATGCGCAACCGAATCGGCTACGCAAAAGCTAATATTAATTTTTCAATTATCGCGCGAAGTAGTATCATAACTACCGCTTGCGCTTTCGTAAAACAGCTTATTTATCAAATAGTTATACGAACGCGCTCATATCGGGATAATTGAGTTCGCACTGTATAACTATCACTCCGCTTACGCTTCGTTTTCGATAAAACGCGGAACGTTTTACGAATAGTCACTCCCGAAAAAACCTATACTCAACGCCGCGCGCACACCTCGGACGCCAAAAGACATTCTTACAACATTACAAAACAAAAGATTTAGAAAAAGAAATGCAAAAACCGCTTGATAACACTTGATTTCTGCATTTCTTTTAAACATCTTTATTATTTATTCTTTTTATTTTCCTGCATTTTTTCACGATAAGCCAGAATAATATCAACGCATTGTTCCGGTGTTATTTTACTGGTATTCAATGTCAAATCGTAGCTACGTGAATCTCCCCATTTCTTGCAGCTATAATAATTGTAGTAGCTGGCACGCTGTTTGTCTTTTTTCTGAATCAAATCTTTTGCCTTGTTCTCCGTCACGTCGTTTCGTTTGCTTACAGTCTTGATTCGATCCTCAATATCTGCATGTATAAATACATTCAGGCAGTCTGGATTGGATGCTAGTGCATAATCTGCACACCGACCTACGATAACGCAGGATTCGCGTTCTGCAATCTTTTTGATTGTGTCAAACTGTGCAAGGAAAACCTTGTGGTTTAATGGCATATCCAAAAATGGAGCGGATGAATAATTTCCTCCGGAATATGTATCCATGACTAATGAGTATAAAAAGCTGTTTGTCGGTTTTTCATCATGATTTTCAAAAATTTCTTCACAAAAACCAGAATCTTTTGCAGCTTGCGCCAAAAGATTCTTATCGTATAATTTTACTCCAAGTCGTTCGGCCAACAGACGTCCGACTTCATAACCTGCACTTCCAAATTCTCTTCCAATTGTATAAATTTGATTTCCCATAGCAAATTACCTCCAAGCCTTACTTAAACAATTGGTTCATATGTATTCATGTGTTATATGATGTATGAACTTTTGTTTTATATTTGTATATATTATACAACAATTATCACTTAGATTGCAATATTGATAGTAATTTTTTGAAATATTCTGGCAAAGGAGCTGAAAACTCCATGTATTCACCAGTTTTTGGATGTATAAAACCGATTGTTTGTGCGTGTAATGTCTGTCCTTGCAAATTTTTAAAGGCTGATCGATTACTTGAATACAGGGCATCACCAAGCAAAGGATGCCCGATACTTGCCATATGCACACGTATTTGATGTGTACGTCCCGTTTCAAGTTTAAATTGCATATACGTATAATTTCCAAAGCGTTCAAGCACTTTGTAATGCGTAATAGCTGGTTTTCCGTTTTTCTCGTTAATAGCCATTTTTTTACGCTCGATGGGATGCCTACCAATCGGACCTTCAATGGTTCCTTCATCATCTTTTACATTTCCACACACAATTCCTACATAAATTCGATTGACCGAATGTTCCTTGATCTGTTGCGCAATATCTACATGTGCCTCATCATTTTTACACACAATCAAAGATCCTGTAGTGTCCATATCAATACGATGCACAATTCCAGGACGGATCTCGCCGTTAATTCCACTCAGGGAATCTTTACAATGATACATAATTGCATTTACTAGGGTACCGGTATAATGACCAGCGGATGGATGTACAACCATTCCTTTCGGTTTGTTGACAATTAAAAGATCTTGATCTTCGTATAAAATATCCAAAGGGATATCTTCCGGAACAATCGTCGTTTCCACGGCATCTGGTATTTCAATTTTTACCAGATCATCCGTATGTACCGGAAAACTCGCTTTCTGATTTTGATCATTAACCCATACTTTTTGATTTTTAATTAGTTTCTGAAAAAAAGCGCGGGAGAAATCTGGATAAATCGTACTTAAAAATTTATCCAGACGCTCTCCCTCCTGTTCAAACTGTACTTCAAAAGATTCTGTTTGCATGAGAAACTACTTCTCCTTCTGTTCGTTTGCCTGTTTTGATTTTGATGGAAAAATTACATTGTAATCTTCGTCCTTATAAATGAAAAAGACAGCAATAATTAAAGCAATTGCGGCTACTGTCACATAGATATCAGCCACATTAAAAATAGGAAAATTAATCAGGCTGAAATAAAAGAAGTCAATGACATAATTATGTACGATTCGATCTATAAGATTTCCCAATGCCCCACAAAAAAATCCGATAAGAATAAGATTCATAAACATATAATGTCTGTTCCATGGGATTCTACGGTATAAAATAACAATCACAATAAGAACAACCAAAGTAATGACTACAAAAAATATCATCTTGCACATCAAAAAGGCAGACGGATTATTCTCAAAATAAGAGAATCGAAAGATGCGCTGTATGATGGAAACCAGATCTAAACTAAATGCTGCACTTTGATTCTCCAGGTATTTAAATTCAAAAACTCCATCAATAAGGGAAAAAGATGGCTGGCCTTTGAGATTTACTGCAACGAGATATTTTGTAATCTGATCCAGTCCGATCAGAATAAAAGATAATACAGTACTGAAAAGCATTATTTTTCCAGACTTATAATTTACTTTATTATTATTTGAACTCATAAAAAAATCCTCTTACATATTTTATAATAAAATAATCGATAACTGACAGAATCTGTGCCAGATTTTTATTCATACATCAAAAAGCGTACACGAAGCTTTCCTTTTTTACTGAGGGCGTGATTGGTTTCAAAAACAAATCTCCCTTTACCTCGTACAGAAACAATGCTTCCACTTTCACAGGACTGATTGCAGTTTGTGATACATTTACCGTTAATAAAAACTTTTTCGGACATTAGATATGTCGCAGCTTCAGAACGAGAAAAATGATATGCTTTGGCTATAATGCAATCAATTCGGTTGGATGCAATCATATCAGTTTGCTCACGAAAAGTTGGTTCAATAGAAAAATCTGCTCCTGGAATCATGACTGATAATTTCATTGTAGTATGGCGTATCTGTCGGAGATTTTCCATAATAAAGGTGTGGATCATCTCTTCGCAAAAAATATAATACACATCGGATTGACAGATAATATCACCAATTTTGCCACGATCAATACCAAGATGCATGAGTGCGCCCAGAACATCTCTGTGTGTTAGCTTTTCTGCATATTTTGGATATTGTGGGTGCGCTTCTATGCAGATAATTGGAAACTCCCATTCATAACAAAGAGCATCAGGAATGAATGCTATCATCTGACGCTCCGCTCCATCATACCCTCCAAAAAGCTTTACCTGCGTGAATAATTCTTTCTGAATGGTATGATAAATATTTTGTTCATTTAAATTCAAAAATGTACTAAAGGTTACAATACCCTTTCTGTCAGCCTGCTTTGACAAATCAATCAGACGTTTCTTACATAATTCCTGCTCATTCATGCGTTATACCGTTAAATCCGGAATATCAAAAGATTCCACAATATTCTGAATATCTCCGGAAATATCTACACCGCTTGGTGTAGCCAAAAAGATATATGTTGAAATTTTTTGGAGATTTCCTTGCATTGCATAAGTGGCTCCAGATATGAAATCTATAATTCTCTGAGCAATATCGACACTCAGACCTTCCATATTGATTACTACTGTTCTACCGTTCAACAATGTATCTGTAATTTCTCTCTCATCGTCAATTGAATTTGGTTTAATAACACATACTTCCATACCTTGCTGCCCCTGTTTTCTGTTTTTTGAAATTGGTGTAATCTTATTCTGCTGCTTTGGCCGCTTTTCGGTTACTTCAAAATTTGTTTCTGTATGTTGCTGTTCTGCTTTGCGTTCTTTGCGGGAAGGACGTTTTTCTTTTACTTCTTCCTGATAATCGTCTTCGTCAAAATCATAATCATCATTATCGAACTCATAATCATCATCGTTTAAACGCATGATATCTAAAAATTTATCAATAACACTCATTCTTCTTTATAACCTACCTTAAATATGATATTGTCTTTCACCAAAGATTCCAGTCCCCACACGGACAAGTGTCGCTCCTTCTTCAATTGCGACCATATAATCTCCGGTCATGCCCATCGAAAGGACATCCATATCTACATTATCTATGTTTTCCTGTTTGATGTCAACAGATAATTGCCGAATCCCCTTAAAGTATGGGCGATTGTCCTCAGGATTTTCAACATATGGTGCAATTGTCATAAGTCCTCTGATATGAACATGCTGCATTTGTGCAACCTCACGAACTAACGCAATGGTTTCTTCTTTATGAATACCAAATTTGCTTTCTTCTTCTGCAATATTTACCTCAATCAGTATAGGGACAATTACATTGTTTTTTGCCGCCTGTTTTTCAATTTCTTTTGCAAGATGCAGACTGTCAACAGAATGGATTAATGCAGTTTTTCCTACAATGTATTTTACTTTATTTGTCTGTAAATGTCCAATCATATGCCAATGGATATCTTTTGGCAAAATTTCCATTTT
>ERZ1108170.1010-NODE-1010-length-19757-cov-4.753883_pt1 | contig 19757 bp, 27 predicted proteins | sample MGYA00403705_ERZ1108170 | MGnify/ENA primary metagenome ERZ1108170 (study PRJEB35170, sample SAMEA104062422) | human gut metagenome | biome: human gut; feature: human-associated habitat; material: faeces | place: Denmark | collected 2012-06-15 ...
CAAGGGGGACGGGGAGAGCCGGGCAAAGCACAAAGAAAGAACCTATTCCACAAACAAAAAAACACATCAAAACGGCACAACAGGCTGCATAAAATATCAATATTTTGTTTCGCTATATGGAAACAAAATATTATCTTTGCAACACTAAAAAACTTTATATGGAAGCAAAATCAAGATTCAAGGTCAAATTATCCAACGAAGCCCAAGAGTTTTTAGACGGATTGCCCAACAAGGTACGTGAGAAGATCATTAGCAATATTCGTAAATCCACCTTTGTACTTGATCCAGATTTATTCAAGAAATTGGATGATACGGATATTTGGGAATTCAGAACGTTCTATAACAAAACCAAGTACAGGCTTCTTGCTTTTTGGGATAAGGACGATAAGATAAACACTCTGGTAATCGCAACACATGGGTTTATCAAGAAAACCCAAAAGACACCTCCCAAAGAAATAGCCAAAGCCGAAGAGATTAGAAAAGATTATTTTAATTCAAAAAGATAAAGCGTATGGAAGCAAAGAAATTTTATACACTCGAAGAAATCGAGGATAAATACATCGGAGAAAAAGGTACTCCCAAACGTGATGCCTACGAAGAAGAACTTAACTCTTTTTTGATAGGTGAAGCCATTAAACAAGCTCGCCAATCAAAGAACTTAACCCAAGAGGAATTAGGTAATCTGATAGGAGTGCAACGGGCTCAAATCTCCCGAATTGAAAACGGTAAGAATTTAACCTTTTCCACCATTGCAAGAGTTTTTAAGGCTATGGGGATAAGTGCTAAACTTGAAATCGGAAGCATGGGTAAAGTTGCGTTATGGTAACTAACTATACAACAAAAAGTTACATTAAATCCGGGATGCGTTTTCGCTCCCGGAAACTTCTCGTTTTATACATTAAAAGTCATATTTATACAAAATTTAACACGCCAAAAAATCTTCCTAATCCGTTGCACTTGGCTTTACTTGTTTCCACTCTCTCCCATTCTCCGGAAATTCGTCGTATCAAAAAACACGCTGAAAAGTGGAGCGAAGCGACCTCTATAAACCAAAAAAGAAACACTCCATTGCTTTACGGTAATTTTTAGTTTCTTTTTAGTTACTTTTACGGCATAGCATAACACATTGTGCTGTAATATCTTACAAAGGTCATCTACGACAAATTTCCGAGCATCTACGACAAATTTCCGAGCATCTACGACAAATTTCCGAAAAAAACGGTTATCTACGACAAATATTCTACGCCATATATTTGTTTTTGTCGTAGATAAATATTTCCTTTGCGAAAAGCATTAAAGTCATGGAGAAGAAAGACAAGAAACAGAGGGATATAGTCCTGTCGCAAGACAATGCGCTGACTACCGCACGCTACAAGTTCGACCTTATCGAAAAACGTGCCCTATACTCCATTATACGAAATATCCGGGCGCAATACATCGAGAACGAGAACGGCAGACGGGACTTATTCGATGATCTGATTATCACCATACACGAGGAAGAACTAAAGAAATGCGGTGACAATACCAAGATGCAAAACATCTACGATGCGCTAAAACGGCTTAGAAATCGCGATATAGAGATTAACAACGAAAAAATGTGGCTAAGTATCGGTTTTGTCAATTACGTCAAGCATATCAAAAATAAATCGTATTTTGAGGTGCAAGTTTCCAAAGAGGTACTACCCTATTACGTGGAACTCGCCCAAAACTTCACGAGTTACTCCATGACGGTAGCAATCGCACTCAAAAGCACATTCTCGCAAAGGTTTTACGAACTGTGCTGCCAATACCGAAACGCCGGGTTCTTTTTCTACACAGTCGAAAAGCTTCGGGAAATGTTCATGTTGGAAAAGAAATACAAACGGGGATGCGATTTCAAAAGGCGTGTACTTGACGATCCGCAAAAGGAACTCCGGGAGTTGTACAATGCCGGACAATGCGATTTATACTTCGAGTTCGAGCCAAAGAGCTACAAAGGCAAGGAAGTTACCGAATACAAATTCTACGTTTACACAAGGCAAACCGAACAACAAAAGCTATTGGAATACGAAAGCGCAAAACAGGCGATCATCTACATAACAACCACTATTTCGAGGTTCTCTAAAAGTGACAAAGGATATGTTAAGCGTGTAGTGAACGCCGTACAGTTACACCCGGAAATAGCCGTACAGGTGGCGCAAAAGATACAAAAGAAGTTTGAGCAATATATAGACAAGCCAGCCAAACAGATAGGGGCTATCATCCGGGTTTGCTTAATGGAAGATTTTGGTATAGAATAAAAAACATACAAGTATGAAAACAGGTGATAAAGTTATCGTACCAGCCGAAATAAACGGCTATGGCAGAGATTTACGGGCAATAGTTACAGAGATAGAGAAGTTCGCCGGGGCAATATTCGTAACAGTGATATTCACCGAACCATGTCCGGAAGCCTGCGGAAGAAGGGGGGTGTTTACCATGACTTCCAGCTAATAGCAAGGTGATTTATTTTGCTATAATCGCAATAAATTGCAATAATATCTGTGATAAATTGCTATAATAATACTTATAACTACCTTTGCAACAGAATATAGCATTTTACAGCAATGGAGAAAGGACAGGAAAGCAAGCAAAAGAGGAAAACACCGCTTACCACCATAGCGATAAGCCAAGAGTACGCCCAAAAATTAGACGAGTATTTAAACGGTACGGGTATAACTCGCAAAGAATTTGTCGAGTTGTCCGTTGATTATTTCCAAAGAACCGGGTTCGACCTCCGGGGTGAAGCTTTTGACCTCTCCCCATTAGAAAAGGTTGCCGGGCGGCTGGAACAATCCGCAAAGATCATGGAACGACACAACGAGGGGACGGAAGCGGTGCACCTGCTTCTCCAAGCTGTCCGGGAACAGACCGCCAAGCAACTCCCAGCGCCGGAACTGATCGCCCATGCTGCCGAAGAAAAAGCAAAGGCAGAAGCCAAAAGCGAAGAACAAGAAAGGGAGATTGCCCGGCTGCGCTCCGAAAACTCCGCTTTGCTGGAGTACAAAGAAAAGGCATACCGGGAACTATGCCGGATACGTGATGAACAAAAAACCATAGGGAAGATAAAAGTAAATATAGAGTTATAAAAGAACATTTATAAATAAAAAAATCATGAATAAAGAAATTTTATTTATTTATCCTTTTGCCGGATTATGCAGCACATGAAGCTGTGTACTTTTCACAGGCTATTACAGCTGATGATTTTGCCATGAAAAAAAATCCAAAATATGTCAATAAGGTTGTCGCACCCACCTTAGAACCAATAAGTTCGATTGGTGGATTCCGCACATTACCCGATTATTCGTTTGACACAATGCCTGATGATTATGTAGCATTGGTATTAATTGGCGGTTTTGGTTGGAATACACCTGTTGCAGAAAAGGTTATGCCAATTATTAAAAGTGCTATTGAACAAGAAAAGGTTATAGGTGCGATTTGTAATGCAGCTTCATTCATGGCTAAGTGTGGTATTGACCGAGAAACAACATCAAAAACTTTGCAGAAGTCATCCGTAATACAGAAAATCTCAGTAACTTTGTCCTCGGTAATCATAGCAATTATTGTCTGTAAACTTTTGATATTTAACACTCTAAGATTACAACAATTTTTCGCTAATCACCATTTTTCAGGCACTTATATTTCGTCGAACTCACGTTAAATTATTTAATATACATACAATCTTGGATACTTGCTTAGACCTTATTGCTCTTCAATATACTTGCATGATTGTGATGGCCATGCTTGCATTTTTTGTGTTTGTGTCGCGCTACTATGTAACTTGCCGTAACAGACAGTTTGAGCAGTCGCGTTGGATGATTGTTGTGGCATTACTATTGTTTGTTGTACACTACATGTGTCAGATGCGGTTGGGTTGGCGACAACAGGGGAACGATGTGGGTGTTCTGTTTAATCTGCTGTTTTATTCGCCTTCGGCTATTTTGTTGTCATGGTCGCAGCTTAATATTCTGCGCGCTGGGCATAGACGTTGGAGTTTTATGCGCTATGGCGTTGTTGGATATGCTCTTATGGTATTGTGCATAGTCGCAGGTGTTATTTCAAATGGCAGTCTGCATATTGGTCCTATGCTATATGTTGCTGATGCTATTCATTTCTTTACTCTATTGTATTATACATGGGCACCGCTGAGGGAACTTGGTAATGTTCAACGTCGGCTCGACAGTGAACATGGTAATCCTGCAGATGCCTACCTGCGCACTATGCGCTTTGGTTTTTTTGTGGTGTGTGCTTTTGCTGTAATTTCGCCTCTTTATATATTGTCGCGGCCGCTGCTCTTTGTCTTTGGACCTTTGGGATTGATTTCGCTTTCGCTGTTTATTGTTAGTTTTACGGCGCTTGGATTTAGTATGTCCGAGGGAGTAACTGAGATTGTTACCGAGACTAACGACGAGATAGCCGCTGCTAAAGTCTTTAGGGAGATTGGGCCTGAGCGTATTGCCGAAATAGATATGGCGGTAAGCAAATGGCGAAGCGAGGGCGGTTTTAGAGATAGCAACTTGACATTATCCTCGTTTGCTCGTCGCATAATGGTTAATCGTACCGACGTTGCTTCGTATCTGACTTCCATATATGGTAAGAATTTCCGTACATGGCTTTCGGGTATTCGCGTGGAGGAGGCAAAGGCACTCATGGCTGCACACCCCGAATATAGTAACGAGGTTGTTTCTATGGAGTGCGGTTTCTCGTCGCGTGTGTATTTTCAGCGTCTGTTCAAGGAAAGGACGGGCTTGACTCCCGCCGAGTGGCGCCGTCAACGGTAATATACTGGTTATGTGTGCGTTTGCTACTGAATGTAAGGTGTAACTTTTGTACGAAGGTTACATAATAAGGCAAAGTGTAACCTTTCTTACTGTGACGTATCCTTTCTATAAGAGTGACACACAAGTGATGTCTTTGAGGTTTTTGATGGTTGATGCTCCTGTATCTTTGCATGAGGAAATTCAAACTATTCAAATATAAATTCTCAAAAACAATTCACTATGCAAAAAACCTATCTTTATTTAATGGTGTGTGTCATAGGGGCTATGTCTTTAGCTTCGTGTTCCGAAGATTCTATTTCTCCTGATGCTGGTGGCGATGGCGATGGCGACAGCACTACCGAAGTGCCTTTGGCACAAGTTGCAAAACCCAAACCTAACCCTTGGCTTGCACAGGAAGAGTATAGTATTACGCACTTCAATTCGGCTCAGACTGATGCTTTCTCGTCTGCTGTCAAGGATGGAACTTTCAATATCGATCTTTCCAAGTGTCAGATGACATGGAGCGGTCCTGTTAATTTGATGACTCTTGCTTCGACTTCGCCCAATTATATGTGGGGTATGAGTAGCGACCGCGTGTCGTATCTTGACATAAGCGACGGCAAACTTGAAAGGGTTGCCGAGGCTGGCTTGCCAGGGATTACAATGAAGACCCAGGAGCAACTGACACGTATAATTGCCGATCATGCTACTTACGACGAACTTTCCAAGACGGTTACCGATATATTGGGTCCGGCGCCACAAATGTCTATGGCCAACGGTAATTATGTCTTGTGCGACAAGGATAACTATGCTTACACCAATGCAGGTCAGGTAATGGCACGCTATCGCCTTGCCAATCCTAATAATCCCAAGGATGGTATCATGTTGGATCATCAGATAAGACTTACGAATTTTACCTTCGGCTCTTTTACACTCGTAGGCGCTACTATGACCTATGACGGACACCTTGTTGTGGCTGCTCAGAACGGACTTCTTGTGCTGAATCGTGCTCTTACTACAATCGAAGATTCATACCCTCTTCCATCAGACCAGATTCTCACCAACTCTATCTGCATCGACGAGAATGGCGGTGTTTACGTAGCAAGTAACAGCCGCACACCAGGCGGAAAAGGCCTTATGCAGAAACTCATCTGCAAGGACGGCAAAATCTCCACCTCCCAGGCTGATGGTGCATGGCAAGCCTATTACGACGGTGGTCCGCAAGCACCATGTATCAAACTCGGACATGGCACTGGTTCAACGCCTACACTTATGGGCTTTGGCCAAGACAAGGACAAGCTGGTAGTTATTACCGATGGCTCTAAGCGTATGAAACTGGTAGCTTTCTGGCGTGACGAAATCCCCTCAGACGCACAGCAAGTGGCAGGATACGACAAGCGTATAGCCGGAGTGCACGAGGTTACATGTGGTCTTGGAACATCAACAGAGTGGATACAGTCTGAGCAGTCTGTTGTAGTAGGCGGCTATGACGCCTTTGTTGTAAACAATATTAATGTTACCAATCAGGAAATAAACGACAAGATTATTGGTGTAATCGCTATTGGTCCTATTGTCAAAGGCCCTCAAGGTGCCGAGTGTGTACGTTGGAATACAAAGGAGAAAAAGTGGGAGAGTAAGTGGACGCGCAGCGATGTAAGTTCTGTAAGTATGATTCCTGCCGTAAGTATCAAGTCAGAGATGGTATTTGTATGTGGCTGGAACGATGCTTCGGGCTGGGAAGTTACAGGACTTGACTGGAAGAGTGGTGCCACACGTCACCGCAGCATATTGGGCAAGAACAACCGAGCCAATGGTGCCTACGCCATCATTCAGTATCTTGCTAACGGCGACCTTTTATTCAACTCTGTTGCCGGACCAATCCGCGTAAAATATTGAGATAATTTAATCATCATATAACAGTTATGTCAATACTTCACTAAAAAATTACCGAAGTATTGTAATGACACACCCGAACATATTGAAATGTTCTATCAGTTCCATAAACAAGGCTTCTGTTCTTTATTCCTAGATACAGGTGATAAATAACAGATAAGAAACAGATTATAACAAGCCTCCGGCGGGGTTTTCGCTGGGGGCTTTTGACCTTTGCACATATAAAAAGCAAAAAGAAAGCGATATCGGAGCGTATACCATAAAACAGACCACCGACTATTACAAAACGATATTACGTGCCTAACTGATCGGGGCAGTTCCTCCACCATGCGGACAAATCCCGGTAACAAAATGACAAAACGGACACTCACCAAAGAACAACATTTTTTTCTTTTTTCCTAAACACCTTCCAGCGAAGCACAGTGTATTTGTCAAGGGCGAAGGGTAAAAAATACCGCACGAGCGAAGCGAGCACAGGAGATTTTTTACCCGGAGAGTGAAACGTCCCTTTACAAATGCGGCGTGCGGAGTTACCTTTGTGCCGGAAAATAGAAAAATCACATGCCCATTCCGAAACCTCTGCTCCTTTTTGGCTTCTTCAGGAGTTCCAGATCTTCCTCCTGCTGCTTCTTTTTGGGAATAGGCTGCTCGATGTCCGGCGTTTTCTCCACCTGTTGATTTTTCGACTTCTCCGGCTCCTGCCGGGATTGAAGCTCTGCTTTGAGTTTGTCCCATTTCTCCTTTCTGATGCGTTCCGCACGTTCCACCTGCCGGGCTATTTCCGCCGGACTTCCGTTCTTGACGGCATTAAGATAGTCGAAGCTTTCCTCCGGCTCCCGGTCAAACCCCATGCGCCGATCAAAAGAGCTTTCACACTTCCGGAAAAAATCCGTCCGGTCAAAACCTCCCTTCACGTTGCCGCAGTTCTTCTTCCCGGTGTGGTTCGTTTTAGGGCTTAACTTCCTAGTGTTGCTCCGGTCTTTCCGGCTGACGATGATATGTGCGTGCATATCGCTGTCACTTTCACCGTCCCGGTTGAAATGGATCTTTGCATAATATTCCACATCATCGCTTTTCAGGCCTTTTCCGAAGCCCTCCGCATAGTTTCTCATCACATCCTGCCGTATGTACCGCCGTAAGGCTTCCGCACACTCCTGCGGAGTTCTGCCCATGCAGCGCAGCTCCTTCTCTGAAGGGCTGACAGTGATAACATAGAACTTTGCGTCAGTCCGGCTTAACTTAGCCTTGTTGTTGTCTATCTTGAATGTGACCTCCCTTGCGCTCACGTAGTCCCGGAACTGGTTGAAGAACGGCTGCACCTCCTCCCCTTTCTTCATCCTCTCCAAATCCTCATGCTGGAGATAGTTCGTCACCGCAACACAACTGCCTGTATTGGCATATGTGCCGTTACCGCTTCCCTGTATCTTCACGTTCATATCTTTTCCCTTTTGTTCTTCTCGTTCTTGTACAAGGCTTTTATATCATCGAAAAGCCCGGCTTTTCCTTTCGCATCGATATAGCTTGCGATATAGGAGAAGATCTTCTCCTGCCTTTGCGTCACAGCGTCCAGCCTTGCATAAATGGCTTGTTGGTTCTTCAGAAGCATATCCCTCGACTGACCGACTGCCTTTTCCGCCCGGTCCAAAGCCTGCTCCCTTATCCCGGCAAGGCTTGCAAGGTCACGCATGAATAGGTCATTGTCTTTTTGGTATTGGCTGAACTTTTTTTCCGTAAGTATCGAGTCCATGCTCATGGTCACCCTCATACTTGTACTGCCCATGGCTTCACAAGCCGGACGCAAGAAATCCTGCTCCTGCTTCCGGATGAACGCTATCACCTGATCACAGCGTTTGATAAGTTTCTGCATTTCCTTTGCCGGACTCTCATGCTCAACCGGGTTGATGCCGTACTTCTCGAAGTACTCCAGCGCACAGGAAAGGAACTCTTTCTTTGATACATTATTGGACTTTGCCAGCCTGTCAAGCCGGGCAAACGTTTTTCGGTCAATGGTGACAGAAGTGGTGGTTTCCTTATCCATACAATTGCGGTTTTAATTGCTGTTTATATTATTAAATCTCTGATTTCCAAAGGTATGATTTTAACCACAATTTCAAACTAATTGCGGTTAAAAAACTTAAACGGCTGATATTCAGCCATAACCCCGTAGGGCAAGAGGAAAAACAGGGTAAAGCCCGGTTTCCTCTTGCTGTTCTTTCGACTGCCGAGCAATCGACGAACACCCTCCCCTGCGGTACGGCGAAAGCTCGTACAAGGGGGACGGGGAGAGCCGGGCAAAGCACAAAGAAAGAACCTATTCCACAAACCAAAAAACACACGCCCAAACGACACAACAGGCTGCATAAAATAAACACAAATTGTTTCGCTATATGGAAACAAAAGATTATCTTTGCAGCATAAAAACAACAACTTATGGAAGAAAAGGCTAAATTCAAAATCATCTACTCAAAAGATGCAGATGATTTTCTGAACGACTTACCAACAAAGATTAAAGACAAAATTATCTATAACATTGCCAAAGCCAAGTTTGTGATAGATCCGGAACTCTTTAAAAAGTTAGACGATACGGATATATGGGAGTTCAGAACATTCTATAACAAAGTAAAATACAGGCTGCTGGCTTTTTGGGATAAAGATAACGGAACAAATACCCTTGTTATTGCAACACATGGATTTATAAAGAAAACCCAAAAAACACCACCCAAGGAAATAGCGAAAGCCGAAGATATTAGAAAAGCATATTTTAATTCAAAAAAATAAAGCGTATGGAAACAATGAAATTTTATACAGAAGAAGAAATATTAGATAAGCACATAGGGAAAAAAGGCACTCCCAAAAGAGATCAGTTTGAAGCTGATCTAAACTCTTTCTTAATTGGTGAAGCCATTAAACAGGCTCGCCAGTCGAAGAACCTAACCCAAGAGGAATTAGGCAATCTGATAGGAGTGCAGCGTGCTCAAATCTCCCGAATTGAAAACGGTAAGAATTTAACCTTTTCCACCATTGCAAGAGTTTTTAAGGCTATGGGAATAAGTGCTAAACTTGAAATAGGAAGCATGGGTAAAGTTGCGTTATGGTAACTAACTATACAACAAAATGTTATATCAAATCCGGGAGCGAAAACGCATCCCGGAAGCCTCTCTTTTTTATACACAAAAATTCATATTTACACAAAATTTAACACGCCTAAAAATTCTCCTTCCTTCCGCTGCGCTTGCTTTACCTTTTCCGTGATTTTCTTCTCACTTTCTCTCTCGCGGTCCGTCCGGATGGCAAGCGAAGCGCCTATAAAATCTCAAAAATCGACACGTGCGTATTACTGGTAATTTTGAGTTACTTTTGAGTACCTTTTTCGGCATGCTTCAAACCGTTTATTCATGCGGGTTTCAAGATATCTATTACAACCTTTTTACGAGCTATTGCAACTTTTTTACGAGCTATTGCAACTTTTTTACGCAAAAAATGGGATATTAAAACAATTATATTGCAACTTTATTGTATAATTGGTTTCAATAACATATATTTGCAACGTAAAACAATACAGTTATGGAGAATAAACCTATTATGTTGGCTCAAGCCAACGCCCTAACACAAGCAAGATACGATTTTAATCCTATCGAGAAGCGGTGTCTGTATCAGATCATCCGGGAAGTCCGCAGGCTGTTTATAGACAGCAATACCGGGCAACGGGATTTATTCAACAATATGCGGGTTAAACTTACTCCGGATCTGCTCGCAGAATGTAGCGACAAAAGCAACATAGCCAAAGTTTACGAATCCCTTAAACGGCTTAGAAAACGGGATGTAGAGATAGATAACGAGGATGTGTGGATGAATACCGGATACGTCACAATGGTAAAGCATGACAAACGGGCAAACATCTACGAGGTAGAGGTTTCTTCGGAGATCATGCCCTATTTAGTCGCTTTAGCCGAGAATTTCACAAGCTACGATCTGACGGTGGCAATCAGCCTAAAAAGTGCCTATTCGCAACGATTTTATGAATACTGCTGCCAATTTAAGAACCGCACGAACAAGACCTTTTTCTTTTCCGTGGATGATCTCAAGAAAATGATGATGTTAGAGGACAAAAAAGGTTATGACAACTCAAGCAATTTTAAAACAAAGGTTCTCGATGTGGCTCAAAAAGAGCTGAAAGAAGCATACGATAACGGGCAATCCGATCTGTATTTTGATTACCAAGTGAAGGACAAACAAGGGCGCAAGATCCTTTCATGGTTTTTCTTTATCCATACCAAAGATGAAGAACAAAAAACCGATTACAAGACGGTCGGCGAGTGCATCCGGCAAATTCATAACATACTGACAACCTTCTTTCCACGTGACAGCAAGTATATAAAACGGGTGATAGCTGCCGTTAATCTTCGCCCAGATATAGCAATGGAACTGACGGAAAAGATGCAGAAGAAAGTGAACGATTATAGCCGGAAAGAAATAGCCCCTATCATCCGGTATGTATTGCGAGAAGATTATAATATCATTTAATCCCCCAAAAGTGATTTATTTCGCTATAACTGCAATAAATCGCAATAAAAAGCGTAATAAATTGCAATAACCAAACATATAACTACCTTTGCAACAACATATAGCACTTTATAGCAATGGAAAAAGGACAGGAAAGCAAGCAAAAGAGGAAAACACCGCTTACCACCATAGCGATAAGCCAAGAGTACGCCCAAAAATTAGACGAGTATTTAAACGGTACGGGTATAACTCGCAAAGAATTTGTCGAGTTATCCGTTGATTACTTCCAAAGAACCGGGTTCGACCTCCGGGGTGAAGCTTTTGACCTCTCCCCATTGGAGAAGGTTACCGGGCGGTTGGAACAATCCGCAAAGATCATGGAACAAGCGAATGAAGGAACGGAAGCGGTGCGGCAGCTTCTCCAAGCTGTCAAGGAACAGACCGCAATACAAAAACAACTCCCTGCACCGGATATATTGCAAAAAGCGACCAACAGAGTAACCGAACTGGAACACCTTATAGGGAAATACCAAGAAAAACTTGATTCCCTTAGCGAAGATAAAACAATGATTATAAGAGAGAGAGTAGAATGGGAACAGAAATATTATGAACGGGATAAACAAAACTATGCCCTTTTAGAAACACTTAAAAAGCAAGGCGAACTCTTGGAAAAAGCGAAAACAGAGTTAAGACACTGTAAAGGCTTTTTCTCGTCCGCAAACGAGGATGTTCTAAAAGAACTTGGTATTTCATAAACACTGAATTTTAAGATAATAAGGCAAAAAAATAAAAGGTTCATAAACCCTTTTAGCCAACAATTTGTTATCTTTGTGCAGTCGTAAACCGACCGTGTTTTTACATATTGAAGAAAAAAGCGTTTAGCTGATTTCAGTGCAGAACAAAAGTCGAAAATTTAACACGCACTACGAAAACAGTATAGATGCCCTTCCGCATATGCGGGAGCGGTGTTTCCTGTTTGTGCGTGTAGGGCTTCGACTCCCTGTTCTGCGGATAGGCAAATGCCCTTCCGCTTTTTTTATGTTTATTGGCTTGGTGTAGGGCACAAGCGAAATCCTTATGACAATGGAAAAGACACAGCGAAAACAGTCCCTAAACTGCTTGTCAAACACTCCTAAGCTGTTTGACCTAAACGAACTACTAAGCTCGCTCAAGATCACGCCCGGACAAATGGGAAACATGAAAGGGTTGATATACATCGAAGGGCTGACGGAAAAACAAGTACGCCAAAAATTAAGCCATTCAAAAATCATCAGAACAAATAGATTCGGGGTTAATTCCTGCCTGTATTATATCCTCTTTGAGGATGTAAAGGGGAGATATTTGTGCCTGTTTAATAGTGACAAGGAATGTTTCAGAGCGTTGTTCTTCAACTATATATTACTAAATTAATACCCTCTAAAATAGTCATTCCATTTTGAGGATGAAAAAAGCTTGATATACAAATTGTTAATTTTCTCTAATAGGGGGGGGGTGAATTTAAATTTGTATTTCTACACGTTTTGAATAATAGAATATATACATATTTTTGATACATAAATATAAATTTTATCATGGAAAAAACAAATATAGGATTTAAAGCCGGGATCATCTTAGAAAAATTAGGCGAAACCGGACTTATAACCATTGCCGAGCTTGCGAGAAGGCTAAATTTTGCGGCTGATGAAACCGCACTCGCCGCCGGGTGGCTCGCACGTGAGAATAAGATATACATCGAACGGCGAAACGGTTTGCTGTATATCAGGAAAGAGTGATACAACGTATCAAAAGGATAAACGATAAACGCTGGAATGTTTGCAGTGCGTAACACTATTGATGTAAAAGTGCTTTTCATTATCCATTTGAAACCATTTATAAACTTATAAAAAATACAGGTATGGATAAGCACATCATCAGAGAGAACGCAGGGAAACTCTGGCGCTTATTAAGCACAGACGTACACCGGAAATGGAATTTGCAGGAAGTAAAGGAATTGACAGGGTTCAATGATCTGGAAGTCGCCAGTGCGATAGGCTGGCTCGCTCGTGAGGACAAGATTCAATTCGAGCTTGAACACCACGACACTAAGGATAAGAACGCATTACTATACCTTATGTTGAACGTCTATTTCTAAACACCTCCCTTTGAATTGTAAAAGCCTCCGGCGGGGTTTTCGCCGGGGGGGCTTCTTGCATTTGCATATATAACCTCAAAGGCAAGTCAAATCGGACGGGGTGGCGGTCGGACGGCTGAAAAGTCGAAAACGTAACACAGGCGTGTTACTACTTGTCTTTGACAAGGCATTTTTTAGGGGTGCTGGCATACAATCCGAAAGGGGCGGGAACGGCTGTTCCCGTTTGTTCTCCCTGCAACCTACAGGATATTAACCTTAAATCATTAAGTGATAAACACTATATTTAATAACCCCTTTTAGCCAACAAATTGTTATCTTTGCGTAGGGTAAACAAAAAATAAGCTTATGAAAACTGCTATGGAAAAAAAAGAAACCGGCTTAATGAGACAGATCGGTTATCTCTCTTTTGTCGTTGTTTTGTTGTATGGGCTTACGCTATTTGCGGTTTCTTGTGACAATGATGAAGATCCTCCTCTTCCTCCCGCAGTGGAAAAAGTAGTGCTGGCATTTGGTGTGGATCAGGGTGAAGGTCAGCTTTCGGCTAAACCGGAGTTGGAAAATACGGCTGCGGAAAAGATAGGAGAATTGATCTCTCCGGCTGAAATAGCGAAAGGCACAACGGTGCATTTTCGTGCTACCCATTCCAAATCATGGACAATCATGTATTGGAAAGTCAATGGCGTCATTATTCGTTCTGTGGAGCCGGAGCAGACTTTCGTCATCGATGAGCATAAGGAGGTTCGGGTTGCTTTCAAGCCTTACAAGTCACCGGAACCGGAGGGGCTGTAAAACAAACTGTGTCAGCAAAGCAATAAAATATTAATTTTGCTGACACAGTTTAATTGAATTCTCTTTTTTGCTGTTCATTTGCTTTATTTCAGGACTTCGCCCTTCTCGTTGAAGAACACTTCGCTGTCCGTGCCTTCTGCATCGGTAAATGTCACCTTGTAGGTCTTTGTGCCTTCCTCGCTTTCCTCAACTGCGGCTTCCTTGATTGTCAGGTCTGCGAAATCCTTCTTGATCGTGTCCTGAACCGCCTGCGGCAGATCCTTTACCTCGATTGGCTTATAATCGTTCACCATTACCACAATCTCAACATCCGATACCATGTTGCCGGCGAATGCCACTGAACTACCCAATCCCATAACAAGTGCTACTGCAAATAATACCTTTTTCATAATCCAATCTATTTAAATATTTAACATATGGTTTCTGAAAGACAAAGAACAAACATTGTGCCAAACAAACAAACAAGTCATATATACCTGATAATCAAAAGCATACAAAAAACACATATATTTATTGAAGAACTGTTATCTGTGTATCGTTTCCACATTTTGTGGAAACGATACACAGACTTTCTATAATTGCCTCCGGCGGGGTTTTCGCCGGGGGGCTTCTTGCATTTGCATATCTATCAAAAAGAAAGCAATATCGGAGCGTTACACCATAAAAACAGCTAGCCGGTTATTACAAAATGATATTGCGTGTCCGGCTGATCGGGGCGGGTCTCCCACCATGCGGACAAATCCCGGTAACAAAATGACAAAGCGGACATCCCGCCAAAGAACAACATTTTTTTTCTTTTTTCCTAAACACTGGTTCATCAGCTTGGTGGCAACCGTTATCACGAGGCTGCAAAGCGGTGAAAGCGTCTGTGACGTTGTCGGGTTGGTGGCAACGGTGAGTATAGCCGGATGATCCGGATTGTTTACGTCGAGAGGACAGCCCGGACGGGAAAACACCCACATCATTTCGGGCGTGTTAATTTGGGCAACCGCACCCTGCAACGTACCAAGTACCCCGGAAACTTGGTTGTCCGCACCTCTCTGCAACGCATCGTAAACGCTGCGTACCATTTGCTCCGTAATGATGTTCTTTTGCAACGTGTTGAGCAAGGCTGTGCCATTGCTGCCAACCATTGCCAGCACATGGGGAATGTCGCATATCTCCGGGTGTTCCTCCCGGAGATACCAGATACAGGCGGTCAGCACATCGGTTGCGGATCTGCTCCAAAAGTCCGGGTTCTTTATGCTCTCCTTTGTCAAGTTGGCAACGATAGAAACGGCGTACTCACGTGCGTAGCTCGTATTAGGCACATATTCGGGCTGTATGGGGTTCACAAAGTCCGTCCGGTACGGATTACTGAAATTAAGACGAAAGTGTCTTAAATCGCTTCCTGTTGCGTTCAGAAACGAGCTTATATCATTGTCAAGAGCCGGGAACTTGAAATCGTACACGATCCCGGCAAATCCCTTGCGGATGAACTCAAGGAGCAAGGGCACTGCGACACTCTCGGACTTTCCCGATCCTGCCGCCCCTGCGATGAATATGCCCCGAAAAGGATTGCCGACAACAACCGGGTTTTCATGCGTGGGTATCGAAACCGCCCATTCCCCAGCCGGACGGGACGTTTCCGGCTTCTTTTTCCGAAAGTAACCTTTCGGGACGATGCGCCAAAGGACAAAACAGCACAACAGCACGAGGAACACGAGCAGCCAAATGTAAGCGAACCCGGCGATCTGCCCGGCTTCCACCATGCGCCACGCCTCCGGAAAGCCGGGATTAAGCACCGCAATGACTTTCACAATGAACACAGCCCACACCACCAGCAAGGCGGTAAGGCAACCTTTCCTTTTCTTTTTCGCCAACTCTCCCCTTTTCATAAGCCCATGCCTCCCATACCCTTTACGATCTTCCTCGTCACTTTCTTGCCTATCTCCTTGCTCGCTTCCCTCGCAGCTTCATGCTGTACCGCCTTTATAGCCTGCTGCCGTATCTCTGCCGTAGTTCCGTTCTTGATTGCGTTCAGATACTCGAAGCTCTCCTTTATTTCCCTGTTGTAGTTCATACGCACATCAAAACACCGCTCGCACTTCCGGAAAAAATCCGTCCGGTCAAAACCGCCCCTTACAGCCCCTTTCGCCGTTCCCCTGTGGTTGGTCTTAGGGCTTAGTTTGAGCTTGTTCGCCCGGTCTTTCCGGCTCACGATGATATGTGCGTGCATATCGTTCAGCCTTTCTCCCGTCCGGGTATAGTGGATCTTTGCGTAATACTCGATATTGTCCGCTTGCAACCCCTTGTTGAAGTTCTCCGCATAAGCCGGGATGATGTCCTTACGGATATACTCCTTCATCGCTCGTGCCTGCTCCTCCGGGCTGGCTCCCATTGCTGCGAGCTCCTTCTCTGACGGGCTGACGGTGATAACAAAAAACTTTGCGTCCGTCTTGTGGAGCTGCGCCCGGTTATGGTCTATCTTGTAGGTGACCTCTTTAGGGCTGACGAAATCCCGGTACTGGTTGAAGAACGGCTCCGCCTGTTGCCCCTGCCGGATGCGCTCAAGATCTTCATGCTGCAAGTAAGTGACCACCCCGGTACAACTCCCGGTATTGGCATACGTGCCACCCCCTCCCCCTTGTATCTTCACGTTCATAGGCTCTTATCCCTGCTCCTTGTACAGTGTCGCAATGTCGTTGAAAAAACCGCTTTTCTCCTTTGCGTCAACGAGCTTGCCAAGATACATGAACGCTTTCCGTTCCTGCTCGGTGGCTCTGCCCAAAAGCTGGAGTATGTCGCTGCGCAAGTTCCTCGCATCGTAGTTCTGCCGTTGCTGCTGGTCGGAAACGGCTTTCTGCAAGTCCCGCACCTGTCCGGCGGTTGCCAGCTTGTCGAGCACCCTCTCGATACGGGCTTCGGTGGTGCTGATCGCTGCGCAAGCCGGGCGCAAGATGTCCTGTTCCTGCTTCCTGATGAACGCTATCACCTGATCGCAACGCTTGATAAGCTTCTGCATCTCCTTTGCCGGGCTTTCATGTTGCACCGGGTTAATTCCGTATTTCTCGAAATACTCCAACGCACAGGAAAGGAACTCTTTCTTTGAAACATCGTTAGACTTTGCCAGCCTGTCAAGTGTGGCAAAGGTCTTTTGATCTATTGTTACGGTGGTCTGCTTCTGCATAGGCTTCAATTTTAAGTGTTGGTTTACCGATTTTTCCGGTACAATATACTGAATTGTAGCCAATTACAAAAATATGGTTTACCAAAAGTAAACCAACGGTAAACTAATAAAAATTAATCATCTGAAAATCAGATATATAAAAATTCAGCATTGGACTTAGTCCAATGACTGCTTGCTCACTTCGGTAAACCGTCGTTCTCTCTCTCCTTGCTTCGCTCGTCGCTCCTGGAACGCTCCGCACGGCTTCGCTCCAATACATCAGACACCCAGCCCACGAAATGCGCATTACAAATGTACACCGCCCGAAAAAAGTGTACATTTGTAATACGTCACAATCGTTCCGATTCTCTTTGATTTTATAGTACAAAAACGAAAATTTACATATTTTAACGCGCGGAAAAATCGCCCTAAAAAACGCTTCGCTCGTTTTTCTCCGTTTCTCATTTTTCCGCTTCCAAAATGTGCATTTTCCACCCGCTCCGAAGCCTGCAATTCCGTAAGATTTTCTTCCTTTGTGAGAATAGTCTTTGTAGAGGTTCTTTGTAAGAAAACGTTTTTGCGTTTGCAATTAATTGAAAAACAAACAGTTACAAACACAAAAACACAACCTAAAATACTCATTTTACTAAAATCCGAAGGGGAAAAATACTCATTTTACTAAAATAGCCCCCTCCGATAAATACCCATTTTACTAAAGGTTGCGATAAAAAATACCGGGTATCTTTTGGCGGTATCTTTTATTTCTTTAACTTTGTCCCAAACTCAAAAAACAAGCCTATGGCAACCAACGACATCACCCTCTATATTCCTCCTACGGAGGAAGAAGTAATGTTAATCCAGCCGAATAACGTAACATTCGGCCAGTACTCTGTGACCGAGTGGCAAGAAAACCTACTGACGCTCATAAGCGACCAGATCCAGCAACACATGACCAGGGAAAAACAACTGCCTAAAGACCTATTTAACCAGCCTGTCGTCGAGATCAAATGCGACGAAGCCGGGGGGAAGAACAACAAGAGCAAAGTTCTAAAAGAGGCTATCGCCATGATGCGGAAAAACTTTTCCTTTCGCTGGGTGCATCCCAATATCCACCAGACGGTGGAAACGTTCGGGGTGGTGATAACGACGGTACACAACATCAAAGGCACAAACCGGGTAGCCCTGACGCTCAACCCCTGGGCGATCCCTTTCCTGCTCTACTACGGTACGGGTGTCGGCGGTACAAGGTACGGGAAGAACATCGCCTTAACCCTCCGGGGCAATTACACCAAGCGGCTCTACAAGATCATTTGCAGCCAACGGGACAGACGGGAGTATTATTACTCGATCGAGCAATTCTGCAAAGACCTGGAGATCCCGGCCTCCTACTCGAACGCACAGATCGACCAAAAGGTTTTAAGGCCTGCACAGACACGAATCAAGGAAAGCGAGGCCGATGTATGGTTCGATTACAAATTCATCTGCAAAACGCCTAAAAAGGGGCAAAAACCGAAAGCCGACACTATTATCCTGTTCATCCATGCGAGAAATCCCCAAGAACTGCGAGGCGACCAGCAACAACAATACTCGTTCGTTTACCGTTGGGTTTACGGTGCTTTAAGCTATCCGAGCGACAACACCCCGGTAAGGGCACTCGACAAGATCCTGGAAAGCGGACGGCTGAAAGACGTGTACGACCGTTGCGCCTATTACGACGAGAAGGTTTGCAGCGGTGAAATGAGTACAGCCCACGCACATAACTCACTGGCAAAGATGCTGCGTGAGGATTTCGGTATCAAGGCCAGGGGGAAAAAGAAAGATCCCGACCTGTTTGGTTAAATCCGGAAGATTTTCTATATTTGTGTGCGGCCGGGGTGGTTCCCGTCCGTCTGGGGGCTGACGGCTATTGCACGTCAAGCCTTAAAAGTGGGGCGAATTGACGTATTACGACATCCCCACTTTTTCATATGCCCCTATATTGTAATGCACATTACAATAATACTAAAATACTAAGATTAGTATAGACTTATCTTAGTATTTTAGTAAAACGAGTATGCTTGAAATCTGCCTCCGGCGGGGTTTTTACTGGGGGCTTCTGACCTTTGCACTGTTTCCTATTGCTCCGTAAAATCAGTGTCGCACAGTCCGCACCTTAACACCAGCCCGGATTTTCCCCACACGTTACAGCCGCACCCACAAGTGTATTTCTTCCGCTTTCCGCTTTTGCTCTCCCCCTCGTCCGGATCTCCCGGTTCTTCCGTTTCGTCCCCGTCGCCTCCGGCGATGCGGATCGGCCGGGTGGGTACAGCCGCCAAAGTCGGCTTGTACCTAAGCCGCAAGTTTTGCAGATCCTCCCGGCTTAGCGTATTGAAAACCTGCTCGAACTTCCCTCCCGGAATGATATAATGCGTAACGCTCTGGCCTGTCCTTTTGCCTCCGGCCTCCCCGGTGTCGGACGGCATCAGTCCGACCTGGATCATCTTGTCAGCCCATTGCGAATTATGATACCCTCCCC
>ERZ1108170.1020-NODE-1020-length-19622-cov-4.788777_pt1 | contig 19622 bp, 17 predicted proteins | sample MGYA00403705_ERZ1108170 | MGnify/ENA primary metagenome ERZ1108170 (study PRJEB35170, sample SAMEA104062422) | human gut metagenome | biome: human gut; feature: human-associated habitat; material: faeces | place: Denmark | collected 2012-06-15 ...
ATTTGCGAAACATGTAATGAATGTAATTTGAACCGATAAATCCGGCTCCACCGGTCACTAAATATGTTCTCATAATTTTCTCCATTCTACGGTTTGTAAAATCTTCCGTCATTTTATCATATTTTTATTATCTGCACAAGTTTTACCACCAGTCCACTGTAGGACGTTCTGTCATTGCATTATTCCAATGTTTTCATGTATTCATCAAGTGCATCCTGCCAGTCAGCCATTTTATAGCCATCTGTCAGTTTCATCATATAATTCTCAAGAATTGAATATGCCGGTCTGTTTGCAGAAGCCGGATTCATCTTTGCATACTGATCACTTGTGACATGATTGACTTTTGTTGTCTTTCCCGCACGCTTAAAAATTGCCTCTGCAAAAGCCGCCCAGTTGGTATCCCCTTCACAGGTCGCATGAAATGTACCATAATTTTCTGTTGGTTCAAAATGATGGATAGCTCTTGCCAATTCCACTGCGCTTGTCGGTGATCCCTGCTGGTCACACACAACACTGACCTCATCGTGTGACTCTGCCAGACGAAGCATTGTCTTTACAAAGTTTTTTCCATCTCCATAAAGCCATGCTGTACGGAAAATAAAATATTGATCTGCAAATTCACGGACAAATTTTTCTCCCTCTGCCTTTGTCTTTCCATAAGCACTGACCGGATAAATCTCATCAAACTCCGTATATGGTTTGGTTCCGTTTCCTTCAAATACATAATCCGTGGAAACATGAATCATTTTTGCGCCAACTTCTCTTGCTGCAATGCTTAAATTTCTCGGTCCGATCGCGTTGATCCGGTATGCCGCATCCCACTGCTGCTCACAGGCATCCACATTGGTATGTGCTGCGCAGTTGATAATAACATCCGGTCTTTCTGCACGAACCAGTGTAAGCACAGCATTCACATCTGTAATATCTAACGCCACGATACCCTCACCCTCGGCAACATCTGTGTTAATAAAGGAAACGTCCTCCCCTTTATACTCCTGTCGGATTGCTCGTCCTAATTGTCCGTTGCATCCTGTCACTAATATCTTTTTCATTTTTATTCTCCATTCTTATGCTGTTTTTTACGAAAATAGCATTTTATCACACTATTCACCCAACCCGTTCTCAATTGCGGTCACAATAGTATTCAGTGCTTCCTTCTCATCTTCACCTTCACAGACAAGTTCTATCTCATCTCCGGATTTGATGCATGCACCAAGTACGCTTAACACACTCTTTGCATTTGCCGTATTCTCTCTGTAACGGAATGTTACATGAGATTTAAACTGCATAGCCTCTTTGCACAAAATTCCAGCCGGTCTCAGATGAAGCCCTGTTGGATTTTTAATCGTTACTTTCTGACTTACCATAGTAAATCCCTCCCAACTGTTTATTGTAAATATGATATTTAAAGCATAATTTTCGTAATCAGATCCGCCAATTTTTTAGCTTCCTCATCGATCACTTTCTGATCTTTTCCCTCAATCATTACCCGGACAAGTGGTTCTGTACCGGATGGACGGATCAGTACCCTTCCTTCTCCGTTGAATTTCTGTTCTAACTTTGCAACAGCATCTGCAATTTCCTGGTAATCCATGAAATTGTCCTTTTTGTGGTTCGGTACTTTTGCATTTACAAGTGCCTGTGGCAATACTTCCATGACAGAAGCAAGCTCCGATAACGGTTTTTTCGTTTTTACCATAACCTCAAGCAGATGAAGTGCAGAAAGCAATCCGTCTCCCGTCGTATTATCATCCAGGAAAATTACGTGTCCCGACTGTTCGCCTCCGATATTATATCCGTGTTCTCTCATATTTTCAAGGACATATCTGTCACCAACCTTTGTCTTTTCAACATGGATGCCTTCGCGTTCTCCCATCAATGAAAAACCAAGATTGGTCATGACGGTAACAACGATGGTATTCTTTTTTAAGGTACCTTTTTGTTTCATATAAGTACCGCAGATTGCCATGATCTGATCCCCATCGACCAACTCACCCTTTTCATCAACGGCAAGCATACGATCAGCATCCCCATCAAACGCAATTCCAACTGCTGCATTTTCATAAACCACTCTGGCCTTTAATTCATCCATATGTGTGGATCCACAGTTTGCATTGATATTGGTTCCATCCGGCTCTGTATGGATTGCTACCAGTTCAGCTCCAAGATCGGTCAATGCTTTCACTGACGTGTAATGAGCAGCTCCCTCCGCGCAGTCTGCCACGATCTTCATCCCTGTCAGATCCACCGGAACACATTTTTTCATGAACTCTACATATTCATCTCTTAAGTCAAAACGATAATCAATTTTTCCAACTCCGGAACCGATCGGCAGATTTACATCTTTCATATGATTGCGGATCAGCGCCTCAATCTCATCTTCAAGTTCATCAGAAAGTTTATAGCCATCTCCATTGAAAAACTTAATTCCATTAAATTCCATCGGATTATGGGAAGCTGAAATTACAACTCCGGCATCTACTTTGTGTTTTCTTGTCAGATATGCGATTGCAGGTGTCGGCATTACTCCAACAAAAATTGCATTTGCGCCAACCGAACAGATTCCTGCCATCAGAGCACTTGCGAGCATTCCCCCTGAAATTCTTGTATCACATCCAACAATGATCGTCGCCTGATGTTCCTGTTCTTTCGTAAGCACATAAGCTCCCGCCTGTCCAAGTTTCGTTGCAAGCTCAATCGTAAGTTCTGATCCAGCCACTCCACGGACACCATCCGTACCAAACATTCTTGCCATTGTATTTCCTCCAGTTATTATTTTTTCTTGCTTTCTGTCGATTTTGTCTCTGTCTCCGTATCTGTACCGGTAATTTTGACTGATATCCGTACGGTTTTTATCTGGTACAGTTCTTTATCGACGTCTATTTCTGCATCAATTTTATGCTCACCGATTCCATATCCCTGTAAATTGACCATACCTGTAATGTCATCTGCTGCCAGTTTCTCAATATCACTCTCAGCTCCGGTAATTTCAACCTTAATGGTATCTTCCGTAATCTTCGCTTTTGTCTCATCCGGAATATTTTCAAGTGTAAATGCTGACACATCCACTTCAAAAATCTTCGTCGTGATTGGTTCTATCTTTACTTTAACCTCCACTTTTGCATCTGCCGCAAGTACAAGGGAAGTACCGTCCGGGAGATAAGATGTAATGTCCACCGTCGTCTCAACATCTTCCGTTGCGCCGCTCATATCTAATACATCCTCCGGTATTGTGATCCTTGTCACTTTATTAAGTACATCCGTTTCTCCTTTGATCCGGACTTTTTTCGGACTGTAAGTAATTCCTTTTAATGTATAGCCGGATGCCACATTTCCTTTTGTCTGGAAAGAAAGATCCACATCTTTTGTATTTAATATCTGAGCCGTGATCGTGACCGTATTAAGATTCATTTTTAATTTTGAGGCATCAATCTCATTACCATCCGCATCATATAAAACCGGCACTACTGTATCCGTCACATCTGATGACATACCGTCAACATTGATGGTTGCTACTACCGTACTGATCTGACTGGTGACAGAAGAAGGTCCCGAAATTTTCAAAAGGTTCGATGTCACAATCGAGACATCTCCAAGCGCACAGCCATCCATGACCGTGCCTTCTGTACTCGCCGTGATCTTTTTCTGCACATTTCCTAAATCTTCCACCGTCACATCCAGATACTGCTGTTTGGATGAAATCGTAACTGTATTGCTGTTATATTTACTGCATGTGATCGTAATCGGAACACGGCACACACCGTCGCCCTCCACATATTCAATCTTTTCCATATCCGCAACAGCCGTAAAATCCGTGTTGGATAGCTTCTCTAAGATGCTCCGCTTTGCAGATGCCGTAAATGTAACTGTATTTTTTCCACCAAGTGTCTCGGAATATTTTCCGTTTGAAGTGAGATAATCCATGTTATCCTGTGTTACACTGATCGTATACTGCGCAGGTTTGACCGGGTCATCGATATTGACTACCACGATCCACAGTGCGATTGCAAATAACACAGCCAGCAGCTTGAGGCCAAGATTATTCGTTAGTTTTTTTGTGAGATTCTTTAACATCCTTAAGCCTCCTTCTCCATAATTCAATTTTACCTACTTTCTTTTCACGCCGCTGTATATATGCAAGCTTATTCTTCAGAAACTCTGCATCCACATTGCGGTACAATTCCCCACCCATGGCAATGGAAACCTTTCCCGTCTCCTCCGAGACAACAATCGTAAGTGAATCGCTGACCTCACTGATTCCGACTGCCGCACGATGTCTTGTGCCTAAATCTTTGCTGATGCTTAAGGAATCCGTCAGCGGCAGATAACAGGTGGCAGATACTACCCGGTCTCCCCGCACGATCACTGCTCCATCATGAAGTGGCGTATTTTTTTCAAAAATATTAATCAAAAGCTGACTTGTCAGTATTCCATCTACCGCGATACCGGTCCTTTCGTATTCCGAAAGAACAATCTCATCCTCAATGACGATAAGTGCACCTGTTTTGACTTTTCCCATCTCATAGCAGGCTTTTACCAGCTCATTGATCGTTTTATCTGTAAACTTTGTGATTTCCCCTTTAGAAAAATCAAACACAAAAAAAGAAGTAAGAAAATTCTTTTGTCCAAGATTCTCCAGAGCTTTACGGATCTCCGGCTGAAAAATAATAACTATGGCAGTAATTGCGACACTTAATGTGTTCTTTGCGATCCAGATGATCGTATTCATCTGGAATACAGCTGCAACCAGAACAAAAAGCAGTATTACCATAATACCTTTTAACAGTACCCATGCTCTCGTATTCTTAATCCATACAAGCATATAATAAAACAGAAATGTTATGATGAGAATTTCCACAACATCTGTTATTGTTATCTTTGGTAAATTCAAATAAATAGACGCTTTTTCCCAAAACGCGCCCATGGTTGCCATCGCATTCTGCACCTGCTTCACTTTCCTTTCCGCTATCTGTATTTAAAGCAACTAATTCAGCAGATCTTCATCTATCTCCATTTCTTCTGCGAAACGCTTTTTCGTCATCCGATCCTGCTCCTCTTTTCCGCTGAATCTGGTTACTTTTTTATCTGTTCCTGCAACAATCGCTTTCGGCACGGCTTTTACGTAATAATAATACTCATCATCTTCAAACTGGAGTCTCTCGGTTCTCGAGTAATCCAGATTAAAAAATAAGAACTGAATCACAAATGCGATCAGGCAGGAAATAACACTTCCCACCAGAATCATGACAGTCTTTCCATTGATTCCAAGTACCATATCACCTGCGATCATACCAACTGCTTCAAACAGGATGCCAAAAATAATTGCAATCGCCCACGCATGTTCAATTGACATTTTCCGGATAATATAAACAATGACCAGAGTCACCACCATAATGACAAGTACCAGATACATTTCCCTGTTGCCTAAAAGCTGATTCAACACAACAACAATCTTTGACGTTGCTGCATCTTTTTCATCCGCACCTCCAAGTGTTGTCTCGTTCTGTTTTACTCCGTTTAAGAAAAAATAGAGGATAATTCCACAGACCAGCGAAAATATGGAATATAATTCACGTAAAAGTCCCATACCAACCGGCATCACAAATGGGATGTTCAGTCCGAAACAAATCGGCGTTAAAAGCACTCCATACTCGTTTTTTGGGGAAAAACGAAAGTACAGGATATACATCAGAACAAACAAGATAAGTGCTACAATACACACTTCCAGAGAAAGTGCATACATATCCGCAAGGATCAGCACAGAGCCTATAAAGACGGTTCCACCAACCGGAAGAATCGAACAGATCAGTGCAAGGATCAGTGCGATCGGTGTGCTGCTGATTTTTTCCATATAGCCGATGCTAAGATTTATCATCAAAAATGCTGTGAGTGCAACAGCAAACTTTATAACCGGTGTAATATATACATCATATTTTCCATAAAAACGTGTTAATTTTTCTTTTAATTCCAATAAGGTCGTCATTCTAATCTCCATTCCCACATGTGAAAAATCTCATTTTCCGCATTGCTTTCCGTTGTCATTCCCGGTCTTTGTTACCGTTTGTTTTCAACCGTTCTTCCCGCAGATACATTGCATTGATCTTTTTTAAACCTGCATAGTATTTTTTTACCTTTTTTCTGCCATAAGTATATTTCATATTAAAGATAATATATGTAGCCAGCAGGTAAATTAACATAAAAATTCCATAGAACAATCCAAGTGTAGTCGCAGACTGTACCAGATCCATGGTGTTGATCTGCTCCATCAAAGCATCCATAGAATAGAGTACCCAAAGTCCCAGCATCATAAAAAAAGCAATCGTGCCGACCACAAAACTTTTCAGGAGCTGTAATGCCACATAATCCTTTCTCGCATACTGGATCATCGGTTTGCAGCGTTTTCCATCGTTTGCATCAAATTTTGCTATTTTTATCATGCTGTGCAGTCGTTGTTCATTGACCATGCTGCGTTTCCTTTCTCTTATCAGACTGTATTTGCATACAGTTACACATTCTTACTTTCCATTATATCACAGTACCCTTCTTTTTCAAAGAAAAAAAAGCAGGACCACCTGTCAGGCCCTGCTATCATCTTATAAGAAACGCATCCGGTTTCCGTCACGTTCTCTTTTCTGTGGTTCTATTGGCTTCGGTTTTTCAATCGAGTTTGCGAGCGAATTTGCCATTGCAGCCTTACACTTGTCGCAAAAACGTCCCGTCCGGATCGGTCTGCCACAGTGTTCACAGACAACTCCGTCAAGTGAGGCTTCTGAAAGTGAAAGTCTCTCTTCACGGATCCATTGCTTAATCTGTTTGACAGACACATCATTGTCCTCGGAGACCTGATTGACAGAAGCATTTGGATTATCACCCAGATATTGCTTTACTTCCTGAAACTTCTGCTCAAGCTTCTTTCTGCATCCATCACACAATGGTGCTCCCCCCATATAGTTGAATAAACGTCCACAACCCTTACAATTCTTTACTTCCATATTGGCACGACCTCCTGTCATTCTGTCAATACCCTTCTCCGATACTGATACAGATATAATATATGTTTTCCACACCTGACTCTTTCAGGATTTTTGATATCTCATCCATCGTACTTCCTGTCGTATAAATATCGTCCACAAGTACGACTCTCTTATATTTTACTATATCTGTTGTCAATTTAAAAGCATTTTTTAAATTACTGTGCCGTTGGGATTCATTTAATTCTTTCTGTGGAGTTGTGTTCCTCACTCTTTTTATGAAATGTTCCTCCACCAAAATTCCTGTTTTCCTACCAAGCGCCCGCGCAAATACCTCGGCCTGATTGTATCCGCGCAGTCGTTTTTTCCGGGAATACATAGGAACCGGGATCAACACTTCTGCCTTTATTTTTTTCAGCCACACTCCATATTTTTCTGCTGCGGCATTCGCATAAAACTCTGCATATTCTCTTTTATTTCCATATTTAAAGCGGTACATTGAATTTCTTATACCACCCTCATAGACAAACACTGCCTTTCCCTGTGTATATACATGTTGCTTTTTTCCACAGTCGACACAAAATTCCTCTCTCTCATCCACAAGCGGTTTCCCACATTTTTTACATGCCGGTTCTCCCACTACATGTACCTTATTTTTGCATGACGGACAGATTCCATTTCCTGTCACTTCAATCTCATCGCAGATTGCACATCTTCCAGGGTAGAGGATTTCAAGCATCTGAAATATTATTTTCCTTCCATATAAAGGGATTCTGTTTTTTTTGTTTTTCATAAGATCCTTTCTCGATCTCTCCTTGCAAAGGATATCATTTTTGCCAAATACATACCATAAAGTTTTTCTTAATTTTTTCTTATCTATATGTGGATTACAGAATCTCCCCTGCAAATATTCTATTATCACGCATAATAATGGTTGACGAAAATGATTTAGGTCTTTATAATTTGTTTATTAAAAGCGATAACACTTTAAAGTCCTAAAGGAGGATTCTATGAAAAACTACAAGAAAATCTTATCTGTCGTAATGACAGCAGCCATGGCTGCATCACTTGCAGCATGTGGAAACAGCACATCAAATACCAGCAGTACCACGGATGCATCATCTTCTGACGCAGCACAGACTTCCGATGCAGCAGCCACCGAGAGTGGTGCAGGTACCTCTTCCGACGGTAAAAAATACACGATCGGTATCTGCCAGCAGTTAGAGCATCCTGCTCTCGATCAGGCAACGCAGGGATTCGAGGATGCACTGACCGAGTTACTTGGTGCTGACAATGTGACCTTTGATCTGCAGAATGCACAAGGCGAGCAGGCAAACTGTGCAACCATAAGCAACGGTTTTGTCGCTAATAATTATGATCTGATCTTAGCAAACGCAACAACCGCACTGCAGTGTGCAGCCGCAGCAACCAGTACGATCCCGGTTATCGGAACATCCGTAACTGACTATGCAACAGCACTTGACATTGACAACTGGACCGGTTCTACCGGAACAAATGTATCCGGAACAGCAGATCTTGCCCCGATCGACCAGCAGGAGGACATGCTCGTTGAATTGTTCCCGGATGCAAAAAATGTCGGCATTCTCTACTGCTCCGCAGAACCAAACTCTGCTTATCAGGCATCTGAATTTGAAAAAGCACTCGATGAAGACAGTATTTCCTATAAAGAATACACCGTATCAGACTCTAACGATATCGCTTCTGTTGTACAGAGTGCCGTCGGTGAATGTGATGTTCTCTATATCCCGACTGACAATACTATGGCAGGTAATACCGAATCCATCAACAATATCGCCCTTCCAGCAGGTGTTCCGATCATTGCCGGTGAGGAAGGTATCTGCTCCGGCTGTGGTGTAGCCACACTTTCCATCAGCTACTATGACATCGGTTATGCAGCAGGTAAAATGGCATACGATGTTTTAGCAAACGGTGCCGATATCTCTACCATGGATGTACAGTATGCTAAGAATGTTACCAAAGAGTACAATGCTGATATCTGTTCACAGCTTGGCATTACCGTTCCTGATGACTACACAGCTATCGCTACTGACTAAAAATTATTTTTGATAAGGGGTTTTTTTCTATGACAATACTTATGTCTTTAGACCCGATGGCTCTCTTCCGCTCCATGCCCGGCGCATTTGCGCAGGGGCTGGTCTGGGGGCTGATGGCACTGGGTGTATATATTACATACAGACTTTTAGATTTTGCTGACCTGACTGTAGACGGTTCCCTTGCCACGGGCGGTGCTGTCGCCGTTATGCTGATCCGTTCCGGCATGCATCCATGGGCAGCACTTATTTTTGCATTTTTAGCAGGAATGGCAGCCGGTTTTATTACCGGGATCCTGCATACCGCACTTGGAATTCCTGGAATCCTTGCAAGTATTCTGACTCAGATTTCACTCTATTCCATCAACCTGAACATTATGGGAAGTTCCAACCAGGCCGTCAGCGTTGACAAGTATCCGTTAGTTGTTTCCTTACGATACATCTCGGATTCTTCCTCGACAAAAATCCGTTTATTCATTACCTGTGTTCTATTCTGTGTTGCAGTTGTAGCTCTTTTATACTGGTATTTCGGAACAGAACAGGGTCATGCGATCCGTGCGACCGGGTGTAACCGGCAGATGGCACGTGCGCAGGGTATCAATACCGATTTCCATACTGTCGTTGCCCTGATGATCTCAAACGGTCTTGTTGGTCTCTGTGGCGGACTTTACGCACAGTACCAGGGGGCTGCTGACGTCAACATGGGACGTGGTGCCATCGTAATCGGACTTGCCGCTGTCATCATCGGTGAAGTTCTTTTCGGAAAATTATGTGCCGGAAAACATTTTGCATTTGCATATACCATGTTTTCCGTAATCGGAGGAGCGATCATCTACTATATTGTAATGAATATCGTATTATGGCTGAAGCTTCCGTCTGACGACTTAAAACTGTTTTCTGCCATCGTCGTTGCGATCTTCCTTGCATTCCCGTATCTCAAATCCAAATACGGCAGGAAAGGGGTGTCTGTCAATGGCTGAAATGTTAAAACTCGACAATATACACAAAACTTTTAATCCGGGAACCATCAATGAAAAAATTGCCTTAAATGGTGTCAACCTGACATTAAACGAGGGCGATTTTGTTACCGTGATCGGTGGAAACGGCGCCGGCAAATCAACTACATTAAATGCAATCGCAGGTGTATGGCCAATTGATTCCGGAAAAATTTATATTGGCGGGGATGATGTCACAAAATTATCCGAACACAAACGTGCCAAATACCTCGGCCGTGTATTTCAGGACCCGATGACCGGAACTGCAACCACCATGTCAATCGAAGAAAATATGGCAATCGCAGCAAGACGCGGTGAAAAACGCGGACTTTCCTGGGGTATCACCCATCAGGAACGTGACACCTATCGTGAGATGTTGAAAACATTGGATCTCGGGCTTGAAGACCGCCTCACCAGTAAAGTCGGCCTTCTCTCCGGCGGACAACGTCAGGCGATCACACTTTTAATGGCATCGATCAAAAAGCCAAAACTTTTGCTGTTAGATGAACATACCGCCGCACTTGACCCGAAAACTGCCGCAAAAGTGCTTGAGATTTCCGATAAGATCATCGCAGAAAATCATCTGACCGCTATGATGGTCACACACAATATGAAAGACGCCATCGTACATGGCAACCGTCTGATCATGATGCATGAGGGAAAAGTGATCTTAAATATCTCCGGGGAAGAGAAAAAGAAACTGACTGTTGAAGATCTTCTTCATCAGTTTGAAAAAGTCAGCGGTGAAGAATTTGCCAATGATAAAGCTTTGTTATCATAATATGCAGATCCGATCAAAAAAGCACAACGGACTTTTAAATTTATGAATAAAAAAAAGCTGTCGCACAGTAAAACCAGCATCAAGGATCATTCATCGCCGGTTATTCTGTCTGACAGCTTTTTCTTTATTTAATTTTCCTTTAAACGGTCACACAGTCCGCTATACCGTTTCTGCTGTGAGGTATTCTGGATCATCTGCTGAAAGGTCACTTCATTGCCGACTAACGTCACACATTTTCTTGCACGTGTGACCGCGGTATACAATAGATTACGATTCATCAGCATCATCGGTCCACTGAGCAGTGGGATAACAACCGCAGGATACTCGCTTCCCTGCGATTTATGGATCGTGATCGCATAGGCAAGTTCAAGTTCATCTAAAAGTTTATACGGGTACTCTACCATTCTCCCCTCATCAAACTCTATGATCATCTGTTCTGCGAAATCATTGATCTGTCTTATGATCCCCATGTCTCCATTGAAAATTCCAAGACCTTTATCCACAGTCAGACCGTATTTTGTGCGTATTTCCCACGCAAGCTGATAGTTATTCTTCGTCTGCATAACTTTATCCCCTTCGCGGAACACCGTACTGCCATACTCTTTTTCCACTTTATCATTCGCAGGTGGATTCATATATCGCTGTAAAATCCCATTCAGGCGCTCCACCCCCAGCAATCCTTTGCGCATCGGCGTCAATACCTGGATATCGTATGGTGAAGCATCTACAAATTTGGGAAGCTTCTGTTTGATCAGCTGGAGTACCACATTGATGATCACATCTGCATCGTACCGTTTCAGGAAAAAGAAATCCATGCTCTTATTATCTAATGCCACTTCTTCTCCATGGTTGATCTTATGAGCATTAACGATAATATCACTGGTGGATGCCTGACGGAAAATTTTTGTCAGCATGACCACATTACAGGCATGGGACTGGATAATATCGCGCAGTACACTGCCCGGTCCGACACTTGGAAGCTGATTGACATCCCCGACAAGGATCAGCCTCGTTCCAACAGAAATGGCTTTAAGCAGCGAACACATCAACGAAATATCCACCATCGACATTTCATCTACGATGATCACATCCGCCTCAAGCGGGTTGCTCTCATCCCTTTCAAATCCACCGCTTCCTTCGGCTCCCCCATTCAGTTCAAGCATGCGGTGAACCGTCCGTGCCTCAAATCCTGTTGTCTCACTCATACGCTTTGCAGCACGCCCTGTCGGAGCTGCCAAAAAGATATCTAATCCCTCCAGTTCAAAATACCGGATGATCGTATTGATCGTAGTTGTCTTTCCAGTTCCCGGTCCTCCCGTAATCACAAGCAGACCGTTGCGCACTGCCTCTTTGACTGCCGTTACCTGATGTTCATCTAACGTCATGCCACTTTTCTTTTCGATCCCCCGGATTCTCTGTTCAATCTCCGCATCTGACACATCATAACTTACATTGAGCCGTTTCAGCATGGTAGCCGTGTTTGCTTCCATATAATAAAATGATGCAGCATAAATCTGTGTCTGATCTTCCAGCTGTTTTAATATGATTTTACGCTCAATCGCAAGATCCATATATTGTTTTTCCACCTGCTCCGGTGTGACATTCAATAATCTCGATGCACGCGGTGTCAACTCTGTTTCCGGAAGATAGGTATGCCCCTCTCCGCTCGCCTGAAGCAGTGTATAGAGGATGCCGCTGCGCACCCGGAAATCCGAATCCATGCGGATACCAACTCTCGCCGCAATCTCATCCGCCGTCCGAAACCCCACTCCGTCAATGTCATCCGCCAGCTGGTATGGATTTTCACGGATAATGTTGTACACATCCTGTCCATATGCCTGATATACTTTGACTGCTAAATTCATTGTAATCCCGTACTGTTGTAAAAAGATCATCGCCTGACGCAGATCTCTCTTTTCGTTGACCTGGCTGGCAATCTCCATCGCTTTCCGGTTACTGATTCCTTTGATCTCAGCAAGGCGCTCCGGTTCTTCCTCTATGATCCGGAAGGTATCCTCCTTAAAACGCCTGACGATCCTTGCCGCCATGGCAAGTCCAATCCCTTTGATTGCACCGGAACCAAGATATCTCTCAATTGCCTCCTCGTCCTCGGGTGCTTTTTCTTCAAAACTTGCCACTTTAAACTGCTGCCCATAGGTCGGATGCTCCGTGTATTCCCCCTGAGCCTCAATATTTTCTCCCTCTGCAATGGCTGAAAATATCCCTACACAGGTGATTTCATCCTCACCACTTACCAGATTTAAGACCGTATATCCATTATCCGCATTTCGATAAATAATATGTTCCACATACCCTGCAAGACTTTCCACTTTTTTCTCCATTCCAGAATCCTGTTTTCTGCTGCTAAAGCAATCATATACGCGCTTTGTGAACGTGATTTACTGCCATGAATAAAAAATGCAGTCTAACGGGATCTTTGAACCCATAGTTCATCTTCCCGTTAAAACTGCACCGATTTTTGCATACTGCTCCAATTATGTACTTTATCTGCACATCTTACTTCTGCTGCGCCGATTTTACGACATTTTTATTTTATCTGCGCAAACTTATTCTATATTATAATTACGTTTCATCTGCTCATAGAGCTGCTGTGTGAAATTGGTTCCAACCTCATCTACGACCTGATCCGCAACCAGTTCAATGACATTGTCCATATAATAATCTTTCAATGTGGAAGTTGAAGAATCTTCTTCATCACTCTCATCTGTCAGGCTCTCCTTGATCTCTTTTAAAACTTCTTCCACAAAGTATGATTCAAAATCCTTGCAGACCTGCAGCAGCTCGTCCTCGGACGAGTCCGAAGAAATACTGTTTAAGGAACTCTGCAGAGAACTTGCCTGACTTGCAGCCGCTGTATTTTTACTTGTATCGATCAATGATGAAATGCTGTCCATGGAAATCATATCGTTTTTCCTTTCCTACATCCGATGTCTAATCTTAACGTTTCAGATTGTTTGCCTGCTCAAGCATCTCATCCGATGTCGTGATTGCCTTGGAGTTGAGCTGATATGCACGCTGTGCAATGATCAGGTTTACCATCTCGTCTGCAACCTGAACGTTCGATCCCTCTAAATATTTCTGTAAAACCTTACTTTTCGTGAGATTCGCCGTTGTCGATTCATTCATCGCATTTCCAGATGCCGGCGTCACTGCAAGAAGATTGGTTCCTACCTTCTCAAGTCCGCTCGGATTATTAAACTGAAATAATCCAATCGTTTGATTCATGTCTACATACGTGCCTGCGGCATTGGTATATCCAAGTTTTCCGTTTTCGCTGACAACTACCTTTTCCGCACTGATACCTGCCGGAAGATTGATTGTCTGATTATTCGAATCTAAAACCGGATATCCCTCATTCGTGCAAAGAGTTAATGTACCACCTGCATTGACAGACCATACAAAATCACCGGCTCTTGTATAATAGGTTTCTCCATCTGCTCCGCGCACTGCAAAAAATCCGTCTCCACTGATTGCAAAATCTGTTGCATTCTCACTTGCCATCAATGATCCCTGCGTATAAATAGATGTGTTGGATGCCACTCTGGTACCAAGTCCTACCTGTGCAGAGATAGGCTTTTGTTCGCCGTTTGCACTGGTGGTTCTTGTCTGGATGGTTTGATAGAGTAAAGATTTGAACTCCATCTTCTCCTGTTTATATCCGACTGTATTGACATTTGAAAGGTTATTTGAAATATTATCCACATTTGACTGCTGTGCAATCATACCGGTTGCCGCAGTATAAAGAGCTCTCATCATAATTCCTGTTTACCTCCTGCTTATACCTTTCCTACCTGATTTACCGCTTTATCTAATGTTTCATCCACAGCATTGATCACCTTTTGTCCCGCCTGGAAGGCTCTTGATATCGTGATCATATTGACCATTTCTGAAACAACATTGATATTGGATGATTCGATACATCCCTGCGTTACTTTCGCAGTAGATGCCTGACGAACACCACCATTTACCAGATCATACATATTCTCGCCGTATTTTGCCAGATAATTGTAATCCTCTATGTCTACAACACCAATCGTACCGACCTGCTGGTTATTCTGAAAAATATTTCCTTTTTCATCAACGGTAATCGGCACATTCGGATCTACCTGAATACGTGCTCCTGCATCCGCATTCATGGCTCCATTCTGATTTAACACATAATCGCCATCTTTTGTTACAAGGTAACCTGCCGTATTAACTACAAAAGCTCCATCTCTGCTGTATTTCACAGATGTATTTCCTGCTTTATCTGTATATGCGATTGCAAAGAAACCATCTCCATCCAGGGCAAAGTCCGTTGCATTATCTGTCACCCGGAAATTTCCCTGACTGTAATCTGTATAAGTCTCTCCGATGTGTACACCCATGCTCATGGTTCCAAGTTTCTGCGGCATACCATAATAGGATGTATCCTTGATTTTGATTGCAAGTTCATCCGCAAATGTCTGATTTGTAGCTCCCTCTTTCTTATAACCATTGGTGTCTGCATTTGCAAGGTTATTTGAAAGAATGTCCAGACGATTCTGTTCATTGATCATTCCTGTATACGCTGTATACAATCCTTTTACCATGTAAACTCTCCATTTCTGCACAGCTTCTGGTGTATTTTAATCCTCATTCCTGCATGGAAAAAATTATTTTCATACAGGCTTCCTGTGCACAAAACATACCTCTGTTTATTGTATCGGCATAATGCAAAAAAAGTTAATCTTCATCACGTTTTCCGGCCAAAAACTCTACGAATTTTCCGGTACCGATTGCAACACATGTCATCGGCTCATCTGCCGTCATCGTATTGATTCCTGTACGGTCCTCGATCAATTCCTCTAAACCTCTGAGTAATGATCCACCACCAGTCAGTACAATACCACGATCTGCAACGTCTGCTGCAAGTTCTGGCGGAGTTTTCTCGAGTACGGAATGTACTGCTTCCACGATCTGAAGTGTCGGCTCTCTTAACGCTTCTTCTGTCTCCTCGGAAGAAACTGTTACTGTTTTTGGAAGTCCTGTCACAAGATTACGTCCACGTACATCCATCGTCTCAGCCTGTGCCTGTGGGAAACAGCTTCCGATACGGATCTTGATATCCTCTGCAGTACGCTCACCAATCAGAAGATTGTGTTTTTTACGCATATAACGGACGATTGCCTCATCAAAATCATCTCCGGCAATTTTGATAGAAGTGCTGACAACCGATCCACCCAGAGAAATAACTGCAATATCTGCTGTTCCGCCTCCGATGTCCACGATCATATTTCCACAAGGTCTTGAAATATCAATACCTGCTCCGATTGCTGCGGCAATCGGCTCCTCGATGATTGCAACCTCTCTTGCTCCTGCCTGATAGGTTGCATCCTCAACAGCCTTTTTCTCAACCTCTGTGACACCGCTTGGCACACATACACTGATGCGCGGCTTGCGGAATGTTTTCTTGCCAAGTGCTTTCTGGATAAAGTACTTGATCATCTTCTCTGTAACCTGATAATCGGAAATAACACCCTGACGAAGTGGTCTGACTGCCACGATATTTCCCGGTGTTCTTCCGAGCATCAATCTTGCTTCCTCTCCGATTGCTTTGATCTTATTTGTATCACGGTCAAAAGCCACAACTGACGGCTCCTTTAATACGACACCTTTTCCTTTGATATAAACTAATATACTGGCAGTACCGAGATCGATACCAATATCTGTACTCATCATTTTAAATACTTGCCCCTTTCGTCTCTCTGTTCCTGAATCTATGGATAATATTTCCATATCCGTCCGGACATAGAAATGCCATTAAACCTATTTTTACATATACAGTCCTATTATATACAAAAAATGGGATTTTTCAAAGGTTTTTTTATGGCAGGACTGCATTTTTGAAAAAAATAAGAAAATCTTCATTCTTTTTTTTTCATTTTGTTTATTTTTCATTTTGCCATCACATTTTCATCACATTTATATTTTATATTCTAAGAGTACTAGCTAATAAGTCCGATACAAACGGACCCAACCGTCAGACTTTCTGACGGACAGTATAATTTTTCATAACTCATGCTTCCCGGTTTTCCGAAAGGGATTCCGGGGAGTACTCCCCGAATGTAATAAGGCGCTGCAACTGCAGCGCCTTTTGTGATGTACTTTATTCTACTTTCTAACTTCTTTTGTATTTTACTTTTCAGATTTATTTTTAAAATTTCTTACAATAATACCTTAATGCTCCTGTTTGTCTTTCTCCAAATACTTCTTCACATAATACCCGGTATAAGATTCCGGTACCTCTGCCACTTCTTCCGGCGTTCCCTCTGCAATCACGGTTCCTCCACCGTCTCCGCCTTCCGGTCCCATATCAATAATATAATCCGCTGTTTTGATCACATCCAGGTTGTGCTCGATCACCACCACGGTGTTGCCGTTGGCCACCAGCCGCTCCAGCACATTTACCAGCCGGTGCACATCTGCCGTATGCAGCCCGGTGGTGGGCTCGTCTAAAATATAAATCGTCTTGCCGGTGGGGCGCTTCATTAGCTCGGTGGCCAGCTTCACGCGCTGCGCCTCGCCGCCGGACAGGGTAGTCGCCGGCTGGCCGATCTTTACATACCCCAAACCCACATCGGACAGGGTTTGCAGCTTGCGCAAGATCTTGGGCTGCTGGGCAAAGAACGCCACACCCTCGTCCACGGTCATCTCCAGCACTTCATAAATATTCTTGCCCTTGAACTTCACTTCCAGGGTCTCTCGGTTGTACCGATGGCCGCCGCACACATCGCAGGGTACATACACATCGGCCAAAAAGTGCATTTCGATCTTCACAATACCGTCGCCCTGGCAGGCCTCGCACCGACCGCCCTTAACATTAAAGGAAAAGCGATTGGCCTTGTAGCCCCGCATTTTGGCATCCGGGGTGGAAGCAAACAGGTCGCGAATGTCGTTAAACACACCGGTATAAGTAGCCGGGTTGGACCGGGGGGTGCGGCCAATGGGCGACTGGTCAATGTTGATGACCTTGTCCAGATTGTCCACGCCGGTCATACGGTCAAACTTGCCCGGGCGCTTTTTGGCGCCGTTGAGCATATTGGCCAGGTGCTTATAAAGGATCTCATTTACCAGACTGGATTTGCCGGAGCCGGACACGCCGGTTACGGCCGTAAAGGTAGCCAACGGGATCTCCACATCAATGCCCTTCAAGTTGTTTTGTACCGCACCGTAGATCGTCAGTTTTTTGCCGTTGCCCGGCCGCCGCTTGGCTGGTACCGGGATCTTGCGCTTGCCGCTCAGGTACTGGCCGGTGATGGAGCGCTCGCAGGCAATAATATCGTCTACCGTGCCCGCTGCCACCAGCTCGCCGCCATGGATGCCGGCACCGGGACCAATGTCTACCACATAGTCTGCCGCCCGCATGGTGTCCTCGTCATGTTCCACCACGATCAGGGTGTTGCCCAAGTCCCGCAGGTGGCGCAGGGTGCCCAGCAGCTTTTCATTGTCCCGCTGGTGCAGACCGATGGACGGCTCGTCCAAAATATACAGCACACCCATCAGGCTGGAGCCGATCTGGGTAGCCAGACGAATGCGCTGGCTTTCGCCGCCGGACAGGGTGGCCGCTTCTCGCGCCAGAGACAGATAGTCCAGCCCCACACTGTTCAGAAAATTCAGTCGATCGCGGATTTCCCGCACGATCAGGGCGCCGATCATCTGTTCCTTTTCCGTCAGCTGCAAGTTCTGGATAAAATCCAGCTCCTCGTGAATGGGCATTTGGCAGAACTCATAAATATTCTTGCCCCCAACGGTCACAGACAGGCTCTCCGTAGACAGGCGGGCGCCGCCGCAGTCCGGGCACACGCACTGGGTCATCACAGCCTCAATATCCGCCCGTGCCCAGTCGGAGGTGGTCTCCGCATACCGGCGCTGCAAGTTGGGAATCACGCCCTCAAAGGTACCGTTGTAATTGGAAGAACCGTAAGAGGTGCTCCGCTGCATTTTCAGCTTTTTGGTGCCGGTGCCGTATAAGATGGCGTCCAGCCCCTTCTTAGGGATCATCTCTACCGGAATATCCAGCGAGAATTTGTACGCCTGGGCAATGGCCTCAAAATACATCCGGGCAATGCTGCCGCCGTCTGCCACATTCCAGCCGCTGGCCTTAATGGCTCCCTGGTTGATGGACAGCTTTTTGTTAGGAATCACCAGCGCCGGATCAATCTCTTTATAAGACCCGATACCGCCGCAGGTTTTGCAGGCGCCAAAGGGATTGTTAAAGGAGAACATTCGGGGGCTCATTTCTGCGATCACCGCACCGTGCTCCGGGCAGGCGTAATTGAGGGAATACAGTTCCTCCCGCTCCCCTACAATATCCACCAGCACCACGCCGTCTGCAATATGGGTGGCGGTCTCCACGCTGTCGGCCAAGCGGCCGGCAATATCCGGCTTCATCACCAGGCGGTCCACCACGATCTCAATATTATGCTTTTTGTTCTTGTCCAGCTTGATCTCTTCCGCCAGGTCATAAACGGAGCCGTCAATGCGCGCACGCACAAAGCCGGACTTGCGGGCGTTGTCCAGTTCCTTAACATACTCGCCCTTATGCCCTCGCACAATGGGCGCCATAATTTGAATTTTTGTTTTCTCCGGCAGGGTGAGAATTTGATCCACGATCTGATCCACCGTCTGCTGGGTGATCTCCCGCCCGCATACCGGGCAATGGGGAATACCGATCCGTGCCCACAACAGTCGCAGGTAGTCATAGATCTCCGTCACCGTGCCCACGGTGGAGCGAGGGTTGCGGGAGGTGGTCTTTTGGTCA
>ERZ1108170.1026-NODE-1026-length-19533-cov-5.058938_pt1 | contig 19533 bp, 12 predicted proteins | sample MGYA00403705_ERZ1108170 | MGnify/ENA primary metagenome ERZ1108170 (study PRJEB35170, sample SAMEA104062422) | human gut metagenome | biome: human gut; feature: human-associated habitat; material: faeces | place: Denmark | collected 2012-06-15 ...
ATACACCTTATCTATCGGTGAGGCGGGCATGGCGTACAGAGCATAACAGACCCGTGGTTTCTACCGTGCTAAAGACTCCGGCGGCAAAAAGGGATATTCCGATACCGAAGTGTTTGGTGGATTGTCTGAGAGAAACGAAAGAAAATTCCATATCAGATTATGTGATTGCTGACAGCAAAGGGGAGCCGCTGGCTGCTTCGCAGTTTCAAAGAGTGTGGCAGTATGTCGTTGTCCGCTCCACTAAGCCCCGGAACTATTATAAGTATGTGAATGGGCAGAGCATCAAATACACGGTTACCCCAACGCTGGGCATGACCCAGAAAAATCAACCCAAAATCAGATATACGCTGGACTTTGATGTAACCCCGCATCAGCTGCGGCACACTTACATTACCAATCTTCTCTATGCTGGTGTTGATCCAAAGACCGTCCAATACCTTGCCGGACACGAAAACAGCAAAACAACTATGGACATCTATGCAAAAGTGAAGTACAATAAACCAGAGGAGCTGTTTGGGGTAGTAAATGGTGCGTTTCATCAGGCTATTGCTGAATGAAAAAAGGCCGTTTTTTATGGTCCGCACACCGGATAACTGAGAGGCAGAAAGCCGGAAAAGCCCGGAGTATCAAGGGAAAACAGCTCAAAAACTCGCGCAATACGGTCTCAAAGCAGCTCGTCGCGCTCCGCAGTTCTCAAAGAGATAATATTAAGAAAATTGATATTTCAGAAAGCCCCGAAAATTCGGGGCTTTCTTTATGTCAAAAATATAAAAATAAGCATTTTTTTGAATAGTAGCCACATTGTAGACACACAGTAGCCACACCAAAAAATAAAAATCAATTTTCTAATAATCAACGCCAGCACTTTCCAAAATAGCTTCATAATTATATTTACATTCTGTTATATAATCATCAAGTTGCCCCAAACGATACGCGCACGTATCATTATTTCCAAACATACAATGATGATATTTTTCTATTTCTTTTAAAATCTTTTCAATTTCATCATATTGACCATAAAGATCCCTTGATTTTTCACACCTACGATAATTATCACCATATTCAGCTAACAAACGAGCTAAAGAATATTTGCGCATAATCAAATATTTTTCTAATTCGATTAGACAAGTAGCACATTTATAATCATTAACTTCTTCACCCATATAATAACCATATTTTTCTATTTCTTTATAAATATATTCAACTACACGGTATCTACCATACACTTGGCGGCCTGCATCCTTTTCTTACTGATTCTGATTGCGGGTGTATTGATGATTTCTGGCAGTATGAACAGTACCGTGGCGCAGCGGATCAGATTTTTCGGAATGATGCGCTGCATTGGCATGAGCAGACAACAGATCGTTCGTTTCGTGCGGCTTGAGGCATTGAATTGGTGCAAGATAGCTGTTCCTATTGGTCTTGCGCTGGGGATTATCACGACATGGGGACTGTGTGCAGTGCTGCGCTTTATGGTGGGAGAGGAATTTTCTAATATTCCTTTATTTGGTATCAGCGTTGTTGGTATTGTCTGTGGTATTCTGGTGGGCGTTATCACTGTGCTGCTTGCCGCAAATGCTCCGGCGAAGCAGGCTTCTAAAGTGTCTCCTGTTGTTGCGGTGTCTGGAAATGCGGAAAGTGGAAAAAATATCCAACATGTGGCACATACCCGGTTTGGGAGGATTGAAACGATACTCGGTGTGAACCATGCTGTTTCTGTGAAGAAAAATCTGATCCTGATGACAGGCTCTTTTGCCCTCAGCATTATTCTGTTTTTAAGTTTTTCAGTGCTCGTCGATTTTGTGGACTATCTGATGCCACAGTCTGTTGCTGCAGCGGATCTTGATATTGAAAGTAACGATGGCAACACGATTCCGGGGAATCTGCTTGAGTCCATTCGGAAAATGGATGGTGTAAAGAAAGTCTATGGGCGACGGAGTGCTTTTGGTGTTCCTGCCTCTCTGAATGCAGATGCAAGCCTTTCTGATACAGTTGATTTGATTTCTTATGATGATTTCGATCTGCAAAGCCTGAAAAAAGACGGCAATTTGAAAAAGGGCAGCGATCTTTCTAAGGTTTACGGGGATAGCAGTTTTGTTCTGGCTACATCCGATGCAGACAGTACATGGAAAATTGGTGATACCGTCTGGCTCGGAGAGGAAAAGCTTATGATAGCCGGACTTTTGAAAAACGACTCATTTAGCGGTGACGGTCTGACAAATGGGAAAATCACGTTGATTACTTCTGGTGATACATTTGTCCGTCTGACTGGGGAGGAAGATTACGCGCTTGTGATGGTACAGACAGCAAGTGATGTGACGGACGAAGATGTTCGGGCGATTCAGGCTGCCGCAGGGCAGAATTTTGACTTTCATGATAAACGCGACGAGCGCACTGCTGGAACCTATACGGCATTTGTTTTCTGTGTCTATGCGTTTCTGACAATGATTGCGTTGGTGACCGTGTTTCATATTGTCAACAGTATTTCAATGAGTGTGTCTGCAAGAATGAAACAATACGGCATTATGCGGGCTGTGGGAATGGAGAAACGGCAAGTGATAAAAATGATTGCTGCAGAAGCGGCTGCTTATGCTGTGTTTGGATGTGCTGTGGGCTGTATTGCCGGTCTGCCGTTTAGTAAGTTCTTGTATGATTTTCTCATTGTCGGGCATTTCCCTTATGCTGTCTGGTATTTTCCAGTAAGACTGCTTGTAATCATTCTTCTGTTTATTCTGTTTGTGACGATACTGGCAGTTTATGCACCGGCAAAGCGCATCTGTAGTATGCCGGTTACAGCAACGGTCAATGAATGGTAAATCATATATTTTGACCTGTCGGAAATGACCTTGGAGAATTTTGGAGAAAATGCTGCGTTGGACAGAACAGAATACCTTTATTGAGATTATTTTTCGTATACTACATGCGTATTGAAAACGAAACACATGTAGTATATAATCCCAGACATAAAGGAGGAGCTAAAAATGCAAAAGAAAATGAAATGTAAAAAAAGGTTAGGAACTATTGGTAAAATTGTAACATTGATCATGATGTTCGCTATGATGTTACAGACACCAGAGGAAGCACAGGCGGCAGTTGTAAAAAAGAATTTTGAAGAAGTTGTGGTAGTAAAAACAGAGCCCGGAACAGAATGTGGAAATTTTGGATGTCTGGCACTGGATGGAAAAGGTGGATTATATGCCCTGAAAACAGATACCATGGAAGGACATACACAGTATAGTAACCTGTATTATTTTAAGAATTATAAAAATTACAAAAATACAAAAGAATTTAAAAGATACCGTGTAGATCAATTGTTAGGCCATGGAAATGGAATGACATATCGCAATGGTTATCTGTATGTTGCAGCTGGAAATCATATTGCCAAGATGACAACAAAAGGTGTTGTAAAGGCATTTTATACGATTGATAACAGTATTAAGACGATAAAGAACCAATCCGCATCCAGCATCACCTGTTATAAGTCAGATACATACATTGTTGGTTTAGGAAAAAAGAGTAATACAATTGTATATGGTATTGGAAAGATTGAAAATAAAAAATTTAAAGTGACTTCAATTTTTAGTGTAAACCGTGATCAGGGATATGATATGACACAGGATATTTGTTATGCAAAAAAATGTCTCTATATTGTCACATCCCAATCGGGTGATCCGATTAATAAAAACAGGATTTTATGTGTCAATACATCGTTAAATGGTACAGGGATCATTCCGGACACAGTAATAGAAGTAAAAAAACCGAAAAAAGATATGGATGGGAATGCAACGATCAGTAAGTTTGAAGCAGAAGGAATTGGAATTGAGTCAGATGGAACGATTCTTATCAGTGCAAACTGTGAAGCATCAGATGATGGTGTATTTTTAGCAATTAATTAAAATACTTCAGATTGATAATTATTATGAATTCTTTAATATTAAGAAAATAAAACAAAAAACCTGTACAATCATACTACAGAGTGCTACACTTTAACTATCAAAGAAGGGAGAATATTATGAGAAAGAAAAACAAAGGAAAAAGCAGTGTAAGAAAAACATTTTTATGCCTGTTATTAGCATTCTGCATGTTTGCAGGAGAATTGCTGATAACAGCGTCAGTAGAGGCGAAGAATCAGACGTATGACCAGACTTATAACACGATCCAGGCGTCAGTGCAGTCAAAGACAAAAATTAAGCTGAGCTGGAAAAAGAAACTGGATGGCAGACTTGATATCTACCGCTGTGAAGTTAGAAACTATAAAAAGGGCGCCTACAAGAAGATTGCCAGTGTATCCGGTGAAAAGCGTGCTTATGTGGATAAAGTAAAATATAAAAAGCAGTATGCATATAAGATCGTATTTTACAGTGCGGCAAATCCGTCAGCTAAGAAAAATACTTTTTATGCTGGTCAGTATACTGGTGTGGAACGTGTAAAGTGGGCAGATGACAACCCTGCCTATGACTACGCAAAGGGACCGGATTTTATTGAGCTGCAGATCAAAGGTGAACTTGATGATAATAACAAAGTTTTAGGAATGAAACCGACAGGGTATGAGATATACCGAAAAAGCAAAGATGAGTCCTACAAGAAGATTGCAACAGTAAAATCAAATAAAGATTTTGTAAAATATAAAGATACGACAGTCCAGACAGGAGAAACTTATACTTATAAAGCAAGGGCTTTCCGTAAACTGAACGGCAAGGTATTATATAGCAATTTCACGGAAGATTTAGCAATTACGGCTGCCAATAAAACCGGAGAATATACCGTGAAAGATGTTTTTATGACTGACCAGGCGAATGAGTTTGTGGTTGCACTGACAAGTGCTGCCGGCAATGCAGAGATGGTCATTGGCGAAGCTGACTGTGAGCTTTCAAGTAAAGTACAGGAAGATATGGATTTAAAGCTGACCGCATATAGTACAGATAATACAAACTGGGTTGCATGTGATAAAACACAGCCATTGAAAATGCAGGGAGGTCAGACTTATTATCTGAGATTCCAGGGTGAAAATGGAAAAACAGTACCAGATGTGACGATAGGAAATAATAAAGCGGTTGTGAATATGTATAATGTAAAATATGATGGAAGAACTTATTATATGTATGCGGATTTAGCAGGCAAAACAGTTACGGTGTTGTTAGACGATAATGATTGATGCCAGACACAACCGGTCGGAATAGGTAACTTTTTTGCGAGATAACAGGAATGGGAAATTGTCTTTCGAAAAAAGATTGTCTAAAATATAACAAACGAGACAAGAAATGTTTCAATAAAGGAGGAAAAGTAGCATGGCAGAAGTAAACGCTGTGGAAAAACAGCCTGTTACAGAAGAGTACCTGAAAAAAATGGATGCCTATTGGCGGGCAGCAAACTATCTGGGAGCAGCACAGTTATATTTACTGGACAACCCATTATTGCGTGAACCGTTGACGATGGAGCATGTAAAGAAAAAAATCGTTGGTCACTGGGGAACAGTTCCGGGACAGAATTTTATATATGTTCATTTAAACCGTGTCATTAAAAAATACGATCAGGATATGATCTTAATTTCCGGTCCTGGTCACGGCGGAAACTTTTTTGTAGCAAATACATACTTAGAGGGAACTTACAGCGAGGTATATCCAAACATCGGAGAGGATATGGACGGACTGAAAAAGCTGTGTAAACAGTTCTCTTTCCCAGGCGGTATTTCAAGCCATGTTGCACCGGAAACTCCTGGTTCTATCAATGAGGGCGGTGAACTTGGATATTCACTGGCACATTCTTTTGGTGCGGTATTTGATAACCCGGATCTTGTCGCAGCTTGTATCGTCGGAGATGGTGAGTCCGAGACAGGACCGCTTGCGACTTCCTGGCAGTGTAACAAATTTTTAAACCCGAAAACAGACGGTGCAGTTCTCCCGATTCTGCATCTGAATGGATATAAGATCAGCAACCCGACGATCTTAGCGCGTATTCCCCGTGAAGAATTAGAGCATTTCTTCGACGGATGCGGCTGGAAACCGTATTTTGTTGAGGGCGATGAGCCGATGGATATGCACCGCAAGATGGCGGCAGCTTTAGATCAGGCGATGGATGAGATCAAGGCAATCCAGAAAAATGCGAGAGAAAATGATGATCTGACCAGACCAAAATGGCCGATGATCGTACTTCGCACCCCGAAGGGCTGGACAGGACCGAAGGTAGTGGACGGTAACCAGATCGAAGGATCTTTCCGTGCACATCAGGTTCCAATCATGATGGACAAACCGGAACATCTTCAGATGTTAAAAGACTGGCTGTTAAGCTATCATCCGGAGGAACTGTTTGATGAGGATGGAAAACTGATTCCGGAATTAAAAGCATTGGCACCGACCGGTGACCGCAGGATCGGATCTAACCCACATGCGAACGGTGGTAAATTACTGCGCGATCTTCGTCTGCCTGATTTTAAAGATTATGCTGTGGATGTTCCAAAGCCGGGTGCTGTGGAAGCACAGGATATGATCGAACTTGGTGGATTTGTAAGAGATATTTTTAATTTAAATAAAGATGCAAAGAATTTCCGTATCTTTGGACCGGACGAGACAATGTCAAACCGTCTTGGAAAAGTATTTGAGGCAACCAACCGTGACTGGAACGGTGAGGCTTATGATACCGATGAGTTCCTGGCACATGACGGACGTGTCATGGACTCCATGTTAAGTGAGCATATGTGTGAAGGCTGGTTAGAGGGATATCTTTTAACCGGACGTCATGGATTCTTTGCAAGTTATGAGGCATTTATCCGTGTGGTTGATTCTATGTGTGCACAGCATGCAAAATGGTTAAAAGTGTGCAACCAGCTTCCTTGGAGACAGTCCATTGCATCCTTAAATCTGATCTTAAGTTCGAATGTATGGCAGCAGGATCACAACGGATTTACACATCAGGATCCGGGATTCTTAGACCACATTGCAAATAAAAAATCAGACGTGGTACGTCTTTATCTGCCACCAGATGCAAACTGTTTATTATCCTGCTTCGATCACTGTATCCGCAGCCGTAACTATGTCAATGTGTTAGTAACATCCAAACACCCGAGACAGCAGTGGCTGACCATGGAACAGGCAGTAAAACACTGCACACAGGGTATCGGTATCTGGGAGTGGGCAAGCAATGATCAGGGCGAAGAGCCGGATGTTGTCATGGCATGCTGCGGTGATACCCCGACATTAGAGACTTTAGCAGCAGTTACGATCTTAAGAGAAGCACTGCCGGAGATCAAGATCCGTGTGATCAATGTTGTCGACCTGATGAAATTAGAGCCGAACACGAAACATCCACATGGACTCAGTGATGCAGAATACGATGCACTCTTTACCAAAGACAAACCGATCATTTTTTCATTCCATGGTTATCATACACTGATCCATGAACTGACCTACCGTAGAACCAACCGCAATATCCATGTTTACGGTTATCAGGAGGAAGGTACGATCACAACACCGTTTGATATGCGTGTACAAAATGAGATCGACCGTTTCCATTTAGTAAAGAATGCGATCAAATATCTGCCACAGCTTGGCAACAGAGGATCTTATCTGGTTCAGCAGATGAACGACAAACTCGTAGAGCACAAACAGTACATCCACGAGTATGGTCAGGATCTGCCGGAAGTAAGAGACTGGAAATGGAATCTGTAAAATAACACAGAATAGAATAGTTACATCTTTTTGCGGAACTGTGCCGGCGTAAGCTGGTGCCGTTCCGTAAATATTTTATAGAAATAGCCTTTATTGTGATAGCCGACCGCTTCCGCGATCTGGTCGATCGTGGCATTAGTTGTAAGAAGCAGTGACTCCGCACGGCGAAGACGGAGAAGCTGCAGATATTCTGTATAGGTAAGTCCGGTCTGCGTTTTTATGAGACGGTTAAAATAATCTTCCTGAAAATGAAATTCTTCGGAAAGTCTTGTAATGGAGATCTGAGTCAGATGATTTTCCATATAATCTGTAATCTCTTCAAATAAAATCCAGTTCATTTGTTTCCGCAACTGTTTTGATAACGAAAATTCATAATTGGTTCCGAGAATCCCAAAAATCCGCAACAGTAATCCCTGACAGATAATAGGAGAGGCAACATCATGTTGTTTTAATTCAGACAATAAAAGATAAAGTGTCTGCTCCATTTTTTTTATTCCCTCTGGCTGTGGCTTAAAATGCAGATATTGTTGCAGATTTTTCTGCTCCAGCAATGCCATATTTAAAAAGGAAGCAATTCTTCCGGATGTGCTCAAATGTTTCATGATATCATTAAAAATGGCATTTGTGATACCGAGAAATAAGATTGTGGAAGAACCGCTGTCTAGGATTTCCTGATGTTCACAGTTGCGGTCGATCAGACAGAGCTCCCCCTTGTGGAAAGTAAACTCATTGCCGAGAATCTTCTGGCGGTATTCTCCGTCTACGATATAAAAAAGTTCCAGATATTCATGGGAGTGCATCTGGGTGCGGATGCCCGGCTCAAATCTTTTTTCGTAGGTAAAGGTGATATCGGAGGGGATGATTGTGGCAGAAACCGTGTGTGGTTCATGGATGTCCCAGATCAGACCAAACATGTGCTCTGATTCAGGAAGCGGGTATGGCTTGACTTCGATATCGTGTTGTGAGTATTCCGGGCAGACAATACGGAAACGCTGATAAATATCTGGTGATTCATAAGTTGTATTATCATAAAGAAGATGTCTGATATATTGTTTTAAGTTCATAATAACCTCATCTGAAAGCAGTAAAATGTGAAATATTTTAAATATCTTTAGTTTATCACAGCACGTTTTATGGCGCAATATGTCGAAAAGTATGAAAAAAAAGTAATAAGTATTGATTGTGTTTATTGATAGGTGTACTATAACTATACAAATACATTCAAAAGCGAAAGAAAGAGGGATTTAGATGACAGAAGAACAATATGTAAGAGCAAATAAAAGAGTATATAATGTGGTAATGATCCTGCTGGCAGTGATGACGATTCTGTCTGTTATGGCATGTCTGGCGGAGTTTGAGATTACGATACTGATTCAGGCTGCAGCCGCTGTTGTTGGAATTATTGTTGTGAATACTTATGCAAAAAAGTTTTGGAATGAAAAAAAGGGTGGGGAAATCCTGCTCGGAACAGGAAGTGCTGTATATTGTGTGTTTCTTTTCCTGAATCATACCAATTTTATTTACGCATATGGAATCCCGCTTTTTGTTGCATGTGTTTTGTATTTAAATGTAAAGTTTGTATATTATGGTATTGGTGTAACTGCAGTAGGAAATATCATTCATATCATAGTGCAGGTTATTACAAAAAGAGCCGATGGGATAGAACTTTTTTTTAGTATTATCATTCTTGCAACAATAGTTTATGCGGTATATGAAACATCTATCCTCCTTACAAAATTTAATGAAGAAAATCTGGAAATGCAGGCTGCAGCCTCTGAAAAGATGTTGGTTACAGCAGAAAATCTGGTAAAACATTTTGATTCTGCCAAAGAAAAATTAGAGACATTAGAGGAGGTCATCAATAACAACAGTGAGTCTATTTCCAATATTGCACAGAGTACAGGAAGTACTGCAGAGGCTATCCAGCAGCAGGCAATGATGTGCGAGGAAATCCATAAAAATACGGACAGTGCGGAAAAAGAGACGGAAGCGATGATTGAAAAGGCAAACCATGCGATGGAGAACGTTGCAGAGGGAGCAAGACTGGTGACAGGATTAAAGGATCAGGCAGACAATGTGGAACAGGCAAGTAACCAGGCAGCAGAGTCTACTAAGCAGGTCAGCGACCGCGTGGAGGAAGTAAAAGGAATTGTTGCAACCATCTTAAGTATTTCCAGCCAGACCAATCTTCTTGCCCTGAATGCTTCTATTGAAGCAGCAAGAGCCGGTGAGGCAGGAAAAGGTTTTGCGGTTGTTGCCGAAGAAATCCGCCAGTTATCAGAGCAGACAAAAGATGCAACGAACCGGATCACGGATATCATTCAGGATCTGAATGAAGATGCACAACATGCGATGGACAGTATGGAACATTCTACGGATTCAATTCGTGAACAGAATGAACTGATTGAGACAACGAAGGATAAATTTGAGATCATCAATGAAGAAATGCAGTCGTTAGCGAGTGCAATCAGTGAAATCGAGGGAAGCATGCAGTCCATTTTAAGCAGTACGGACACTATTTCCCAGAGTATTTCGAATCTTTCTGCAACCGGTGAGGAAATAGCGGCTTCCTCCACAGAAGGACTTCAGACAGCAGAACATGCAGTAGATGCAATGAAACAGACCAAAGAGATCATTGATGCTACTTATCTGCTGGCACAGGATCTGGAGTCTTATGTAGAATAGATCAGACAGAAAATAACAGTGGGAGGCTGAAAAATCAGGTAAAAATAAGTGACTGTTCATACTGGTGTGTGAACAATAACAAAAATGCAGGGATCAGGAGCAGAATGAATATTGCATATTGTGAAGATGAAAAGATCCAGTTAGAATATATGGAGCAACTGATCAAAAAGTGGGCAGATGAAGGAAAATGTGCTGTTACGTATTTTGGCTATGGCAGTGCAAAGGAGCTGTTGTTTGAGCATCCGGACAGTTTTCCGTTCGATCTGCTCCTTTTGGATATTGATATGGACGGCATGGATGGCATGGCGCTCGCAAAGGAGATCCGGAAAAAAGATCAAAAACTTCCCATCGTTTTTTTGACGAACCGCAGTGAGTATGTGTTTGAAGGGTATGAGGTTGGCGCATTGCGCTATCTTTTAAAACCGGTGGAGGAGACAAAACTGTTTCCTCTGTTAGATGAGATTTCTTCTACACTTGGAAAAGAAAAACGTTATCTGATCGAAAATGTGGATGGGGAGACTGTAAAAATTCCGGTCGATACCATTTACAGTGTGGAGGCGAAAGGGCATTATATCCGTCTGCACACGAGCGCGGGTGATTATGAATACAAAAAGAACCTTTCTGAAATAGCAGGAGAATTGATGGAAAATCAGCCGGAACAGGCAGAAAAATTTGTCAGCACGCACAGGAGCTTTATTGTCAGCCTTGCAGCGGTGGAGCGCGTGCAGCGCACAGAGTGCATCCTTTCGGACGGCAGTAGTGTGCCGGTGAGCAGGAATGCTTATAAGAGTGTAAATGAAGCGTTTATCCGCTATTATATGGAACATGGGGATATGTGTGAAAAATGAGAATACCGCTGATCACAAAATATTTAGAAGAGAAGAATATGGAGTACCAGAATGCCCTGCTTGAAAAGCAGGTGCAGGAGGTACAAAATATCTATCTTACCATGCGTGGCTGGCGGCATGATTATCATAATCACCTGCAGGCAATGAAAGCGTATGTCAAGATGGGAGAATATGACAGGTTAGAGGAATATTTAGGACTGCTAGAACAGGACTTAGATCACGTCAATCAGCTGATTGAGACTGGAAATGTCAATTTGGATGCTATTTTAAATTCGAAAATATCCTTAGCACAGAAAAACGGAATTGAGATCGACTATCAGGCAAAATGTCCGGAAACACTTGCTGTCAGTGATGTTGACCTCTGTGCTCTGATCGGAAACCTGTTAGACAATGCAGTGGAGTCCTGTGAGAAACTGACCACGGAAAAACCGTTTATCCGCCTTTATATCGGAGTACTCAAAAAACAGCTTTACATTTCGGTGTCGAACGCGACAAATGAGACAGTGCGCAAGATGGATTCGGAGTACATCAGTAAAAAACGGGGAAATCACGGGCATGGATTAAAACGGATCAATCTGGTGGTTGAAAAGTATGGCGGGTACATTAACAGACAGAATGAGCCGGGAGTGTTTGTGACGGAGGTTATGTTGCCGCTGTAAAAGGCGGTGAAAAATGCTGGGGGAAAAGGTGTGGTCGGAAGGCTGTGAGGGCAGTCCGGTGGGAGCCGCTGGCAGGGGGAGTTTCGTTGTGCGAGAATAAGATGAGCTAAATATGTCTGATGGGGTGGGGTTAAGGCGGACGTGAGCGGCAACAACGAGCCATCCGTGGCTCGATGCTGCCTTGTTCTGCCATCCGTGGCAGAACATCACTGTGAGTTGACAGACATATTAAGATCATCTAATCCTCTTCCAAAGGCACTCTTCCTGCCAGCGGCTCCCGCCGGTCTGCCAGGCGCAGGGTGTCGGTCACACCTTTTCATTCCAGCCTTTTGTATAAGGACGATACCGTTGGTGCACGGAAGATGACCTTCCGTGCACTTTTTTCTGTTTAAATAAAAAATGATGATAGAGTATAGGCACAGAAGTGATATGACGTACAGACGTACCGGATCATGAAACAGATACAAGAAGAATCTGACATGTAAATGCAACTAAAATCATGAAGTATTGATACAGACATAACACAACGTACAGATGTACCAAAATCACAAAAGTACAAGGGAAACAGTGGAGGTAGATCATTATGAAACTCACTCAAAACGTAGAGTTGTCGTGAGAGACGGACCAATTTATAAGAAGGTGCTGGGGAGCCGTCGGTACTTAGGGAGCGTATTTTGCTCCCTTAGTATCCGCTACGAGCGACACGCAGCGCGAGCGTGCCTTCGTTAAATTGGTCCGTCTCTCACGACATCCACAACCTGCATCAGAGTTTCAAAATGATCGAGCCATCACCACCACCCCAAAACGAGAGGAGCCACCAACCATGAACCAACCGAAAAAATACACCGCCATATCCAACCAGCGTTTCATCCTCCGCGAACTATGGCACTACGACAAATCCACCATCTTCTATGCCATCGCCGAGATCATCACCCAGATTGGCAAAGGCTTCGGCACCATACTGATCCCATCCATGATCGTAGCGTTTTTAGAGCAGTATCAAAAAGGTATGATCACCCAGGCAGCGCTGCCCGGAGCAGTCGCAAAACTGGTAACATTTTTTGTCGGATACAGCATCTGGTGCATCATAACCGGATATCTGAAACGGAGAAACCAGTTCCAGTATGTAAAATTCCGCTGCGGCACAATGATTGAATGCACCTATCAGAAATATATGTCACTCGACTATGTGCAGTGCGAGGACGAAAAAGTCCAGCAACTTTTAAAGAAAGCGGGAGAGGCAGTCAGCGGAAACTACCGGGGCATCGAGGGTGTGCTTCATTACGACGTCGAACTCTTAAAGGAAGCCGGGGCATTGATCCTGTACGCATCCCTGATCTCTGGTGTATCGGCATGGCTGGTCGTGCTTTTAGTTGTCATTTCACTGGTCCAGATCTTAAGCTATAAACTGGCAAATAATTACGAATTAAAACACCGTGATGCAAAAGCGAAACTTACAGTGACACAGGACTATCTGGACCGTCAGGCATATGCCGTAGAAAACGGAAAAGATGTAAGGATTTACCAGATGAAAGAATGGCTGAGCGGACATTACCGTGCTACGAACAAAAAATACCAGGCACTGCTGGCAAAAGAAAAGGTATGTTATTTTGCGGATGATCTCTTTGGACTGCTGCTGCAGCTTGGCAGGGATGTGGTCTGTTACGGCTATCTGATCGGACAGCTCATGCAGGGAATGTCCATCGCACGTTTTGTGCTTTATATCGGGATCGTCAGTGGATTTTCCACCTATTTTTCGGAACTTACGATGATGATCAGCCAGATCTCATCCTGCTTAAAGCCGGTCGGACAGATGCAGGAATTTACAGAGTTAGAGAAGGTATATCACCATGGCGAGGGAGTCCGGTTAAAGGATGAAAAGGAGGCAGTGGAAGTCGAATTTTCACATGTCAGTTTTTCCTATCCGGGCACAGACCATAAGATATTAGATGATGTGAGCTTTCGCATTAAAAAAGGCGGAAAGATGGCGTTAGTCGGCATCAACGGTGCCGGAAAATCAACGATCGTCAAACTGCTCTGCGGTTTTTATATGCCGGATGAGGGACACATTTACATTAACGGAACGGATCTTGCCACGATGGATCTTGATGCGTGGTACCGGTCGCTTGCAGCAGTCTTTCAGGATGCATTTACCTATTCCTTTTCCATTGCGGACAATGTAACATGCAGCATGGGAGAGGATTATGATGCGGAAAAATGCAGGGAGGCATTAAAAGATGCCGGCCTCTGGGAGAAAATACAAAAACTTCCACAGAAAGAGAAAACATTTATCGGAAAAGAGGTAAGTGAGGATGGCATCCATCTTTCTGGCGGGGAGACACAGAAACTGATGCTTGCGCGTGCACTCTACAAAGGATGTGCACTGTTGCTTTTGGATGAGCCGACCGCAGCATTAGATGCGATCGCAGAAAATGAGATGTATGAGAAATACAATGAAATGCTGACTGGAAAAACGGCACTGTTTATTTCACACCGTCTGGCATCGACGCGGTTCTGTGACCATATTTTATTCCTGGAAAACGGAAAGATCACAGAGGAGGGCACCCATGAGGAACTGATGCAGGAAAATGGCGGATATGCCGAAATGTTCCTGGTACAGAGCAGATATTACAAAGAGGAAGGGGCACAGTCACATGAAGAAGATATGGCAGGAATTTAAAAGTTTTATAAAGATGATCAGCAAAGGGAAAAAAGATGTGGCTGTTGTCATGGCAGCCGGCGGATTTATGAAGGCATCCATTCCGTTTCTGGTATTTTATTTTTCGGCACAGATTTTAAACAATGCGATCGAAGGGGATTATGAGGCATGTGTGAAAAGCGTGGCAGCACTTTTGCTGTCGCAGTTTGTCTGTGAACTGGTGAACCGGTTCTGCCAGAAACGGATCGAAGTGCTCGGAGAGAGCTGCCAGCAGATCATAAGACAGCAGATGGCAGACAAGGCATTTGAACTGCAGTATGAAAAATTTGAAAAACAGGAAACACTTGACGCATTAAGGCACGCAAAACTTACGGCAGGCGGAAGCGGGGACATCAAAGACCAGGTGGATACCTGTTACCAGATTTTTGTACAGTTTTTTTCCATGTGTTATTCGGTCGTATTTTTTCTTCTGCTGTTGCTGAAAATCGATGCCGAACAGAAAAAAACATTTTTTGTCTCCTATGGATCAACGCTGCTTTTGATTGGCTTATATGCAGTTGTTGTAATTGTGAATTTATATCTCGGAAAAATACTCAGCGCGAAACAGTATGAATTTATACATGCAAATGACCACAATAATGCACTGGGCGGTTATCTGGGCGGGGTCATGACAGATGAAAAAAATAGTAAAGATATCAGACTTTATGATCTGTCAGAACTCTTTTTGGAAAAATTCAGACAGATGGTGGAGGGCTATAGTATTTATTTACGGATGGGAAAAGTAAACGGAAAATTTAGGGGAACGATTGAGGGTATCAATCAGTTTGCGGCAGGCGCTGCATATCTGCTGGCAGGTATGAAAGCATTAAACGGAATGATCGATATCGGAAATGTCATTTTATATGCAGGTGTCATCTCACAGACCGTGAACTGTATCACGGAATTTGGTTCACAGGTCATTTCCTTTCAATTTTGTGCGGAATATTTAAGTGTTTTTGATGAATTTATACAATGTCCGGCAATGGATTACGATGGTACACTGCCGATCGAAAAGCGGGATGACGGACAATATGAATTTGAATTTCATGATGTAAGTTTTGCTTACCCGGACTGTGGGACACAGGTGCTAAGCCATGTCAGCTTAAAATTTAACATTGGTGAAAAAATGGCATTAGTCGGACAAAACGGTGCAGGAAAAACGACATTGATCAAATTGCTCTGCCGTCTCTATGAGCCGACGGAGGGCACGATCACGTTAAACGGCATCGATATCTGGAAATATAACTATGAGGAATATACGAGGGCATTTTCCGTTGTCTTTCAGGACTTTGCAATGTTTTCCCTGCCGGTCGGTGAGAATATTGCTGCAAGCAGTGCAGTGGATGAAGAGAGAGCATGGGAGGTGTTAGACCAGGTCGAACTGTCCGGACGTGTGAGAGCGATGAAGGACGGCCTGAAGACACAGCTTTATAACAACAACGGTGCGGGCGTCGATGTCTCCGGCGGTGAGGCACAGCGGCTTGCCATCGCCCGCGCACTCTACAAAGATGCGCCGTTTGTGATCTTAGACGAGCCGACCGCAGCCTTAGATCCGATCGCTGAGGCGCAGATCTACGAGAACTTTAATGAGATGGTAAAAAATAAAACTGCAATCTATATTTCCCACCGCATGAGCAGCTGTAAATTCTGTGACCGCATCGTTGTGTTAGATACCGGAAGCATTGCAGAGATGGGAACACACGACACACTGTTAGCGGGAAATGGAATTTATGCAAAACTTTACCGGACACAGGCACAGTATTATGCGTAAAAACCATTGAAAAAAATCTTAATATTTGCTTAAAATCCCTTATAAACTATATTCAGATGGAAAATTGTGCTACAATACCAATGATAGGCGGTTTGTGCAAAGAACCGCCTGAAAGAGAAAAATAAGAGGATGGGAGGCAAAATGTTATGATAAAAAAGAGGCTGGAATGGTTGAAACGCGGTCTGTGTATCACATTAGCAGGCGCTATGATCATCTGTTCCGATACCATGGCATTTGCAGCAGATGCGGCGGCGGGGGAGGAGATCGCCATTTCGGCAGAACGATTTCCGGACGAGCAGTTCCGGAACTACATTTCCGAACAGCTGGACAGCGACGGTGACAACATGCTGTCCGCGACGGAATGCAGCGAAGTCGTTGATCTGAATGTATCCCAGCAGGGCATTGCCGATCTGACGGGGATCGATGTCTTTTCCAAATTGCAGCAGCTGGATTGTTCCGGAAACACGTTGTCGGCATTGGATATTTCCGGTGCTGCACAGCTGTTGCGGCTGAATTGCTCTGCGAATCCGGATTTGTCTGCACTGAAACTGCCGGAGAAAAACGGTGCGTTTTCCTTTTTGGTGATGTTGGACTGTAGTGACTGTGCTCTGACAGAGCTGTCGCTGGATTCCTACGCCCTTTTGGGAACGCTGGACTGCTCCGGCAATCAGTTGGCAGCACTGGATATTTCTGCAAATTCCAATTTGCGGACTGTGGACTGCTCCGGCAATCAGCTGGCAGCACTGGACGTTTCTGCGAATTCCAATTTGCAGACTGTAAACTGTTCCAACAATCAGCTGACTACGCTGAACTTTTCCCAGAATGCCAAGCTGGAGGAAGTGGACTGCTCCGGCAACCAGCTGACAGAACTGGACGTATACAATGCCCTTCTTCAGAAACTGGACTGCTCGGAAAATGCCCTGCCGTCTCTGTTCCTGTCGGAATGTTCTGCTCTCCGCGAACTGGACTGTTCCCAGAACCAGCTGGTGGAACTGGACACCACCGGACTGACGCTGGAAATACTGGAAACTGCCGGCAATCAGCGTGCCATTGTGCCGCGGCCGGAACGGGCGGGAGCGTACAGCTATGACCTGAACAATCTGCCGGAACTGGAACAAGACCGCATCACCGGCTGGGAGAACGCTTCTGTGAAGGAAGATGCCGTCAATGTACTGCAAATTCCGGCAGACACCGAACGTGTGTCTTATGGCTACCGGCTGGACAGCCAGCAGGCAGTGCCGGTGGCAACGTTCACCCTGACATTGCAGCCGGACGAAGCGTGTTATTTGCAGCTGAACGAGGAGCATTTTCCGGACGCAGCATTCCGGAGCCTTGTCCGCGACAGCTTTGACACTGACGGAAACAGCTGGCTCTCGCTGGCGGAACTACAGGCAGCCAAAATCCTGACGATTTCCGCAGACAGCGGCATCACAGACCTTACCGGAATGGAACAGCTGTGCTGGCTGGAGAATTTGCAGTGCAGCGGAATTTCTTTAGAACGACTGGACGTTTCCGGATTTTCCGCTTTGAAGATGCTGTCCTGTGACGGCTGCGGGCTGAAAGAACTGCTGCTGCCGGAAGAATCCTCGCTGGAGGTGCTCTCCTGCAACCAAAACCAGCTGACCTCTCTGGAACTGAGCAGGCAGAGCAACCTGCAAGAGCTGTTCTGTGCGGATAACCAACTCTGTGCCCTGCAAATCGACGGCACGAAACTGGCAGGCGGCACAGTGTTTGCTGATGGAAACGTGGCTGCGATCTCGCCGGATATTCTGGGACAGCTGGACTTGTCCCAACTGTCCGGCTTCTCCGCAGAGCAGGCAGAGAACTGGACAAACGGCACGGTGCAGGACGGTGTTCTGACGGTGGCAGACCTTAGCCAGCCGGTGACCTATACCTATTATCTCGATGCCGCCAGAACCCAGACGGTGCAGTTTACCCTACAGCCAGAGGAATCGCTGCTGCCTGTTGATGCAGTACATTTTCCGGACAGTGCATTCCGCAGCTATGTACAGGGACTGGACACCAATGCCGACGGCAGCCTTTCCCGCGGGGAACTGTTTGCCGTAACAGAAATGCTCATCGGCGGGAAGTCTATCTGGGATCTGACCGGAATCCAGTATTTTGTCCGGCTGGAAACGCTGGACTGCTCCGCCAACAATCTGCGGAAGCTGGATCTGACAACGCTTTCTCAACTGAAAACGCTGAACTGTTCCAGTAATAATCTCTCCTCGCTGGTACTGCCGGAGAACAGCCTGCTGGAGGAACTCCGCTGCTCCAGCAACAGCACATTGCAGGAACTCTCTGTTGCTTCTCTTTCTCATCTGCAAGTGCTTTACTGTGCCCAGTGCCGCCTGAAAACGCTGGATCTGACGAATTCGCCGGAACTGACGACATTGAACTGCTCACTGAATCAGCTGACTTCGCTGGAACTGGACGGACTGTCCCACCTGACCACGCTGAATTGTTCCATGAATAAGCTGACTGCTTTAGACTTATCAGCTCTTTCCGTACTGAGATCCCTGAACTGTGCCAGCAACCAGATTCCGGCACTGGCGGTGGAACAGTGTCCGGAACTGGCTACACTGAATTGTTCCAACAACCAGCTGACCGTGCTGAAAACCGAGTCGCTGCCGAATCTGGAATCGCTGGTGTGCATCAACAATCAGCTGACTGCACTGCAAGCAGCTGATGGCGTGACACTGCAAAAGCTGAGTGCGGCACGCAACAAATGTACTGTTGCAATGGACAGCCTGAACCGGATCCGCTTTGCAGATCTGGCGGAGAACTTTCAGCCGTCCCGCGTGGTACAGGGCAGCATTACCAATGGTGAGGCAGGTGCAGGCGGTATCTATGTCACAGACCCCGGCTGGAGTGTGTCATATCAGTATCAGGTGCAGGCAGATGATCCGGACAGCGTGATCACATTTACACTGGTGCCGCAGGCAGCGGAGGAAACGGGTGTGCCCATTGATGCAGAGCATTTTCCGGACGAAAATTTCCGCCGTATCGTTGTCCGGTATGACACCGACAGTGACGGACTGCTTTCCCGGTCGGAACTGAAACAAGTCACAGAACTGGACGTTTCGGTCAATGAGATCGCCGACCTGACCGGCGTGGAATACTTTACAGCACTGCAAACGCTGGACTGCTCCAATAATAAGCTGACAACAATTCCCCTGCGGACGCTGGGGCAGCTGGAAAAGCTGAA
>ERZ1108170.1059-NODE-1059-length-19092-cov-4.526816_pt1 | contig 19092 bp, 28 predicted proteins | sample MGYA00403705_ERZ1108170 | MGnify/ENA primary metagenome ERZ1108170 (study PRJEB35170, sample SAMEA104062422) | human gut metagenome | biome: human gut; feature: human-associated habitat; material: faeces | place: Denmark | collected 2012-06-15 ...
ATGCGACAAGTGTGCGTCTGAATATCAGATATAAAAGCCAAGAAATTTAACTTTCAGGAGGAGAGCTATGCCAATAGCATAACGGAGATTAAATATGTGAGTGTCGATTTCTTTGCAGAAATTAGTAGAAAGGTATAAATGGAGGATAAAAACCCCAATGTATCAAATTCAGAAATACTTGAATTTATTTCTTATCAAAAGAATTTTTTGGAAGACGCTGAATATACAAATTAATATGTTGAATATTGATATTGATATTGTTACCAATGGTAGCACATTATTGAATCATATAATAAGAAGAATGGTAGCATACTATTGAGAATAAAGTAAAATATAATAAATAATTTTAATAAACTTCCCTTTTGAAGGGGAGTTTTTTTATTTTTTTTAAAAACATCTCATTTTTTAAAAAAATTTTTCTATGACATTCTAGGTATAGAGGAGTTAATTCCCAAAAACATATTTAAGTGGCATCACCCCTGAAAAAGTGGGGAAAAACAAAAAAAGGAGAGAAGAGTTATGAGAAAAAAGGTAACTCAGAGACTGGTATCTGGTGTTCTTTGTCTTGCAATGGGGATAACCCTTATATCCCCAGTAACAAGCCGCGCCGCCGAGACATCAGAACCAACCATGCAGGCTTGATGCTGTTCAAAAAAGAAATGAGGCAAGAAAAGATTCCCAAATTCTTGCATCACAAAATTTTGCTTCAATATCATCGACAAAAGATTATGTTGATTCGTTTCATGTAGATGATAATGGAAATCTCATTTCTCCATATGATTCCCAGATCAATGCTGCAGTTGACCAGGCAAATCATGACAACATGAGTCAGACTGCGGACAATCATCCTTTTACCGCGATTAAACCATATGATTTCTCAGATGATGGATATGCTTCAGCTGTTGATGGCAACAGCTCTGCAATGGCGCAGGTAACATCCGGATATATTTTTCAAGAGTGGCTTGATGTATTTACCGGAAATGGAGTAGCTGATTCTGGAGATACGCTTAATGCGTTGGAATATGTGTTCACAGGCCAGTGGGGAGAGGATATATATGATGCTACCCATAAGCAAAAGCCTAAATGGGGATTTTCAATCGATCAATAAAGAGCACCCTTTTGGGTGTTTTTTATTTTATATAAAAATAACCAATCTAATAATAGCTTTAAATATACAGAAGATTGGAGGTGCAAAGATAATAACTGAATAAAGCGAATATGAAAAAATGGAGGACTAACACATGAGGTGGGAAAAGAAAAATCCCTCTTTTACCACGATCGAACAGGTAATTGAGTATAATTCAGGAACCACAGTACAAGAACTTCTTTTTTCGCAGGAGAATGATGAAGATCCATATTTATTCGGTCTGGATCAGTGCGTAAATGTTGTAAGAAATTGCATTGAGAAAGGCATGGAAATCAGTGTAGTTGGAGACTATGATGCAGATGGCGTGACTTCAACAACAATACTTTCTCTTGGGTTAGAAGAGATTACTGGTAAAAAGCCAGAGATTCATATTCCTAAACGGTTTTCAGAAGGATATGGACTCAACATTTCCATTGTTGAAAAAATCCCATCTCACAGCCTGATGATCACGGTGGACAACGGAATTGCCGCTGTTGAGCAGATTCACAAGGCAAAAGAAAAAGGAATTGTGGTGGTCATAATTGATCATCACATAAAGCGAGACGATGGAAAAATTCCATGTGCAGATGCGGTATTAGATCCATGTGCAGTTGATGGCTCAGATTATACTCATTACTGTGGAGCTGGTCTTGCATACAGATTCATTAAAGCATTAAATCCAAACACAAAACTGGACAAGAAGCTGATTGCCTTAGCCGGCATAGGAACTGTTGCGGACGTTATGATTCTAAGAGGAGCTAACAGATATATAGTGAAACAATCCTTAAAACAAGTTAAAGAGGGATATGTCACTTATGGTTTGTTCAACTTACTACAAGCAGTTGATATGCCTGTCGAGCCAACGGCGACGGATTATGGGTTTAAAATTGGACCTTGTATTAATGCCAGTGGACGTTTGTATGATGATGGTGGTGAAAGAGTCTATAGCCTGCTTTCGAAAGACTGTGTACCTAATTCTTATGAGATGTTCGAGATGCAGCAGGAAGTAAGAGCTATGGCACAGGAAATTATTGACACAAACGAAAGAAGAAAGGAACTTGTTTTCAACACTATGCAGACTGTTGATGAGAACATGAAATATGTTGAAAAGACAGCACCGATAATATATTACCAGCATGGATTACATGAGGGAATTGTAGGTATTATCGCGGGCAAACTTGCAGAAAAAAACAATATGCCTGCAACCGTGTTGACAGATTCTACAAAGGAAGGAGTTCTAAAGGGATCGGGCAGATCAGTTCCAGAGGTTCATCTGAAGGAACTGCTTGATCGAAGCAGTAAGTACCTGCTTGGCTATGGCGGACATGCCGGAGCAGCAGGGTTATCACTTCTTTCAAGCAATCTTGAGGCATTTTCAAAGAGCATTAAAGCAGATTTGGCAGGTGTTAATCTGACGCCTGCGGATATTTGTTATTATGACTTGGAAATTACGGAGGCGCAGATTCCGCAGATGGCAGAGTATTTAAAACGATACGAACCATTTGGAGAAGGTTGCTCGAAAGTAAGATTTTTACTAAGAAATTATACCGCTTCCCCTAAAGGATCATCCCACTATGTAATAATGGGAAGCCAGAAAAATCATGTAAAGATTATTGGAAACAATATATCTCTTATGGGATTCGGTATGGCAAAACGGTATGAAGAAGATGGATTTCCAGCAAATTTAGATGTTATTGGAGAGCTTGGAATCAACTATTATAATAATCAGGCATTTTATCAAATGGAGATTATTGATTATAAAATTAGAAACACTAAGACGAAAGCATATTCCAATCTTGCGAATATGCTTAATTTTATTTGATTTGATGGAGGTATGAATGAACCAATATATCAAAGAAAATACATCGGTAAACGGTCTGGCGATAGCCCTAAAACAGGGACTTGAAATGTGGACTGTTGAAGATATTGTTATTGAAATAATACATCATGATGATCAGATTGGAATTGTGAAAAAAGGAATGGATGATTCACCAGTAATCAATCTGAAAAATTATTATGAAGATTATATCAATGAAGAAAAGGATTTTACAACAATATTAAAAATTGTAGCAAAAGAACTGGACTGTAAATTAGATCCAATTATTTTAAACAATTAAGGAGGACTTATTTATGATTAATTTTGAATTATTTTGTGATGAAGTAGAAAATATGATGGCAGGTGTTCTTTGTGATTACGATGTCGAAAGCATCCGTCTTGAGAAGGTTACACACAATAATAACACAGAACATATGGGTATTGTTATTCTGTTAAAAGGTGAAAAACTTGCTCCCACTATTTATTTGGAAGGATATTACAATGAATATCTCGAAGGAAAGTCCATTAGTGATATTTGCTGTGATGTTGCAGATAGATATCGGAGAGCAAGAGAGAAGATGAAGCATGAGAAAATTGAAATTGATTTGGCTGATTTAAAAGAGCATGTATTCCTGCGCTTAGTCAATAGCGAAAAAAACCAGGATATGCTTGTAAATGTTCCACATGTCATCTTCTACGATATGGCGATTACATTTCGGTATCTGGTTAAACTGGATGAGTCGGGAATTGCATCTGTTTTGATCGATAATGATAATCTGAAAGAATCCGGAATGACAGTGGAAGAATTATATGGTGCAGCTAAGGAAAACACTATTAAACTGTTTCCACCGTTTCTGATGCGCTTGGATAACTTTTTAAACAGTCGTTATCCACAAAATGAAAAATATCCAAATGAGCCAGAAATATATATACTCTCAAATCAGCAGTTTATCTATGGAGCAACCATGATGTTGTATAAAGATATCTTAATGGATTTTTGTGATAGTATACATAAAGATGTATATTTGATTCCATCCAGTGTAAATGAAGTATTACTTTGTTTTGCTGATTGTGGCGGAGATAAGGATATGCTGCAAAAAACCTTGAGAGAAGTAAATGGAAGTGTAGTTTCTGATATAGATTTTCTATCAGATACACTGTATTACTATGACAAGGAAAAGGATGAAATCCGGATTGCATAAAATAAAAGGAGGACTTAGCTTATGAGTAAGGAATTTACAGGCGTGACAGCTGAAAGCAGTCACTACTGCAACAATAAGATCACCTTGGCATTTGTTCCAAGATTAATCCTTCCTAAACCGAACAAATTTAATGAACTGTATGACGATGACAGTACGTTTCGTGTAATGATGCAGGAAGGTAAAGGTGAATCTGCTCCTAAAATTCGTTACAACCTAACGGTAGACGAATTTGTTTACATTGCTGAAGGATTTATGAACAAAAATCTTTCACTTCCGGTATATTTGCCCAAAGCGATTCAAAGTAAAATTACTGAAGGAGAATTTGCCGGGATGTATTACACAAGCGAATTTAAACTGGAATTTATCCAAGGAAATAGATATCCGTGGAAGATAAATCTTCGATGTGGCTATTCTAAGGAAAAAGGCATAATGGAGGTTGAAAAAAAGCAAATTTCTGCGTTTCTAACCGAAAGTGAAGTTTTTAAGCATTTCTGGAAGGGGATGCAGGCGATAAAAGCCTTTATAGAAATTTTCGCATATCCGCAGATTAAAGAAGGATACGCACAGCTTGCAGAACTTCAAAAAGGTAATTTCGATCTATCGGCAGATAGATACACGCTGCAAGCGGAAAATTCTACTGGCTCGCATAATGGAGAAAATAACATTATACCTAATCAGGTATATAATGCTCCAATGGAAGCTGTGCAACAGCCTCAACCACAGCAACCACAGATGCAACAGATGAAGCTTACTGTGATATCACAGCCTATTGCGGTGGATGGATGTGTAGTATGTCAGATTCTAATCGCGGGGAATAAATATAATCTTTATTGCCAGCAGTTTACACAGGAATTGAATGATTCGCTTCAAAATCAGACAATTATCGAAGCAAATCTTTTCGAATACAATAATTTGCTGTGCTACGGCGGATTGTACATTCGATAAAAAATGATGAAAAGTCACCTTAGGGTGGCTTTTTTTCTTCAAAATAAAAAAATTATATACATACTATAAATAGGAAAGTGAGGGATATGAATGATTGAAATAAAAAATATATTATGTGACATCATTGATAATTGCTACAATGATTGTGAAATGATCGACAGATACAAGAAATTTTATGTGGAATATGTAGATAAGACACTCAAAACAAAACATGGTGAATATTGTTCAAATAATCACCATATTCGGATATTTAATTTGTATCGCTCCAATTCTAAGATAGTTGCAACAACTATCCACGAGCTTGCGCATCATATTGATTATTGCAATCGAGGAACCACAGGTCACGGAAAAGATTTTTATGCTGTTTTTCAGCAGCTTCTATATACTGCACTCGATATGGGGATATTTGATCCGGATGAGTTCATGGATTCCATTATGGATGCTTCAGACTCCGGCAAAATCCGTCGCATGATCGACGAGTATGTTCCGAATCCTGTTGAATATAAAACTGAAACAAAGGTAATCAGTTGTATTAACTGCTTTAATAAAAAGGATTTATTGAAAAAAAGAGGATACAGATATAATAATTTTAATAAAACATGGGATATTGATACCGCTGATCCAGACGAAGAAGTTTCATTTTTAGAAGAAAATGAAATTGAATTTGAAATAAATGGCTATGGTCAGATCAGGTTTAAGAAGAAAAGATTGATTATTGCAGCAGAGGGGTCCTATGAGGCAAAAGAAGATTTGAAAAAGGAAGGATTTCGGTATAATTCAAAAAAACGTTGGTGGGAATTTGAAGTAGATGAAAATGATATAAGTGAAAAGTATTATGAATTTATGAATAAATATCCAGATGTAAATTTTATTAAGAAGTAGGGGTGATACTGTGAAAAAAACAATTACTTTACTTGTGGTTTTGACATGCGTCTTTTTTGTAGCATGGGGAATAAAACTTAAACTGCCAGTTGATAGACCCGATAATGTACAGGATGAAGTACAGGTTCCTTGGTATGAATCGGGTTATACATCACCTGTTGCGGATGAAGAATGGGTGTTAGATCCATCCATTCCTGATAATTATGTTCCGGTTCCAGGAGAGGATAATTTATATATGGTTGTTGATACCAGCGGGAATATAACTCAGTATCGAAAGCGGACACAGAATGCGGATGGGACATGGATATGGGAGGATGTTAACCCGGATATTCCATCAAATTACCAGCTTGTAAATGGATCAGATAATATGTATAAGGTCACAGAAGAGAATGGGGAAGAATCATATTTTCTGTATGTGCGAAACGAGGATGGAAGTTATGCATTTGTTTCTTGTGATGAGTTTGGAGTTCCGTATTATAATGGAGAAGACGCAGAGGTAATTGCAACAAACTATGTACATGAGCAGGATAATTATTATGCAGTATACGACGAAAATGGTGTCAAGGTAGGATATGCGGAAAGAACTAAGGATGCTGATGGAAATTATGTGTGGCAGGCAAGAACAGATTCGGATCTTCAGAACTATTATGCACAGCACCAGCAGGCAGCTCCTACAACAGAAGATTTGTCACAGTCATATGATAATTCTACTGAAAACACAATTCATATGACTGGAGATGGCAATAATACATCAACTACCAAACCAAATACCGATGGAAGCTATGTCGTGATTAATAAAACCACTGATACAGTATCCGAGAATGGTTATAATGTCACATACGAGACTACTGTATATAACACTTACAGTAAAGATGGAAAACTTCTCTATACTAAAAAGGATGGGCCATATGAAACAGGTCGTGAAAAGACATCGGCGTCCGAAACACCGAACAAGGATGCAATTAAAGATACGCTTGATGGAGAACTTGCAAGAGTGTCCGGATCGGTTACATATGATACAGATAAGGCAAATGAGGTTCTTGCAAAATTAAATGCCGAGCGTACAAATCAAGGATTAGCAGGGTTATCAATGGATTCGAATAGTGAAGCCTATAAGCTGGCATGTATAAGGGCTGCAGATATGGCAATTTATAATTATTCTGCTTCTGAGAGTCCGTTGTATGGCACTTTAGATGATATGGTTTCAAGATGGGGCTGCACAACGGCAAATGCAAGTGAAAATATTTGGAAAGCAGGAAATAAAACTGCGGATGATATTCATTCCCGTTTACAAGCCTATGAGGGATCGCGGAATGTACGTATGTCAGCAGCTTACACACAGGTAGGTATTGCAATCGTTGAAAAAAACGGTCAGACATATATTGCAGAAGTATATTTAAAATAGAGAAAGGAAGATAGCATGGTTTATTGAAAGTTTAGAATAAAATGATAGATTGCAAGGCATAGGAAAGGGCAATAATAAGAAGCTTTTTTATTTGTTATTTTCCGCACATATAAGATATATAAAAAAGAAAGGTGGAATTTATATGAAAAAAGAAATCAAGGAGTTTGTCGATAAACAGGAAGCAAAGGGGTTCGCATTGGAGTTTTATGGGGATTTTGCGAATTCATTGGGTGAATTGAGGACTAAAGTAGGATCAATTCAGGCGAGTGGACGATATACAACAGAGCCTCAAGACAAGTTCTGTATTGATGCGATTAAGGAAATGTTTAGGAACTGTCCCAAGACACCATTTGACATCGTGGCTTATAGATGTGGTGAGATGAAATACGATAATAGACCGTATCTTTCTGCATCGTTACTCAAAAGTGGGGCGTTAGGAAACGGAGACTGTCCAAATAAGATTGTAATAAAGAAAGGATCACTGATCTTTCCGCTTCGTGCGTTAGGTCTGGCATATGGTGATAGCGAAGCAGAAATTATTATTGTTACAAAATGTTTGAAGAAAAAGTCAGGTTATTACATTTACAAATAGGAGGAAGATTGAAATATGGTTATTACAGGATATCGAATTAAAAGTCAGAATATTGGTGATGTTACGATGGAATTGGATGTAGTTAAGAAGCGATTGAAAAAAATGGTAAATAAAAATTATCATGAGCTTCTTGGAGAAGAGATTGCTTTTCTGGTCGATAATATATCGACCAATGCAATCCAACGTAATCCGGATACGACCATCTATGATGATGCTGTACAAAATCTTGATTTCAAAATCAACAATGCAAAGAAAACAGCAGCACCAACAAAATATAATTTTTTTGTTCATGCTCATATTCTCCCTCTTGGAGATTATACATATATTAAGGCAGTATGTCCAAATCGGGCTTATCTGAAGGCTTTTGACAAAATGGAAGAATATTCTGTTGATGAAATAGAGCTTCAGGACAAAAATAATAAAAAAACACAGACATGGAATGAATTACATAAACTTTATGGTAATTCGGAGCCGATGATTATCAACCTGTCGCAATCGGTAGAAATTGACAGAAAGGAAATTGTATATCCAACAAAAAAACAGCGCGCAGAAACTTTGGCCAGACATACAATAACAAGTCAGCTCCTTAATCAGATCAGTGCTGGACAGCAGATTCCTCCAATTCTTTTAATGCCTTATTTGGATCTTGCTTTTTCGATGTTTGAGCAGGCAGAAGTAAAAACAGAGTATCAAAATAAAGTCACGCAACTATTGCAGATTTTTACTGATCTAAACGATGATGATAGTTTCATTTATATTACACAAAGACAAATGGAGAGGCAGGAACTGGAAAACCAAATGAATATAGATGACGGTATGGATGAAGAAGATGTAAAAGAAAAAACAGGGCAATCAGATGAATAAAACAAGAAGTCACCGCAGTAATGCGGTGATTTTTTATTTCGGATAGAATCCAACATTCTATAATCAGCAGGATAATAAGTGATGGAAGGGAGGTTTATGTATGACTTATTTGAATGATGATTTTTTATTTGAAGGCTCTAATAAAAAAGAGTTTTTGAATAAATTGGATGAGCTATCAGATCATTCGGAGTATATTACTATCATTCCGGAAGATCTAATTATTCATTCTGTCGAGAGTGTTACAAAAGATGGAATGAATATTATGGTGATCAAGCCTGAGCTGTGCGCTGCACGTGAATTATTCCCAATTAAAAGAGTGAATACAGCTTATAGCAATGGCAAAAATTATTACTTGCTCTCGTATGAAAAATGTATTTCCAAGGGGATAGATTCAGAAGAAATCAAGGAGATTGGTTTTTTCATGGAATATCACGGGACTATTATCTTACCGACATCAAAAACTTTTGCTGCACTATGCAGACAGATAGGAGTATCAAAAATTCAATCCGATGCGGACCCAATCAGGGAACTTTTTATTGCGTATATGCTTGGATTTGCTGAAAATTTTAAGATGTTGGTGAGAAAAGAACGAGATGTGTATAAGTGTATGATAACATATGCAGAGTCTCATCACGAATATTTACAGAACGCCATTTTTAGAAAAATATTTGATTGCCTGAAAAATGTAGTAGTTACTTATTACTGCATTACACAGAATTTGACATCAGTAAGAGTTGCATTAAAAGATGAAGAGATCATTATGGATGTCAGAGGAAAAAGAAAGAAAATTGTTCCTAGTATAGTAATCAATTACTCTGATACTGGCGAACAGGCACTATCTGTGACAGGCTATATATCCATCAATGGCAGAGGATTTTATGTTGGAGATCCAGTTTCAAACCCTAAATGGCGCGATTTGAAGAGCTTGGAAGGTTTTGTTCGGAAACTGTTTGAAAAAACGATTCCGGTAATGCGTGAGGCGATTGCCAATATAAAAAGTGTTTCAGATGATGAAACTTGTAATTTGGGTGTATGTTATAAAGAAATATTGGATGATATTGACATATCCTCCGATATTGGAACCAAACTCTATGAATTTGCTTGTAAACAGGCAGAAAATAGAAGTTGTACTAAACTGGAATTATTATTTGAAGTTCTTGATATGGCCGGATTTATAAATAAACTATGTCTTGACTCAAAGAAAAAGGAGATTCCAGATTATGCAGTGAAAAATTGTGAAAGAAAGATAGGAAAAATATTTGACTCTAAGGTATGCAGGGAGGTATTCGGGTGGTAATTACAAACACTGATTATGGTTCAATTATCTTCGGTACTGTTGATCACGTCAAGCCAGGAGTCGGTTCTGCAAAAGATGACCTATCAATCATCACAATGAATTGTATTGATCAATTTGGTAAGTTTACTGGTCAGCAGGAAAAAATCCTTTGTTGGGACAATGAATTACCATTGGCAACCAAGGCGAGAAAACTACATGCAGGAGAAACAATTATTTGCCGTGTAAAATATGATATCGGAGATCCACTAAAAAGCACTTGTTATGAAATGAAAAAACAAGGAATTTTCAATGTGAAGTATAGAGGAAATCCGGGGCATATTATAGCAGGAAGAGTAGCAAAGATATATCGCGGAAACAAGGTTACAGGGCTGTGGATTCCAACTTATAAGCCATGTAGCCAAGGCTTTGAAACAAAATGGTACTATATATGTTTTTGGGAAAATCAAAGATTCGCGGTATCCCAAAATGTATCGGCAGGTAATTTTGTTATATGCCGTTGCAGCAAATTAAAAAACAGATCATACAATGATAGAGAATACATAGAAGCTTCGGCAGATAAATGTATTTTCTTATGAGAAAGAGCGCATCTTAGTGGTGCGCTTTTTTCATCCAAAAAAATATAATTTTTTTTTACATTCTATAATTAGATATAAATATATTTGCGAGCGTTCGAGACAAATAGTAATTATATATAGAGGAGGAGATATAAATGTATAAAAAAAGGGCAACCCTAATATTTTCCAACCGAAACGGAACACACGAAAAGAGAACTTATATTATTGAAACGGAGGGATTGTCGAATTCTGAGGTCAAGAAAAAAAGCTTACGAGAAATATGTGTGACGTAATAAGGACGCAGAAGAAAACATATTGTCAACAATATATTATAGACCTTATGAATTGTTTGATTGGGTAATTTTAGAATAATCATTTATGGAGAAAATGAGATGTATGTCAATGATAATGTTATGAGAATAGTAAATTTACCCGTAAAGGGGTAGACACCTCGATTTTTTAGTTATCCCAAGATTCCGACCCGCTTAAAATAACGTAAAGAAAAAGAGCACTGTTCGCCATATAACATCAGGATTTCCCTTGAAAAAAGGAAACCACAAGATTTGCCGTCAATAACATTAAACACAAGGCTTCGTATGTACTCATAGTACCCCTCCTTTATCGAGGTGTCTACAAGTAATAATATAATACATATATAAAATTAAATCAATATATATGAGACGATGTATACATAAAAAATATGAGACACATCGAAGATATATAAGCAAAGAAAGGAAAATAAATTCTTGAATCGAAAAGAAAAAACAGAGTTTTTGAGAAATCTTCTGATCAACGGAAAATTGGCAGGAAGAGGAAAATATTGGAGTAGCGAGGTAACAATTGATTATGGATCAATCAATGTAAAAAGAGTTGATTTCATGCAATTTGAACCACAGGGAGTTATATACACAAGTGACATTGAAAAAGGAATCTTCACCTGTTATGAAGTGAAAAGTTGTAGAGAAGATGTTTTTTCGGGAAATGGATTAAATTTTCTTGGAGAAAAAAACTATATAGTAACTACTATGGAGTGTTATAAGTCTATTCTGCCGGATTTCATAAATGGCAAATTATGGAAACATATACAAAAATGCAATCCGGAATCTTCGCCGCATTTTGGATTTATTGTACCTGTACCATATATGACGGATATTACAGATGAGTTTGAAACCCCAACAGAGCTGAATAACGACATCAGATGGGAATTAAAAGTAATTTATCCGTGCCGAAAAGGATATAGGAAGAAATCTACAATCGAATTGTTGTTTTGCATGTTAAGAAGTAAAAAAGAATACACTCTATAATTATGAAATGGGAGAAATTATATCATGGCAATTAGTAAGGCAAGAAATACAAAAAATATGAAAAACTGTCTCTTATTGTTTAATCAGGGAGAGGGAGTAGATTTCATTATATTTGACGTAGAATCTACCGGATTAAAACCAGGAGAGGATTACATAATTGAGTTGGCAGCGATTAAATATCGAATTGAAAATGGTGATGCAGTGGAGATTGATCGTATAGATCAGTTTATTAGACCACCGTTTTACATGGATAAAAAGGTTATCGAAATACACGGAATTACAAATGAGTTTTTGGAGGATAAACCAACAGAAGCAGAATGTATTGATAAAATTAAAACTTTCTTTGGTACATGTCCGATTTTATGCGGACATAATGTTGAATTTGATGTATCAATGATAAAGGAAATGTATAAACGATGCGATAGCGTATTTAATTATGAAGTATTACTTGATACGTTGGAAATGGCACGGGATATAATCAGAAAAGACGAGGCTGAATCCTATAAGCTTTCCAATATAGCTAAGCTGTATGGGGTGGAAGAGGGAATCACATTTCATCGTGCCATTGATGATGTTGTTGCTACATCACGTATTCTTAGGGTGTTTAAAAGAGAATATGAAGAGAAATACAGAAACACCAATTTTGCAGGTGAGAAATTATACATTAATTCTGTGTATTACTGGAAAGGTTTCAATAAATCGCAACAGGGAGTATACGTGGCGACCAATATTGGACGGGTGTATCTATCTACATATCAAAAATGTTGGTGTTCCTCAGATATGAACCTTGAAAACATCGACGTAGACTATCTGGAAGAACAGGTTTGTAAAAAAACGGGCCTTAGTTTTACAGAACTTGGAAAAATGACAGAAGCAAAATGGAAAAAATTAAAAAATATGACAATCTATAAATAGAGAGGAGATTGTCTATGACAGGATATTTAAGTACAACATTTTTTTTATTTATATGCATTGTATGTGCGGCAACTATATATGATTTGTTAGGAAAACCTATACCAATATGGCTCACAGTCGTAGGAATATCAATTAAAGCATATGAGCTTATCACCTATGAACCATATAACTTACGTGAGCATATTTTCACTTCTACAATTTGCGCAATTATTCTATTTGGAGTTGCATATTTTGGTAATTTGGGTGGAGCTGATTGCCTCATAGGAACATTGATTGTTTTTCAAATGGGTATGTATGGCATCGTCGCATTGGTAGTTTCCTTTATTCTGGCAATCCCATATGCAGTCTATATGAAAATTAAGAATAAAGAAAAGGAGTACCCGTTTATTCCATATATGATGGCAGGGGTGCTTATTGTATTGATTATTAAATTAAAAACAGGAGGTTTTATATGATATTAGGTAATTGGCAAAATATTAAGCTTATTTGTGGAAATCACGGAGAGGATTATTCCCATGAAATGATTATTCATCAGGGAAGAGAGGGTATGAGTACATTTTATTCTTGCCCGTGTTATCAAAGCCTGCTTCAAAAGGAGATAACCAATAAATCCTGCAATAATCGATTAAACATAGTCGATTATGAAAAAATGCTGGATACAGTTTCTGACGAAATGCTGGATGACGATGGAAATATCTCGAACATTAGAGGATTTGCATGGAAGAGAAAAGGGGTGGATTTTAAGGTGTTGGATGATAACAAGGGCATATTGACTATATGTATGCTTAATCGAAAGGCGATTGCAAAATGATTAGTGGAACATATACAACAATAAAACTTGGAGGGGAAATAACTGCAGAATTTGGAATCTCGTATTCAAATCAAATACTTTCGTCCTATGTCTTGTTCCGGGAGCATGGCCGTTATATGTCTTTGTTAGATATAAAGAAGACTTCCCTAAAAGACACACCGGATGATTCGGAATTAAAAAGGGCATCGGCAATATTGGATCAGGCAGAGAAAATTAAGAATGAAAAACTATATGGAAGAAAAATAGCAAGAAAGTATTATGATCAGATAGCAAGATAGAAATTGAAAAATGCTATTTTACATATGAAGGGAGGACCGGAAAAATGGCTTTTTATTGCAAACGAAAAATTAAAAAATATAAACGGAAAACAATCAGATGTAAGGGGTGTAAATACTATGAAAAGGTGTATTGGAATAAGCGCTGGCAGTGGAGATGTACATGTTAATGGGGAAAAGAAAAGTGGCATAATAAGAAGTAAAACATATATTGCTACGCCACCAGGTAAAACAATACAGGAACAACAAAATTCTGGAATAAACTGGAGACGCTATACAGAGAAAAAATCACTAAGGTCGAAACTGAAAATGCTATAAGAAAGGAAAAATAGATATGAAAAAAAATTGGAGTATGATTTTTTTGGTAGGCATGTGTATTCTTACACTTGGAGTAATTTTTATGAGTAAGATGATGTTAGATTTCAAGCAGGAAGCTTATAACACCGCAGTTCTTCGAGAGACTACATGTGATGTGAATCATAATGTAATTACGATCAATATGTATCCAGCAGAATCATGTTTGAAAACAATGAAGGAAGGAGGTATCACGGAGCATTTTAAATATAGTTTTTTTCCAAGAGGCAAATATGTGTATGTTGTAAATATTTATGAACCTAAGAATAACAACTCTGGATCTAAGAATGACGCAGCATATACGCTTTATTATGAAAAAGAACTGTTTGGATCGGGTGAAGATGAAATTGATATAAAACTAAATTAAGAAAGAGATAGGTGGTGTTAAAATGACTACGAAAAAAAAAGAGTCGTATTGGTAATATGGATATTATTAAAGATATTGATTGATGTATTAGCAAATATAGCTCTAATATCAGAAGAGGAATAAATAAAAAAGCCGAGAAATCGGCTTTTTTTATGAATACCTTGACTAAATGAATTTGCATAAAAAAATCCCGCATTCTTCACATATGAGAATGCGGGACTTTTTTATGTAAAATCATCAAGATCGTCCAGATCATCAATGTCACGTCCTTCAATCTGGTTTCCATATAAGTGTTTGGGAACCACCGCAGTAGAAAGCCCTTCAGCAACCATCATGTAGTCCGTAAACTTATCGGCCCGAAAATCAGAATCTATCAATTTTACGTTTTTTAATGAAATTTTGTAACGTTCCACATATTCGGTGAGATCATCCATAGCTTTTTGAATATATGCAGGTACTTTAATGTCTGCTTCGTTCGCAGCAAGAAGCAGTTTGGATATCCGGGTAATATGTTCCGGAGTTTCGAGAGCAGCATTCAAGCATTGGTTATAATATTTAATACTGCCGTTTTGGGAGGGCTTTGCAATGCTTAAAAACATCGGGTATCTTTTCACATTACAGGCAAGCTGGAGTTCATTTACTATTTCTTCTATTGGTTTCATGTGTGCTAAACTATCCATTTAATCATCCTTCTTTCTTATAAATCCATCATAGAACCAAACATATCAAAGAGAGCGGAACTATCTTCATTATTTTCTTCGTTAGATTCGTTATTTTCGGAATTTTCATCTGGTTGAAAGGCGTTTGGAATTTGTTCAGCAGCTTCAGCCAGAATAGGGGTTGATTCATTGGTTTGGTTCATTACTATATTTGATGCAGATTCGATTGGACTATCCGATGTAGTACCAAAGAATTCTTTTTCTTTCTGACCGCCTTTATCTGTTATTTCTGCATCAACTTGAGCTGTTTCAGGAATATTATTTTCATGAGTGACTTGTGCATTTGTATTATCTTTTTTGTCAATAATAGCCTGAAGTCTGTTTGGTAGTACATTTCCCTTTGAAGTTTTCTTGTAGAAGCCGTGAGTTGGGGCTGCATACTGATCAGAAAGAAAGGGAGCAAAATAGAAGCTTTTAAGATAACTTCTGAATACCAATTTAAAAAACGTACAGCCTTGTCCCTTTTTAACAGTCGTCAAAAATGCAATTACATCTGATTCAGTCTCATAATTTAACCGGAAGTGAACCTCTACATTATCAAGATATCCCACATCGCACTTACGCTCAGGGGGGATGATATAAAAATCATCATCCCCTCGAACGAAAGCTACAATTGCCATTCGCATGAATTTGGCAAAATTGAAGTCGGGATGTTTGAACATGGCAATTAAATCCAAATCAGTTTTCCAATTTAGTCGGACAGTATAACTTGCATATTTATTAGCCATAATCGTATCTCCTTATTTAAGCCGCTTTTGTATTCATTCTCTGGAAGAAATAACCACGTGCGTTTGAATAAATATTGCTGATCGAAGGATCGTTTGCATTGGCTGCTACAACTTTGATTGTGTCTGCATCTGCAAAAGCATCTTTGATATAGTCCATCCATGCATCTGAAGTCCCTCCTGTAATCAAAATATAACTGTAATTTTCAGCGATATTGTAGACCTGGATCAGCGAATCTACAACAGAATCAAATACTTTGTGAGAGTTCTCAAGAAGGATGTTTTCAAATGAGTATGTTCTTGACTTTAATGTCCGCTTTCTTGAATCAGCCGATTTCTCACCGAGTTTAATTTCACCTGTGTCAAGGCGTGTCTGGAGCTGGGGAACGGTGAGAGCGATACCATATACAGCATAAATATCGTCACATGTAAGCTCGAAGACTTTTCTCATACCTCCGTTCGGGTCCGTATTAGAACCCACAACATTGCCGTTTCTTACGTTAAAGAGATCCAAAGTTCCAAAGCCGGGATCGAAAACCATAATGGATGAGCGGAAAAATTTCATTGCGTTTGGAATCGTTCGTCCATCACGATCAACGGAGGAGGAAATGAGGGAGCCTAAAGGCTGCGGCATAACAAAAACATTTTTCTCTGAAATTTCATAGTCAAAATCCTTCCAATCCTGTTTACCAAGTTTGATTGAAAAACGATGTCTTCCCTGAAAAATAGCCTGCACCTCTGATTTACCTTTTTTCAGATGGAGAGGTGGAAGACCTGCCTGAATCACAATTTCTTTGTCTCCAGGAGCTCCATACTGATTTGCCATAAGACCGATGGCAGTGCTAACCTCAGACTGAATAATATAGCTTTCTGTGTAAAAACGCTGCGAACCAAAAAGTTCTTCATTGTCATCGGTCATATGTGCTGCATCGGCAAGATCATATGCGAGTTGGCCAACATAATAAATCTTTCCGCTTTCATTACGATATAAAATATCTGAATCCGCAGCGGAAGTAAGCTTTGAAAATCCATCTGGAACAGCTTTTACATATGCAGGGAAGCAAAAATATTTGTTGGAACACCAACCTTTAACTCCGGAATAGCCAAGGTCGATTCCAACCACCCATTTATCTTTTTTCTCCGGACTACGGAAAGGTACAACCTCAGTTCTCGTTTTAAAATCAATCGTTTTCATGTTTCTTTCTCCTTTCGATGTATAAATTTGTTGCTATCAATGAATTCATACCATTTACTTCATTTAAGCCAGTTATTCGTCCTGGTTATTAATATATTGTGTGTCACACACTTTCTGATCGCAAGTGATGACGGGGTGAACCGGCCGAATATGCAAATTCATCATAGACATTCGAATGAACATCTTGATTTCCGAAACCTAAAATTGTTTCCGATGATGAAAATGCATGGGGAGTGCCGAATGAAGATGCTGCATATGCATACAGGAAACTAGGATCATACATAATCTTAAATCCATTACATCTGTTAACACCTGCCATAAAGCGATGCCTCCTTTCTTATTATTTGTGTGATACGTTTGCAGTCACACGGGTTACTGCATTTGAAATAATATAGTGACTTACATTAATAGAATGTCATAAAAAATTTTTTTTGTGATTTTTTGGATGAAACATAAAATAAAAAAAATGATACATTCTATAAATGAGAGGTAAATCTCGTACATAAGCAGGAGGACATCAATATGCTAAAAGATGAATTACTAAATGAAGCGGAAGAAAAAGGATTTATGAAGGGACTCGATTATGCGCTTTCTAAAATAGAAGAATATAAATCCGATTATATTACTGAGTTTGCTGCTTCGGGAATAAAAGGGTTTGATAAGATTCATAAGGAGATTGCTAACCGGGTTGTAACGGAGATCAGTAATCACATTTTCATGGATTGCCTTTGTTTCCATGCGCAATTTGCTAACGAAAAAAATTTTCTCAATCAAAATGATTCAGAAGAGACAGAAAATTTACACATATCTGGAAATAATTTGGAGGCAGAAGAAAAATCAAAGCCATTTTATGCCGAAGTTCCCCAAACATCAGAAAAGTAGAATTAATATAAGGACCGAGGCTTCCGGTAAAATAGTGTGAAAAACAAAAACTTCGCGATATACGCGGAGTTTTTTGTTTTTCTTATATAAAAGCAATCTTTAAATAGACATAAATATAGAGGGATGAAAGGAGGAGAATGATGCCAGCCTACATGTCTAATAAATTGAAAAGGAGATTGCATTATGAGCAAAGGACAGATTCTTTATTATATATATGTTGATTGTTATAAAATTGGAGCTGATCCAATCATGATAACAGGAATATATGATGATTATTTCAAAGGAATTGACAGCGATGGATGTACGTATACTTTTAAATTTTCGGACATTGGTGATATATTATTTTATTCACCGGAAGAGGGCATTAAAAAATTCAAGGCAAGTCACCAGATGGTGGCGTGTTAAAGTTAAATCAGCATCGAAAGATGCTGATTTTTTTTCAAAAAAATAAAAAAATTAATCCATACTATATATAGAATGATGTGGAGGAAATGCATATGGTATGTAAAATATGTCAATCGGAAATAACTGAAAAAACAATATATTGTCCTTACTGTGGATACCAGATTTATCCGGAAGAATATGATTTCAAAGATGAGATAAAAGAAAAAAATATTTGTAATTCAAAAAAATTCAACAGAAATAATATGATAGTTCCTGTTTATTTAAAACTCTCTTTTTTCCAATAATTATGTCCTTCAATAATATGACTGTTATTAGCTTTATAAAAATCCTTCACAGGAGTCATCTGAAAACAATCATTAATAATAGCATTATCGACATCTTCAAATGTAACAATCGTTTGTTCGATAACAGGATACTTAGATCTAATATTATTCAAAACAATCTGCTTACATTTACT
>ERZ1108170.1061-NODE-1061-length-19073-cov-3.386897_pt1 | contig 19073 bp, 13 predicted proteins | sample MGYA00403705_ERZ1108170 | MGnify/ENA primary metagenome ERZ1108170 (study PRJEB35170, sample SAMEA104062422) | human gut metagenome | biome: human gut; feature: human-associated habitat; material: faeces | place: Denmark | collected 2012-06-15 ...
GAGCTTCTCATCCATGCCTGCGAGCGAAAGATAGCAAAGCAACAAACGCCGGGTCGCCCGTAGGTGCCCGGCGTTTGCCCAGATAAAACCTGCCAAAATAAACCTGTCCCTTTTTGGCAGGTTACTCAGCGCTCTTGAGGGCGCCGACCATGTCGATCTTGTTAAGGGTACGATTGGTGGCGAGGTTGACGATAAACGTAAAGCCAAAGGAAAGCACCACGGCAAGCACGTAGCTCAGCGGCTCGACTTCGACGTCAAAGTACAGCGACGGCATCTGCAGGATGTACGTAAAGCTCTCGGCAAGCAGGCCACCCAGCGGCACGCCCAGTGCGGTGCCAATCGCCGTGAGGATCAGCGTCTCCTTGTTGACGTAGTGGTGCACCTCGCCACGACGGAAGCCCAGCACCTTGATGGTCGCCAGCTCGCGCTCGCGCTCGGAGATATTCGTGTTGGACAGCGTAAACACCACCACAAACGACAGGCACGCCGCCATAAAGGTCACGAGCACCACGACGGAATTGATGATAGTGAAGTTCGCCTCGTAGTTCTGCCAATGTTCGGCCGTGCTCGAGATGGTGAGCCAACCGTCGCTCTTAAGCTTCTTGCTAAACGCAATCTGGTCAGAAGATGAACCCTTAAGCAGCACAAAGATGCCGTTAAGACGCGCGCTTCGGCCGAACGCGCGCTCATAGGTGCCCTGCGTCATATAGAGTGTGTTGCCCAGATAGTTGAGCGAAATGTCGCTGACTTTGACCTTGGCGACGTTGAGCGACGAATCCTGGACCTGCGCCGTGTCGCCCGGTTGAATCCCCAGTACCAGCTGTGAACTCTTGCTCAGATACACATCCCCGTCACGCAAGGCGAGAGGCTCTTTGGACTCATCCTCCAGGCGCACGTAATCGCCCAAGTCACCCGTGCGGTCATCGGGCACCACGATCAGCTGCACAGTCTCGCTCTTTCCGCCGAATGTAAAGGTGACGTTGTCGGTCATAATCGGCAGCGTCGAAGTCACGGTCACGTTGGAATCATTGGCCGCGCTGCGCTCATCCAATGCCGCGCACGTCTGCGAAAAATCGTCGGGATTGGCGACCGCTAGCAGATCGTAGCGTGTGATGTGGCCGTACTGCTTGGGCGACAGCGCAACCGACGTATCACGAATGCCCATGCCGCAAATCACAAGCGCCGTGCAGCCGGCGATGCCAAAGATGGTCATAAAGGCGCGCTTTTTATAGCGGAATAGGTTGCGTGCAGCGACCTTGTTCAAAAAGCCCATGCGGCGCCAGATAAAGCCGATGCGCTCGAGCAAGATGCGCGAGCCAGCGCGCGGGGCCTTGGGACGCATAAGCGAGGCCGGGGTCTCGGCCATCTCGTGGCGGCAGGCGATAATCGTGGCGCCCACCACGCCCACGGCAAACAGCGCCACCGAAACGATCGAGGACACGATGTCGTACGAAAGTAGCATCTGGGGCAGCGAGTACATGTCGTCGAACACCGTAAACAGGAACAGCGGCAGGCCCACAAATCCGATGATGTTACCGAGCACGCCGCCGATCAGACAAGCCCACAGCGCGTAGTCCACGTATTTGGACAGGATGCGCCCGCGCGAATAACCGAGCGCCTTATACAGGCCGATGAGTGTGCGCTCCTCCTCGACCATGCGTGTGGCGGTGGTAAGGCTGATGAGCACGGCGACGATAAAGAAGATGAACGGGAACACCGTGGCGATGGCTTCAATTGACGAGCTATCGCTCTCCACGCTCGAGTAGCTTGCGATATTGCCGCGGTCCTGGATGTACCAGGTGCATTCGCCCAGGTCGGAAAGCTCGGCGCGGGCGTCGGCAAACTGTTGGTCGGCAGCGGCACGGCGCTGGTCCAGGTCGGCCTGCGCTTGCACGCGCTCCTCGCTGCCCTCTGCCATGCGGTTGATGTTATCCTGCTCGATCCCAAAGAGCATGGCGGCCTGACGCTCAGCCGCGTCCAAGCTCGCCGGCGTGTCGACCGTCAGCTCCTGGGCGCGCGCCTTCTCACGCTCCTCGCGGATCTTCTCGATATTGCCCTTGACCTCATTGATCTTTGCCGCGTAGGAATCCGAATAGGAGTTGAGGCTCTTGGCTCCCTCGACGATCACGTGGACCGCGGAGTAGGAAGAAGATGTCGCGGCGTCCTCGCTCACATAGAACTTATAGTCCGCCGCCGAAGCAGCGCGAAAGGCGTTGACTGTCGAGTCGGAGCTCACATCAGTGGGGTCGAGGACCTCGGCCGTAATGGTGTAATCGCCCGCGGCAAACTGGTCCTTGGCGCTTTGATTGGACGAGCTCGCGTCATTGGCGGCAAAACTCACCGTATCGCCGATTTTCTTGCCCGATGCCTTCAGGAACTTCGAAGTCACCGCGACTTCATCAGCGCTCTCGGGCAAATCGCCGTTCACGAGCACCGGCTGATCGATGTTCTCCTTGGAGAGACTCTGCACGACCACGCGCTCGCGCGTTGTACCCACGGCGGTGTAGGCGGTCTCGGTGTAGATGCCCTCGGCCGTTTCGACGCCATCGACCTCTTGTATGGCGTCGAGATCATCGTCAGTCAGGCCATAGGTCGACTGCACGTTGATGTCATAGACATTTTGCTGGTCGAAGTAGGCATCAACCGAATCACACAGGTCCTCGCAACCCGCCTTAAGGCCGCACATCACGCTCACGCCAAGCGCGGTGATGACCACGATTGACAAAAAGCGCTTAAGACTGCCTCGGATTGTGCGGTAGATGCCACGGCGAAAAACCGTCGGCACCATATCGTTTGAGCTTTGGGCAGTGCGGTAGGTCGTAAAATCCTGCTCGCGCTCCGTGTTCTGCGCGTCGCGGCGTAGGCTGTTTTGGCGGTCTTGGTCCATGGGCGCTACCACTCGATCGTCTCGATAGGCACGGGATTTTGCTGGACCGTCTCGCTCTCCACGCGACCGTTCTTAAAGCGGATCAGGCGATCGGCCATGGGCGCCAGCGCGGAGTTGTGGGTGATGATGATGACCGTAATGCCCTGCTTGCGGCAAGTGTCCTGCAGCAGCTGCAAGATCTGCTTGCCGGTTTTATAGTCAAGTGCGCCCGTGGGCTCGTCGCACAAAAGCAGCTTGGGGTTCTTTGCCAGTGCGCGGGCAATGGACACGCGCTGCTGCTCGCCGCCCGAAAGCTGCGCGGGGAAGTTGGCGAGGCGCTCACCCAAGCCAACCTGGCAAAGCGTTTGCTCGGCATCGAGCGAATCAGGGCAGATTTGCGCCGCAAGCTCAACATTTTCGAGCGCCGTCAGGTTGGGGACCAGATTGTAGAACTGGAAGACAAAGCCGACGTCGGCGCGGCGGTATTCCACGAGCTGCGCCTCGTTAGCGGAGCTCACATCGCGCCCGTCCACCGTCACGGTGCCGGAAGTCGCCGTATCCATGCCGCCCAGAATGTTGAGCGCCGTGGTCTTGCCGGCACCCGAAGCACCCAAAATGATGGCGAGCTCGCCGCGCTCGACCGTAAAGCTCGCGCCGTCGAGTGCGTGAATGCGGGCGTCGCCCTCGCCGTATGCCTTGATGACGTCTTTGAATTCGATATAAGCCATCGATCGGTTCCCATCTGGTCGGATAACTCTTTAGTATTACCCATTTCGCACCGACCAAAAAGGGACAGGTTCATTTTGGCAGGTTTTAGAGGCGAACGGTGAAGGTGATCTGGTTGTCGTGGCCGCAGACAGAAGCGCTCCCACCATGGGCTTCGGCGATGGCACGCACCACAGATAGGCCCACGCCCGAGCCGCCCGTCTTGGAGCTACGCGAGACGTCTGCACGGTAGAAGCGGTCGAACAGCCGGTCCAGGTCGCCCTCGGGCAGCTCATCAACAGCATTCGATACGACAAGCTCGGCCGAGCCTTTGCCCGCACTGCGCGAAACAGCACGCAGACTCAGCTCGATCACGCTGTCTTCGCTTGCGTAGCGTGTGGCGTTGTCCAGCAGCAGCTCAACAACCTGCGCCACTGCCGCGGCATCGGCATGGGCCCGCACACCGCTCGTGATCGACGTCGACAGCCGCTTTCCGCGCGAAACCGCCACCGATTCAAACGGCGCCGCAGCCTTGTCCACGGCCTCCGAAAGATCGATCGATGTCATGGTAAAGCCCGCCGAGCCCTCGTCCATGCGAGCCAAAAACACCAGACGCTCCGTGAGCGCCGTCAGCCGCGCGACCTGTTCGTGAATGCTCTGCGTCCACTCGCTCTCGCCGCTCTCAATTTCCTGCACCTCGTTAGCGGCATCAATCACGGCCAGCGGCGTCTTGATCTCGTGGCTCGCATCGGTAATAAAGCGCTTTTGCTTGCTGTAGCTCTCGACCATCGGTTGAATCACCGCGCCCGAGGCACCCGCCACAATTGCCAACACCGCCAGCCAGCCAATGCAGCTGATGGCCACGCTCGCGCTTAAAAACGAATGGAAGCTTGTGAGCTCGCGTGAACAGTCGACGAATACATAGGTTGTCTCGTCGCCCTGAACCGTAACCGTATAGCGGTAGTTACCAGAAAAGCCCGAGGTCAAACCCTTGGAATACAGTCCTGCAGCGATGCGGGCGGCACGCTTGGCGCCCACCGCGGCAATGCGGGCCGTGTTGACATCGGTCACCTGCCCGCCGGCAATCGACACCGTAAAGTAGCGCGTGTCGAAGGGAGACTCCGCCGTCATGCCTTCAAAATGCCCATCGCGAACGGCTGCCCGGTTACCGGTAGCAACCTTGCCGGCAACCGCATCCTGACCGGGATCGTCTTTAGACTCATCCCCCCAATCGATGCCGCCCTTGTCCGCCAGGATATAGCCCAGACGCGCATCGGCCATCTTGCAGACATGCGAATAATTGACGATGTTGATGGCGGCGATGATGAGCGTGAGCACCACGGTCACAGCACCCATGGCAACCAGGATGAATTTGCAACGCAGACGGCGGCCCAATGCGTCAGCAGAATTTGCCCGCCCTGTACCACTCGAGGCAGCGTGAAACCGCTCCGTCATGCGCTCCCACCACGCGCTCGCGCTCACGCTTATTCGCCCTCCTCGACAACCTCAAGCGAATATCCCTGATTGCGCGACGCGCGGATGGCCACATTGGCACCCAACGCTGTCAGCTTTTTGCGCAGGTATGAGATGTAGACCCACACCACGTTGGCGCCTTCGGGCGCGTCCTCACCCCAAACCTCGAGCATCAAACGCTCGGTAGGCATGCGCGTGTTGGCGTTGCGCATAAAGAGCTCCATAAGCTGAAACTCACGATTAGCCAGATGTTCCTCGCCCAAGGGACCCACAAGTGTGCACGATGCCGTGTCGAGGCGCACGTTGCCCACGCCGAGCGTCGTGGCGTCAATTGCCGTCGCGGCGCGCGTCATAGCACGAATGCGCGCGAGCAGTTCCTTGGCGGCAAACGGCTTGGTCAGGTAATCGTTGGCACCGGCATCCAGACCCTCGACCTTATCGGACACCTCGCTTTTGGCCGTAAGCATGATGATGGGCAGACGCTTACCGGCGGCGCGTGTGCGCTTGAGCACCTCAATGCCATCCATGCCGGGCATCATGATGTCCAGGATTGCGGCGTCGTAATCGTTGGTGAGTAGATACTCGAGCGCCGTCAGGCCGTCGAGCGCGGTGTCGACCTCGTAGTCGCTATGTTGAAGAATCGCGGTAAGAGCGCGGGAGAGGCCGGGTTCGTCCTCGGCAAGCATCAACTTCATAGTTGCTCCTTTGGCGCATGGCTATACAGGTTTTGATACTGCCGATAATAGCGTACCGTCAACCGCCTTAGCGCAGCCTTAGCTGCTCAACCTGCGCGTTTTTAAATACGCAGGATATGGCTTAGCCAAACTTAAGGCGCACGTGTCGAGCGCTTTGACGCATGCCGAGCGCGAAGGGACAGTGACTCGTCCTTTCACGGCGTCCTAGTTATGCAAAGTGCTCGAGCGTTACTCCTCGTACGCGCCCTCAAGCCGAAGCAGCCACTCCTTGCGGTCGAGGCCGCCGGCATATCCGTTGAGCGAACCATCGGCGGCAACCACGCGATGGCACGGCACAATAATCGAAATGGGATTACGCGCGACCGCGGCCCCCACGGCACGGGGAGACACAACGGGTGCCTCATTTCCCGGCACACGATGTCGAGCCGCAACACGCTGGGCGATCTCGCCATACGTGGCGACCTCGCCACGCGGAATAGAAAGCAGCTCGTACCAAACTTCACGCTGAAACACCGTGCCAATCAAATGCAACGGCGGCGTAAACCGAGGTTCCTGCCCTGCAAAATAAGCATTCAGCCAAGCCCAAGAACGCTCAAGCACCGAAGAGGCCGCACCATTTGCGGGACTTACCGACGACATGCCGCCGGTACCGGAAACCGCGTCGGCGCCTTCAACATGTTCGGAGTCTTCCCGGAGAAGCGTGGAGCCAAAATGCTCCTGCCCCTCAAACCAAAGTCCCGTCAGGCCGCGGCCATCAGCGGCAAGCAAGATTTCGCCCAAAGGCGAAGCAAACGTCGTCGTGACCACCAGCGGCTCCTTTCAAAACTCCGCAACATAATACCGCGAATTGTGCAGACAACTTCAATCGACCCCAAAGTTACCCAAGGCAGCAGGCGCACAGCGCCGCAGCTGCCGGCCGCGCCCCACAGTCCCCAAAGGCGGCAGGTGCACAGCGCCGAGGCCGCCGCCGGGACCAGGGCCCGCAACGGCCACGCGCCCTCGCATCAGCCCAGCGGCCCCAACCAACAATGGCCCCATCGCAGACTGCTCGCAGCCGAGTCACCGCAGGCGGGGGCCGGGCTTAGCTTTCAGAACACCCCGCAGACCAGTGTGGCGCCTTGTCCGCGGCTCGGAAGGAGCAGGACAAGGCGCCCCACATGGTCGAGGACGTTCTGAAAACTAAGCCCGGCCCCCGCCGGACAGGTCACACTACTCGCAGAGCAGCTTAGCGATCTGGACGGCGTTGGTTGCCGCGCCCTTACGGATTTGGTCGCCGCAGCACCAGAAGGTGATGCCACGCGCGGCCTCGGGGTTGGAGATGTCACGACGCACGCGGCCGACCCAAATCAGGTCCTGGTCGGAGGTGTCCATCGGCATGGGGAAGCGGTCGTGTGCATCCTCGGCAGCCATATCGTCAACCAGCTTGACGCCCGGAGCGGCAGCCAGCGCAGCGCGGGCCTCCTCGACCGTAATGTCGCGCTCAAACTCGAGCGTAATACTCTCGGAGTGCGAACGCAGCACGGGCACGCGCACGCAGGTGCAGTTCACGCGCAGCTCGGGCAGATGCATGATCTTGCGACCCTCGTTCTGCAGCTTCATCTCCTCGGAGGTAAAGCCCTCCTCCTTGACGCCACCGATCTGCGGAATCAGGTTGCTCGCCAGCTGGGCGGCAAAAGCGCGCGGCTCGGGAATCTCCTCGCCACGGCCCAGGGCGGCAAGCTGCGCTTCGAGCTCGGCCATACCGGGAGCACCGGCACCAGAAGCCGCCTGATACGTCGAGACGATCATGCGCTTCACGCCGGCAAGCTGATGCAGCGGCCACGTGGGAACCAGGCCGATGATGGTCGCGCAGTTGGGATTGGCGATAAGGCCGTGATGCCATTTGATATCGTCGGCATTGATCTCGGGCACGACCAGCGGCACCTCGGGATCCATGCGGAAGGCGTGGCTGTTGTCGACCACGACGGCGCCGCGCTTGACGGCCTCGGGCAGCAGCTCCTTGGCGATATCGTCGCCGGCAGCGCCGAGCACGATGTCGCAGCCCTCAAAGGCCTCGGGGCAAGCCTCTTCAATCACAACCTGCTCGCCGCGGAACTCAACGGTCTTGCCCGCAGAGCGCGCGCTCGCCAGCAGCTTGAGCTTACCGACCGGAAACTCCTGCTCGTTGAGGCACTCGAGCATCTGGGTGCCCACGGCTCCCGTCGCGCCCAAAATAGCAACCGTGTACTGTTTCATGCTTCCCCCTTTAAAGGTTGTGGCTTTTGCCCGCACGCCGAGCAGGCCGATTATTGTTGCCAGTGTATACAAGAACGGAGCGGGCACGAACCCCGCCCCGTCGAAACGAAACCGAAACGAAACGCCCCGCCGTAGATTTCTGGCACTTGTCCCAAAAATGCACCGGGATGGCAGCTACTTGCGGAGCGCGTCCAGAGCGGGATCGACCGGCGCGGGAGCCTCCAGGTCGGAGACCTTCACGATACCGTTCTCGTCGGAGAAAGCACGGTAGATGGTCTGAATCGCCAGATCGAAGTCCTTCTCCTCCACGCCGATGATGATGTTGATCTCGTCGCAGCTCTGCGAAATCATACGCACACTCACGCCCGCCTGGCCAAGCATGCCAAACAGGTGGCCAGAGATGCCAGCACGACCGCGCAGGTTGCGGCCAACGGTCGCGATAAGCGCCAGGCCCTCGACAACCTCGATCTCGAGCGGCTCGACCTCCTGCTGGATGTCTCCCACGAGCGAGTACAGCGAATCGTGCACGTCCTGCTCCTGCACCACGGCGCCAAAGCGGTCGACGCCGGTGGGCATGTGCTCGACGGAGACGTCATAGCGCTCGAACACCGATAGCGCGCGGCGCATAAAGCCGACGCGCGGCTTGGTGCGGTCGCGGGCAACGTTGATGGCGACAAAACCGCGCTTGCCGGTCACGCCGGTAATGATGGGCTCTGCCTCGCCCTCGTCAGCCGTCTCGCTAATGATGGTGCCGGGGTCCTGCGGCGCATTGGTGTTCTTGATGACCAGCGGAATACCCGCCTCGCGCACGGGGAACACGGCTTCCTCGTGCAGGACGCTTGCGCCCATGTACGAAAGCTCGCGCAGCTCCTCGTAGGTAACGCGCGCAATGGGCTGAGCCTCGGGAACAATACGCGGATCGGCAGAATAGAAGCCCGAGACGTCGGTCCAGTTCTCGTACAGGTCGGCGCCCAGGCACTTGGCCAAGATCGAGCCCGAGATATCGCCACCGCCTCGATCGAGCAGCTTGATCTGGCCCTCGCGCGTCGCGCCGTAGAAGCCAGGCATAACGAAGCCGCCCTGCTGGCCATACTCCTGCACCAGCTCGGAGGTGCGATTCATGCTGAGCGTACCGTCGTGATGGAACGCCACAACCGTCGCGGCGTCCAGGAACGGTAGGTCCAGGTACTCAGCCATCAGGCGAGCGGTAAAGTACTCGCCGCGGCTTACGAGCTCCTCAGTAGAGTAACCGCCCGAGCGGGCGCGCTCGGCAAAGGCCGCGAACTCCTCACGGATGGGATAGGTGAGCTCCAGCTCGTCAGCGATATCAAAATAGCGCTGGCCAATGTCCTCGAGCAGCTCCTCACACGACACGTGATATTTAACGTGCGCGTTAACCAAGTAAAGCAGGTCGGTCACCTTGGTGTCGCCCTTAAAACGGCGACCGCAGGCGGAAACCACCACAAAACGGCGAGCCGGATCGGCATCGACGATGGCCTTGATCTTCTTAAAGTGTTCGGCGTCGGCGACCGACGAGCCGCCAAACTTGGCAATCTTAATCATGGGCTGGAGGTTACCTTTCTAAAAAGCCTCTGCGAACCTATTTTGCGCGCTCTGATACCATGGTTTCACCGATTGGGACCAAGGCATCCGAGGAGCAGTGTTATATGGGAACTTATCATAGTACACGAGGACGCACTTTATCGTGCTCAAGTAAGGTGGCAATCCGCACCGGCATCGCTCCCGACGGGGGTTTGTTTGTCTCGGACGAGCTTGGCACCCAGCAGGTCGATATCAGCTCGCTTGCAGCTAAATCGTACTTTGAAATCGCTCAAGATGTGTTGGGAATGTTACTGAATGATTACACGGACGAAGAAATTTCGGCGTGTGTCGACGAGGCATATCGCGGCACGTTCGCGAGCGAAGAGGTCACGCCGCTCGTCAAACTCGACGCCGCACCGGGCGCCGACGCCCCTCAGACCTATGTGATGGAACTCTTTGGCGGCCCCACGAGCGCCTTCAAGGACGTCGCCCTGCAGATGCTCCCCCGCCTCATGGCCCGCACCTCCGCCAAGGACGGCGGCGCCGAGCGCATCATGATCGTCACCGCCACGTCGGGCGACACGGGCAAGGCAGCACTCGCCGGCTTTGCCGACGCTCCGGGCACGGGCATCACCGTCTTTTATCCCGAGGGCAAGGTCAGCCGCGTCCAGAACCTGCAGATGTCCACACAGGAGGGCGATAACGTCGCCGTCTGCGGCATCCGCGGCAACTTCGATGACGCCCAGAGTGCCGTCAAGCGCATCTTTGCCGATAAGGAGCTTGCCGAGCGTCTGGAGGCCGCCGGCACGGTACTTTCGAGTGCCAACTCCATCAACGTCGGCCGCCTGGTGCCGCAAGTCGTCTACTACTTTGCCGCCTATGCGCAGCTGCTTCGCGCCGGCGCCATCGAGGCTGGCGACGCCGTGGAGTTCTGCGTACCGACCGGTAACTTTGGCGATATCCTGGCCGGTTACTATGCCAAGCGCATGGGTCTGCCCGTCGCCAAGCTCATCGTCGCGAGCGACAAGAACAACGTTCTTGCTGACTTCCTGACCACCGGCGTCTACGACCGCAACCGCCCGTTCTTCACGACCATCTCGCCATCGATGGACATCCTCATCAGCTCTAACCTGGAGCGCATGCTGTACTTCCTGTCCGATGGCGACTGCGAGCTCGTTGCCGACCTTATGGAGCAGCTGGCACAGACTGGTCGCTACGAGGTTCCCGCCGACCTGCTAGCAAAGATTCAGAGCGTCTTTGGCTGTGGTTGGGCCAGCGAGGACGAGGTCCGCACTGCCATCAAGAGCTGTTGGGACGCCAACGGCTACGTGATCGACCCGCACACCGCTTGCGGCTATCACGTCTTTGAGCAGGTCGCCCCCGCCAAGGGCGCCAAGGCCCGCGTGCTGCTTTCGACCGCTAGCCCCTACAAGTTCCCGCGCGCTTGCTGCGACGCCCTGGGGCTCGACGTTCCCGAGGACGACTTTGAGGCCATGCGCGTGCTCGAGCAGGCGACCAACACGGTTGCACCGGCCCAGCTCGCCGAACTCGAATCCAAACCCGTCCGCTTCGAAGACGTCTGCGACGTCGATGAGATGGCCGGCTACGTCGAGTCTGCAGCAAAAAAGATGACTACCAACTAAAACCCCTTATAAGGCGCCGGCGAAAGCCGGCGCACCTTCTTTTTATTTAGCTTTCGGGATGATGACGAGCATGCGAGCGGGTCTGCCTGTTTAGTTCGTCGCGAGTTCCGCACGAGCCGGAAAGCACTTAATGTGCTTTCCGAGCGAGCCAGGACTGCCCGAGCAGCGAACTAAACGGCCAGATCCGCCCAGGAGGACCCACATGATCAAAATCACCGTCCCAGCAACCAGCGCCAACCTAGGCATCGGCTACGACACCCTCGGCATGGCCGTCAGCCTCTACTCGCACTTTACCTTTGAGCGTGCCGACAAGCTCACCATCACGGGCTGCCCCGAGGAGTTTCAAAACGAGAATAACCTGGTCTATGTGAGCTTTGTCGATGCTCTGGCCGCCTGGGGCGAGCCGGCCTTCCCCGTCGCTATCGACATTCAGACCGACGTGCCCGTCGCCCGCGGCCTGGGTTCCAGCTCCACCTGCGTCGTCGCCGGCATCATGGCTGCCGCCGCGCTGACAGGCCACACCGTCGACCGCGCCGAACTCGTCCGCATCGCCACCGAGGTCGAGGGCCATCCCGATAACGTCGCCCCCGCCATCCTGGGCGGCGCCGTCTGCTCCTTTACGCCGACCGATTCGCTCCCCCAGTGCCTGCGCTACGAGGTGAGCGATCGCCTGCGTTTTATTACCGTGATTCCGCCCTACGAGGTACACACGAGCGAGGCGCGCAAGGTCGTGCCGCAGGAGATTCCGCTCTCCACCGCCGTGTGGCAGATGGGCCGCATCGCCGGTATGACGCGCGGCCTGGAGACCGGCGACCTTGACCTGATTGCCGCTGCCAACGACGACCGCATCCAGGAACCCTATCGCCGCCGCCTCATCCCCGACTACAACGCAGTGCGCGACACCTGCCTTAACGGAGGCGCCAAGACCATCTGGATCAGTGGCTCGGGCTCGACCCTCATGGCCGTGACTGACGACACCATCGTGGCAAAGTTCCTACAGGTCAAGCTGCGTGAGCAGTTCCCCAAGTGTGATACGCATATCCTCACGTGCGACACCGAGGGCGCTCAAATCGAGTACCTGTAGACATCCTCCTCATATACCTGTCCGGGACGGTCGGGATGTTCCCTCAAAATCGTCCTCGCGCATGAAGGCCCCTTGTCCTGCTCCTACAGAGCGACGGACAAGGGGCCTTCGCGCTGCGGAATGATTTTGGAAACTAAGTACGGGGACCCGCCCAAGCTGTCCTGCTCGATCGCCCTTGTGGCGTTGGGGCGGAAATGGGTGGGGCGTCAGGGCTTCTTTGTTGATGAGGGGTTAGTATGCCCGGGCTTGGTTGGGGAATGACTTGTTTAGGGATGATTGGAGCTTTTCGAACGATGCTCGCAAGTTGAGGTTTTGGTCGGTTGAGCGTTTTGGCTGCGAGGTGGGGGAGTCGAGGAGGCCGTTTCTCTGTGTCGGGGGGAAGGAGAAAAGGTTTGCATGATTTAGGGATGGCTGCTGTGCTGCGTCGTTGGAAGAATGCATGCTTATGCGGCCTCCTCGATGTCCACCAAAAGGTTGCGCACGGGGTGTGCTGCTAGGTCCCGTGCGTTGGCAGTATTATGCCGCGAGCGCAGATAAGGAAGCGCTAAAGAAAGGCTTAATGAGGTTTGACGTTGCAATGAAACCGCAGTTAAAAGCTATCGAGTAACACTCTTGAAAGGTTTTGGGCTTAAGGGCTTTCTAAGGTTTGTGACGTGGATGTGGCGCGGACGTTCGGAGCGTGTGAATGCCCGCTGTTAGCGCTGCGGCTCTGCGGCGCGCACCTGCTCGATGACCTTTTCCATCGTGGCGTCGATACGGTCTTTCTTGAGCTCACATTCCCAGATGGTTATGGGTGTCCAACCCATTTGAGTGAGTGCTGCCACGGCAGCGCGGTCGCGCTCGACGTTGCGGCGAAACTTTGCCTCCCAAAACTCAACGTTGCGCTTGGGCTGGCTCGGGTTGCATTTGGGGCAACGGTGCCAAAAGCAGCCGTTGACAAAGATGGCGATCTTGCGCCCGGGAAAGGCGATGTCGGGCTTGCCGGGAACCTTCCATTCCAAGCGATAGCCCGTAAGGCCCGCTGCGCGCAGGCGCTGGCGAACGAGCAGCTCGGGCTTGGTGTTGGCGCGCTTGTTGCCCTTCATGGACTTTTTGATGGCGGCGCGACGGCGGACCAGTTCGCGCTCGTCGGCGGAAAGGTCCGAGGTATCGATGCCGTCGAGCAGACCTGGTTTGGGGCGCTTCTTGCTGCGGCGCTTAGGTGCGCGCTTGGGTTTGGCGGCGGGTTTGTCGGCCGTGTTGGGCGCGGCGTCATCGGGGGCGCCGTTGGCCTCGAGCCGGTCTTCCTTCAGCTCAATCAGAGCATCGATAAGCCCTTTGTCGGCGGGCATCCACTCAACCGTGGCAAGCGAGGTGCGCGGAATCCAGCGGATATCGAGCTGGCGGTCGTGCTTCTGGGGCTCATCGGATTCTTTAGCCAGCGAGCAGTAGTAACACTCCATTGAGAGATGAAAATCGGGGTAGTCATACTCAACGGTGTAGAAGTCACGCAGGTTGGTGACTTTTACCTGCAGCTCTTCCATGAGCTCGCGGCGTACGGCGTCTTCGGGCGTCTCGCCGTGCATGAGCTTGCCACCTGGGAACTCCCAAAGTCCCTGCATGTCGCCGTAGCCGCGCTGCACGGCCAGTAGCTCGTTGGATCCTTCCTTGCGAATGATCCCAGCGGCAACATGAACAGTCTTCAACAGGAGTCCTCTCTCAACATCAACACGTGACAGGCTAGTTACCCGCACCTTACACAACGGTAAGGCAAGCGTAAGCCATATCGATGGTAGCTGACTCGGCTTATTGCGACTATAGATGCCGTAGACTAATCGCAAGAAAGGACTCGGTATGCAAACCACGCACATGGCGACCCCGGTACTGGAGGTCGCGCATCTCGAAAAGGTATATGGAGCGCTGGGCAACGTGACCCGCGCGCTCAACGACGTCAGCTTTACCGTCAACCGCGGCGAATTCGTTGGCATCATGGGCGCTTCGGGCTCGGGCAAGTCGACGTTGCTCAACTGCGTGTCGACCATCGATAGCGCCACGAGCGGCACCATCCGCATCAACGGGCAGGACGTGACGCGCATGAAGCAGGCTAAGCTTTCGCAGTTCCGCCGCGAGGAGCTCGGCTTTATCTTCCAGGACTCCAACCTGCTCGATACGCTCACGGCACGCGAGAACATCGCCCTGCCGCTCACCATCGCCCGTATGAACTCAGCCGAAATCTCGACCCGTGTGCAGGACGTGGCCGCACGCCTGTCCATCAGTCAGGTGCTCGACAAGTACCCCTACCAGATGTCCGGTGGCCAGCAGCAGCGCGTTGCCGCAGCTCGCGCGCTCGTCACCGACCCCACCATGATTATGGCCGACGAGCCCACCGGCGCCCTCGATTCCAAGAGCGCCCGTCTGCTGCTCGAGAGCCTGGAAGCCCTCAACCGCCGCCTGCGCGCCACCGTGCTCATGGTCACGCACGACAGCTTTGCCGCCAGCTATACGAGCCGCGTGCTGTTTATCCGCGACGGCAAGATCTTCACCGAGCTGCGCCGCGGCGACACCGACCGCCGCGAGTTCTTCGACCGCATTATGGAGGTCGTTGCCATGATGGGCGGTGAGGGCTCCGATGCTCTGTAAACTCGCTTGGGGCAACGTCCGCCGTGCCGGCCGCGACTACCTCGTCTACCTTTTGACGCTCACCCTGGGCGTCACGGTCTTCTATGCCTTTAACACCATCTCGATGCAGGTCGACATCGCCGGCATCGATGAAAAGGGCTTGGCGCAGGTTATGGGCAGCATGCTCGGCTACCTGACGTACTTTTTGGCCGGTGTCATGGCCTTTTTGATGGTGTATGCCAATAACTTCATCATGAAACGCCGCAAGAAGGAGTTTGGCCTGTACCAGGTGCTCGGCATGGGGCGCGGACGCGTCGCCACGATCATGGCGCTCGCGACCGTGATAGTATCGGTCGTGGCCTTTGTCGCCGGCATTGTGCTGGGTGTGGGACTCTCCCAGCTCATGACGTTCTTTACGGCCTCGCTCTTTAAGACACAGATCGCCAATTTCCACTTCTTTTTCTCGGTGCATGCGTTCAACCTGACCCTTGCCTGCATGCTCGTAATGTTTGTGCTCACGCTACTGCTGAACCTGCGCGCCGTGCGTCGTACCAAACTCATCGAGCTTATGGGTGCCGAGCGTCGCAACGAGAGCATCAAGACACGCAACCCCTGGATCGCGATTGCCATCTTTGTCGTGGGCGTGGTGCTGGTGGGCGTGGCCTATTACCGTCTGCTACGTGATGGGTTCCCGCTAACCGCGACGGACAGCAAGCTGCAAGAGACCATGAACCAGTTTGGCATTACGACCGCTATGGTTACCGTGGGCACCTTTGCCCTGTTCTGGGGACTCTCGGGCATGCTCATCAAGCTGCTGCAGAGCCTGCGCGGCGTGTATTGGCGCGGCCTCAACATGTTTACCGTGCGCCAGCTTGCGGCCAAGGTCAACACGGTGTGCTTTTCGATGGGCGTCATCGCGATGCTCCTGTTTTTGGCCATCACCTCGGTGACGTGCGGTATGTCGATTGCCAATGTGATGAACGAAAACCTGGAGCGCTATAACCCTGTTGACGTGTCACAGACGTATGTCTATTACACGCCCGATACGCTCGACTACTACAAAGAGTACATCAATCCGTCTGAAGCCGATCGCATGGTGCTGGCCGATAGTACGGTCGATTTGTACTCCGCATGGCACGGCGATCGTAAGGGCAAGTCGGCGGACAACAACGACGAGACCGGCAAGAAGGTCAATATCGCCGATGTTGCCGGTGAGCATGTGCAGATCGATTCGTATCTGAGTTACCCGCTTGGCGGTTCGGATCCTTCGGTGACCCCAAGTGAGATGTGCAAGATCATGGGCGAAAAGCTCCCCAAGGCGTTCGGGGGTAGCAATGCCGATGCGATGGGTCTGTTTGTGACGCCGGCGAGCCAGTACAACAAACTGCGTCAGATGATGGGCGAGGAGCCGGTGCACATCGGTCACGACCAGTATCTGCTCACGTGTGATATGGGCGGCGAGCTGGTCGACCTGTACACCAAGTATATGGCTGGCGGCCATGCCCTTACCTTGGGCGGGCATGAGCTCAAGCCCGCAACCGATAAGTCGGACGAAGATACGGCGGCCATCGCCAACTCGTCGATGGGCAGTAATCCGGGTACCGTCGTCGTTGCCGACGAGCTGTTGTCCCAACTTAATCTGCAGCCGTATTCCAGTAGCCTGCTCGTTAACTACAAACAGGGGATGGATACAACCGAGGCAGACGAGAGCATTAAATACACTCTGCTCGACAATCTGCTCGTTGACGGCAAGGAGCCGGGGTCGTGGGGAACCTTCATCACACGCTCCGAGATGTACACGCAGGCAGCGCAGATGAAGGGCTTGATTAGCTACCTAGCCATCTACATCGGCTTTGTATTGGTCGTTGCATGCGCGGCGATTCTGTCGATCCAGCAACTCTCTAACGTGGCCGACGGCAGCCGCAGCTATCGTGTGCTGGCACAGATCGGCTGCGACGACCGCCAGATTCGCCATTCGGTGATGGCGCAACAAGCGGTATTCTATTTGTTCCCGCTGGCAGTGGGGCTGGCTCACTCCTGTGTGGCGCTCAAGGTGATCATCGAGCTGGTGAGCACGTTCGGTCATATGAGCATCGGCGGCACCGTGGGCCTCACCTGTGCGATCTTCTTGGCATCCTACGGCGGCTACTTCCTGGTGACCTACCTCATGAGCACCGGCATGGTGCGAGCCGCCATCGCCACCTGCCACAGCGAGTAACAAGCGGGCAAAACCGTCGCAAAACCAGAGGCGTATGACCGCCGCGAAGGGACCAGAGGCCCTTTCGCGGCGGTTTTTGCCTATCTGGGGGTGTCTCAGATGCAAGTGAGTAGACTTTTTTGAACCTGCCGAGCACATCGCGACAAATGCTCAATAAAACCGCAGGTCAGAGCTATGTCGTTTTGGGGCGTGCTTGGTCTCCTGCAAAAAGCCTACTCACTTGGTTTTTCTGCTAGAAGACCGCCACGAGGGAAGGCAACTCCCCCGGGTAGTCGTTGGGGACGTTCTTAAACGACTACCCAAGGAGTGTCCCAAACTGCCGGCAGAAAAGGAGCGTCCCTAACTGCCACATCAAACGAAAGGGCGCCGACCTTCTGGTCGCGCCCTTGAAGTTGAACGTCAGATTGTCCAAATGCGACCAGCGCAGCGTCGGCCGGTTACGGCGTTTGGTAAAACGCCGTAACCTACACCCGCTCCGCGATCTCGTGGATGAGGTAGTCGGTCTTTTCCCAGCCCAGGCACGGGTCGGTGATCGATTTACCAAAGACGCCGCCGTCGACCGGCTGGTTGCCGTCCTCCAGGTAAGACTCGATCATAAAGCCCTTGACCAGCTTGGAGATGGACTCGTTGCGGCGGCAGCTGTCGAGCACTTCCTTGCAAATGCGATACTGCTCCAGCGGACGCTTGCCCGAGTTGTCGTGGTTGCAGTCGATGACCGCCGCCGGGTTGGCGTAGCCGGCGTGCTCGGTATAGCGCTCGGCCAGGCGCTCCAGGTGCTCGTAGTGGTAGTTGGGGTAGGTGCGGCCATCGAGGCCGATGTAGCCGCGCATGACAGCGTGCGCAAGCGGGTTGCCATCGCACTCGACTTCCCAGTTACGGAAGATAAAGCTCTGGTGGGCCTGGGCGGCGTAAATAGAGTTGAGCATGACGGTGGTGGAACCGGCGGTGGGGTTCTTCATGCCCACAGGCACCGAAATACCGCTCGACACCAGGCGATGCTCCTGGTTTTCGACCGAACGCGCACCCACGGCAACATAGCTCAGCAGGTCAACGAGGTACTGGTAGTTGGACGGATAGAGCATCTCGTCGGCGGTGAAGAAGCCTGTTTCCTTAATAACGCGCAGGTGCATATGGCGGATGGCCTTGACGCCCTCGAGCAGGTCGTCGGGAGCCTCGGGGTTGGGGTTGTGCAGCAGGCCCTTGTAGCCGGTGCCCTTGGTGCGCGGCTTATTGGTGTAGACGCGCGGAATGATGATGAGCTTGTCCTTGACCTCCTCGGCGGTCTTGGCCAGTCGGTTCATGTACTCAAGCACCGAATCCTCGCGGTCGGCAGAGCACGGGCCGATGATGAGCACCTTGCGTGCGTCCTCGCCGGTAAAGACTTTGGCGACCTCGGCGTCAAATGCCTGCTTTTTGGCGGTAAGCTCGGCAGAAAGCGGCATTTCCTCGCGGATCTCCATGGGGATCGGCAACTTGCGTTTGAATTCCATGGCCATAGGGGCCTCCTCAATCTATAGAAAGAGCAATAAGCGTACTGTTGAGTGTTCGGCATTATCCGCTGTCGCACGCTAAAGTGCAAGCCCTTGTTACCCCGAAACCTGCCAAAAAGGGACAGGTTTATTTTGACAGGTTTTATCTGGCTAAACGTCGGCGGATGTCGGGAGGGAGTGGCACCGCGCGCGACCCTAAGGCTGTTGTCGGTTCCCCAGGAAACACCCTGTGGGCAAAATATGCCAAATATGAGTACGGTTGCTAACCTAGTAACATATCCGTCTAGCGAGATAATAGACAAAGTGATTAATATGTTCATTAACGTTGGCAGACGGAAGCCTGCTAACGGGCGTTTTATTAATTTGAAGGCGTATAGAGGCCGCAAAGAGGTCGTTTGAGGCGGTTTTGGCTGTTACTAAAAAGGTGACAGTACTCATATTTGCTATTTTTTGCCCACAGGGTTTGGAAGGGGCTGTCAATCAGGTCCCAGGGGAGGCGGTTCGAGGGCCGCAGAACAAAAACG
>ERZ1108170.1066-NODE-1066-length-19024-cov-3.498181_pt1 | contig 19024 bp, 16 predicted proteins | sample MGYA00403705_ERZ1108170 | MGnify/ENA primary metagenome ERZ1108170 (study PRJEB35170, sample SAMEA104062422) | human gut metagenome | biome: human gut; feature: human-associated habitat; material: faeces | place: Denmark | collected 2012-06-15 ...
TCGAGCAGATGGGCTTTGCCGACAAGATCACCCACATCTCCACCGGCGGCGGCGCATCCCTTGAGTTCCTCGAGGGCAAGGAGCTGCCGGGCGTGGCCTGCCTGCTCGATAAGTAAGCATCCCTCAAATGCCTCCCCCAAAACGGGGGAGGCTCAGGAGAACAAGATAATTCTTCACGAAAAGGAGAAACAAAAATGAACAGAAAGTACCGTAAAACCGTTATCGCAGGCAACTGGAAGATGAACATGCTCGCCTCCGAGATCAAACCCTTCATGGAAGAGCTGCGCGCGGCAATGCCCTCTCCCAGAGCCTGTGACGTCGTTCTCTGCACCCCGGCAGTTATGATCCCCACCATGGTCAAGGCCGGTAAGGAAGCCAAGGTTGCCGCCGGCGGACAGGATGTCAGCAAGTTCGACAAGGGTGCCTACACCGGCGAAGTCTCCGCCAGCCAGCTTCAGGACATCGGCGCAAAGTACTGCATCGTCGGCCACTCTGAGCGCCGCCAGTACCATGGTGAGGACGATATGCTCGTCAACGCCAAGGCCAAAGCACTGCTCGCCAAGGGCATCATGCCCATCATCTGCGTCGGCGAAAGCCTTGAGCAGCGCGAGATGGATCTGACCATGGAGTACGTTGCATATCAGGTCAAGGCCGCTCTCAGCGGCATCGACGCGACTCAGCTCCGCCGCTGCATCATTGCCTATGAGCCTATCTGGGCGATCGGCACCGGCAAGACCGCTACCGCAGAGCAGGCTAACGAGGTTTGCTCCGCAATCCGTGACTGCCTGCGCGAGAAGTACGGCGCACGCGCTGCCCGCGGCATCACCATCCAGTACGGCGGCTCCATGAACGCTAAGAACGCTTCCGAGCTGCTGGCTCAGCCGGACGTTGACGGCGGCCTCATCGGCGGTGCATCTCTGAAGAGCGCAGACTTCGCTACTATCGTAGAAGCAGCTAATCAGTAATTAAATCGCGTAGATCGCGGTAACGGGAAGTCCTCCCGCGCTAATCGCGAAGAGGGGGGCAGCGACAGGTATCGTTGCCCCTTTCTGTCCGTTTTCACTTCTGAAAAGGAGTCACAAGAATGATTAAAAAGACCACCGCGCCGGGCGCTTCCGACGCAGCAGAAAAGGCTGTACCGGTAAACGTTCTGGCGGATCCGGTCGTTGTCAAGGCTGAGGAGCCGGCCAAGCCGAAGCGCGGCCGCAAGACCAAGGCTGAGGCAGAGGGCGCAGCAAAGCCGGCAGCCAAGCGCGGCCGCAAGCCCGCCGCAAAGACGACGGCCGAGAAAAAGACCTCGACCCGCAGGAGCACTGCCAAGAAGGCGGAAGGCCCGAAGAAGCCGACCGCTCTGATCATCATGGACGGCTTCGGCCACCGTGCGGAGAAGAAGGGCAATGCGATCGAGGCCGCAAACAAGCCGAATCTCGACCGGATCTTCTCTGAAAATCCGCTGACCTATATCGGCGCATCCGGTCTGGACGTCGGTCTGCCGGACGGCCAGATGGGCAACTCCGAGGTCGGTCACACCAATATCGGTGCAGGCCGCATCGTATATCAGGAGCTGACCCGCATCACCAAGGCGATTCAGGACGGCGATTTCTTCGAGAACCCGGCTCTGATGAGCGCCATCAACCAGTGCAAGTGGTTCGATTCCACCCTGCACATCTTCGGTCTCCTGTCCGACGGCGGCGTTCACTCCCACATTGACCATATGTTCGCGCTGCTCGAGCTCGCGCGCCGCAACGGTCTGCGCAAGGTATGCTTCCACTGCTTCATGGACGGCCGCGACACGCCGCCGCAGTCCGGCATCGAGTATATCGACCGCCTGCAGGCCAAGATCGACGCCGTCGAAGTCGGCTGCATCGCAACCGTATCCGGCCGCTACTACGCAATGGACCGCGACAACCGCTGGGATCGCGTAGAGAAGGCATACAACGCCATCGCACTCGGCGAGGGCGAGCACGCAGCCACCGCACATGAGGCAATGGAGAAGTCCTATGCCAATGGCGTCACCGACGAGTTCGTCGTTCCGGTCATCGTGACCGAGGGCGCGACCGTCCGCGACGATGACGCGATCATCTTCGCAAACTTCCGTCCCGACCGTGCACGCGAAATCACCCGTGCCTTCGTCGATCCGGAGTTCACCGGTTTCGAGCGCGTTCAGCCCAAGATCCATTATGTCTGCATGACGCAGTACGACGCTACCATCCCAGGCGTAGAGATCGCGTTCAAGCCGCAGAGTCTCAAGAACACCTTCGGCGAGTATATCTCCGATCTGGGCATGACCCAGCTGCGCATTGCTGAGACCGAGAAGTACGCACACGTTACGTTCTTCTTCAACGGCGGCGTCGAGAAGGAATATACGGGCGAGGACCGTGCTCTGGTTCCGTCTCCCAAGGTCGCGACCTATGACCTTCAGCCGGAGATGAGCGAGCCCGCTGTCACCGAGGAGTGCGTCAAGCGCATCCTGTCCGGCAAGTACGACGTTATCATCCTGAACTTCGCAAACTGCGACATGGTCGGCCATACCGGCGTATTCGAGGCAGCCGTCAAGGCGATCGAAGCGACCGACGACGGCGTAGGCAAGGTCGTTGACGCGATCCTCAAGATGGGCGGTCAGTGCCTGATCACCGCCGACCACGGCAACGTTGACCAGATGCTCGACGCAGACGGCGTTACCCCGTTCACCGCTCACTCCACCAACCCCGTGCCGCTCGTTATGGTCGGCCACGAGGGCAAGCTGGCGGACGGCGGCGTTCTGGCGGATCTGGCTCCCACCATGCTCGACATGATGGGCCTGCCGCAGCCGGCCGAGATGACGGGTCATAGCCTGCTCGTAAAGTGAGCCTCCAAGGGGGACTCTGTCCCCCTTAGATACCGAAAAAGTTCCCAAGGAAACTTTTTCGGATAACCCGCGCTGCGTGCGCGGCGCAGCGGAAATGCTGCTTTCGGTATTTCTGCTGTTTGAATGCCAACCATTTATTTTTATATAAAAGGAGTAAGAATTATGAAGGGCTACATTGAAATTGTTGATGTAATCGGCCGCGAGATCATGGACTCCCGCGGCAACCCGACCGTAGAGGTTGAGGTTTACGTTGAGGGCGACACCGGCGCATACATGGGCCGCGCTGCTGTTCCGTCCGGCGCTTCCACCGGTATCTTCGAGGCTTGCGAGCTGCGCGACGGCGACAAGTCCCGCTACAACGGCAAGGGCGTTCTGAAGGCTGTTGACGCTGTCAACGGCGAGATCGCTGAGGTCGTTATCGGCATGAACGCTCTCGACCAGCAGGCGATCGACAAGGCTATGATCGAGGCTGACGGTACCCCGAACAAGACCAAGTTCGGCGCAAACGCGATCCTCGGCGTATCTCTGGCAGTTGCAAAGGCAGCAGCTGAGGCTCTGTCCCTGCCGCTTTACAACTACATCGGCGGCTGCAACGCCAAGACCCTGCCGATGCCGATGATGAACATCCTCAACGGCGGCGCTCATGCGACCAATAACGTTGAGATCCAGGAATTCATGATCATGCCGGTTTCCGCTCCGTCTTTCCGCGAGGCTCTGCGCCGCTGCGCTGAGGTATTCCATCAGCTCAAGACCACCCTCAAGGAGAACGGCACCCCGGCTGCAGGTGTTGGCGACGAGGGCGGCTACGCTCCGAACCTGAAGAAGGACGAGGACGCTCTGAAGGTTATCGTTCAGGCAATCGAAGAGGCTGGCTACAAGCCGGGTGAGGACTTCATGATCGCGATCGACGCTGCTTCCTCCGAGTGGTGGAACGACGAGGAGAAGTGCTATATCCAGCCGAAGTCCGGCAAGAAGCTGACCCAGAAGCAGCTGGTCAACATGTGGAAGACCTTCGCTGACAAGTACCCGATCATCTCCCTCGAGGACGGCATGGCTGAGGAAGACTGGGAAGGCTGGGCTATGCTGACCAAGGCTCTGGGCGACAAGATCCAGCTGGTCGGCGACGACCTGTTCGTTACCAACACCGCTCGTCTGTCCAAGGGCATCGAGCTGGGCGTTGCTAACTCCATCCTGATCAAGGTTAACCAGATCGGCTCTCTGACCGAGACCCTGGACGCGATCCAGATGGCGAACCGCGCAGGCTACACCGCCGTCGTATCTCACCGCTCCGGCGAGACCGAGGACGCTACCATCGCTGACATCGCTGTTGCTCTGAATGCAGGCCAGATCAAGACCGGCGCTCCGTCCCGTACCGACCGCGTTGCGAAGTACAATCAGCTGCTCCGCATCGAGGAAGAGCTGGGCGAGGATGTTGCTCAGTTCCTCGGCAAGAAGGCTTTCTTCAACCTTAAGAACAAGTGATTTTTTACAGCTTGTAAAAAATGATAAAAAGCAGGACGTCTCCTTTATCGGAGGCGTTCTGCTTTTTTTTCTGATACTGGTAAAAATAACGAGAATATTCCTGTGAGAAAAAATTATTTTTCTCCCGGGATGCCCTTGTGAAATGGTTGTTGCTAAGGGTCGGAAAAAGTCGGGTTTTTCAGGATATGTGGTCAGTACGCGGAATAAACGAAGAGAAAAATGGTGAAGGAGGATGCAGAAAATGGAGATAAAAAATTCTTATCTTGTCTGCCGGAGCCGAATTGCCATAAAATGCGGTTGACGGCTGATACGGTTTGTGATAAGATGCGGACAATAAAAATTGCCTGTCCGAGACAAAGCAATTTATCATTTCATTTCTATTTCCAAAACAGCCCTCCGCACAGTATCGCACTGTGCGGAGGGCTGTTTTCAGCCGGAATAACCGGCCTTCCATCTCTGGAGGGCGAGACTTGCATTTTTATAGCTGACGTCTGCGGTCGGCGTGCCGGCCGGGACGCCGAGCACAGCTGCATCCGCCTTCTGCACATAGCCGGTGGTCTTCCAGCGCGCGAGCGCGCGCTCATATGCCTCCGCCTCGGCGGCATTGCGCAGCCTTGTGAGGGCGGCGTTCTGCTCGACGCGGGCGTTTTCGGCGTTCAGCTCATAATTCCGGTAGGCGAGCGTCGGCGTGCCGTCGAGAAAACCGGTGAGACCGGCCATGGACAGGCTGTAATCGCGCTCGGCGTTATACTGGCTGAGCAGGGTCTGCGCCTGCGACAGGGCAGCGCTTTCCGCAGCGCTCTCGTAGCCGCTCTGTGCGCTCGCTTCACTGGCCGCCGCGGCGGTCTCGGCGGCGGAACGGGCGGCGAGACGGCTCTGAGAGAGCGAATTCAGATCACCGCGGTACTGGTTGTCGACCGCGATGCGGCTGCTTTCCGCCATGCCGCTTGTCGCGGCACCGGTCTTTGCGCTCATGTTCAGACCGAGCAGCGCGAGCTTTTCCTCGTTGCGCAGCGCGGACTGACGGGCGCTGATGCCGGCCTGACGCACCGCAGAGGCGTAGTCGCTGTCGATGGAGGAGAGATTTGCATCGAGCTGCTGGCGGATGCGGGTTCGCGCGGCCTCGAAGCGCTCGAGACGCGCCTTTTCGGCCGCATCATACAGCGAGCTGACGCGCTCGGCGTTCTCCTGCGCCGCTTTGGAGGCAGAGGAGGCGGACGCGACATAGTACGGGCGGTAGCCCTTTGTCCAGGTCGAAACCGCGCTGTTGTCCGCGACCCTGCCGGTCAGACCCTCTGCGTCAATCTTGTTCTGTCGCTCGGCGAGCAGGCGGTCGCGTTCGGCCTTGCTCGTCGAGTTGGCGATGGCTTCGGAATAGTCGAAGTTATCGCGGTAATTTTTGGCCATAGTTTACTCCTTTCCTTGAGGCAATACCGTAAAGTGCCGCAGCTCTCATTGTGCGGTGCTGCCTCAGATGCTCCCGTTTTCCGTCCACCGCAGCGTGAGCGCGAGCAGTCCGAACGGCTCGCCCGCGCGGTCGTTGCCGATGCGCAGGGTGAACAGCGGCCGGTGATGACGGCGTCGTCGGCTGCGCCAGCTGACCGCGCCCGGCATGCAGCGGAAGGACAGCCGCGCGAAATCCCAGCCGCGAAAGGCGAAAAGGTCGAGATTTCGCGAAATGCGGAAGGTTTCGCCGCCCTCATCCGTAAAGCAGAGCGCTGCGCTCGAGCGCGTGTACGGCATGAGTGTCGGGATGATGTCGCGGATTGTTTTGTATCGCGTCCAGTCGGAGAGCGAGAGCGTCGGCGTGCACCAGTAGGCGTCGATCGCCTCGCCGTCATCTGTGTAGGCGTCTGCATCCCCGGGAAGCGAAAAGCGGCACAGCCTGCCGTCGTTAGTCCCGAACCACAGACGGCCGCCGAGCACCGCGAGGCACTGTGCCGGGACATTCGTCCAGAAGAACCATGCCGGATAGCCGTCCTCCTCGTTCAGATGGCCGTCCGCGATGTAGACGTTTCCGCCCAGCGCGAGGTAGTAGCGCCCCTCGAATACCACCGCACAGGCGTTTTCCATCGCCTTTTCCTGTACAAGGCGCGGGCGGACGGATTCCGAGATCGAACGGATGGTGTTCTGCTCCGCGACCGCCGTGCCGTAAACGCCCATCACGCCCTGCGCGGACAGGAAGAGCGGCACATCGTTCAGCATGGCGAAGGTGCGCGGCGCGACAGCGCCCTCGCCGTGTGCGCCCTGCCGCAGGGTGAAGTAGGATGTGCCGTCCTCGGTCATGACGAAGGTGCGCGCGAAGCTCGTCGCCTCCTGTGCACCGCCGGTCTTGACGATGATCTGGCTTTCGTACTGCTTGAGGTAGCCCGCGATGGCGCTCGCCTCGGTGCCCATGCGCGCAAAGCCGGTATCGGGGAAATAGGTGGGATCGTAAAGTCCGCTCTGCCAGTCGCAGTGCGGCTCGTCGGGATTGCCTGCAAGGAAAACGCGCGTGTCGTTCTTGCCGCCGTAAAGACCGGCGATGCGGCATTTGTTGATGGTGTCCGCCGCGCCCGGAACGGTCTTGCTGAAGGCAATGCTGACGTTGTCGCGTCCCTGTCCGTCAGCCGGGGCGGAGGCGAGCGCGACCGTACCGGCATCGTAATCGACGGACGCGATGGCCACTTCAGTGCCGTCGACCGCAGCGGTGAGCGGCACGCGGTCAAGCTCTCGCGCATCCAGATGAAATTCCGTGCTTTTTCCGTCTCCGACAAAGGTATTGATGCGCTTTCCGGTCAGCAGATTGACCGCCTCGAGACTTGCGCCGCCGCCCGCGGGAGGGGCGGAAACGGTGGTCGTCGGCACATAGGCGATGCTCTGCACGCGGACAGCCTCCCATGCGCCGCCCTCGCCGCGGCGGACTGCGCGGAAGCGCGCCCCGTCGAGCAGATAAAGCACGCCGTTCATGGTAAACGCCTGCGAGAACGCGCCGTTCATGTCGCGGCAGAGCACGGTCTGCTGCCCGTTCTCCGCCCGGAAATACAGGTCTGCACCGGTGTGGATGAACGCGCCTGCACCGTCGGGAGCGGAGAAAATACCGTAGACAGGTGCGTCATAGCGCTGCTGTACCTGCCAGCCGGTGCGCTTGACGAGAAAGTCGTTCCGGTCGCACACCAGATTCTGCAGGTCGGGGGAGCGCGTCAGCGAGACCTTGGTCGGATGGGAGCGGAAGTCCGCGCCGCCGAAGCGGCTGATGACAGTCTGGTGCTCGGTTTCGGTCGAGGGAAATCGGTATCCGCGCATCAGACCATCTCCTGTACGGCGGTGAACTGGGCCGGACAGTGCAGCAGCAGACGCTCCGCGTATTCATCCGCCGCCCAGTTGAACTTCGCCTTGTCGTCATCCGCGCACAGCAGCGCCGCGAGACCGTAGGGCAGGCACTCGCGTGCGAGCCATTCGGGCGCCGGGAGCTCGTCCTCGAGCGCCTCCATGCGCGGCGGCACGGAAAATGCGGCTTCGCCCTGCTGAATGCGCTCTGCGTTGATCTCGCGCAGGCTGTTTGCGATCAGCTGATTTAACGCGCCGAGGGCGAACTGCGCGTAGTATTCGCTGCTGTCCGCGCCCGCGCCCATAATCGTCATCGCTGCCCGGCAGCATTCGGTTCCGGTCATAAAAATTACCTCCTTCAAGAATTGGGAAAAGGGCGGAGAGCGGAAAAGTTCCGCTCTCCGTTTTCACAGCCGGCTCAGCCCTCCGCGACAGCGGACGGGTACTTGCCGCTCTCGGTCATGACCGCACGGATCTTGCAGCCGGTCTCGGCGGTCAGCGAAGTACCCGCAACGTAGTCCTTCGCGGAGTCGGAGTAGCGCGGGTCCGAGCCGTCGAGCGTGTAGCGGATGCTGCCCGAGCCGGTGATCCTGCCGCCGGAGACAGTCGGCGCGGCAGAGACCATGCCGGCCGCGACGAGCGCGTACACGCCGCCGCACTTCGCGCCGAGAACATAGGCGTCATAGTAGTGGCGGCCCTCGATGAGTGCGCCGGATACGCCGACCGGGTCCTCATGCACCTTCGCGTCCGCGATCTTGTACGGCATGAGCACCGCGTCCTTGTGCGCGACGAGGAAGTAGACACCCTCCGGCAGGTAGCTCTTCGGCACGCGCACGACGTTCATGCCGAATACCTCGCCGCATACGCCCTTGGCGATCGACTGACGCGCGAGCACATCCACGCCGGAGAACTCGTCCGAGGTGCACACGAGCTTGTACATCTCGCTGGTCAGGTAAAGATAGCGGTTGTCGTCCGGGACGAGCGCATCATCGAGCGCCTGAGAGGCGTCCGCAATCTTGCTGATGATGTCGGCGCGGGTCGGCTTTTCGCTCTCCGCAATCGTGCCTGCCATGGTCACGAAACGCTTGAAGGCGTACTTGTCGGCGGACGGGGTGGACTTCTCGCTCAGCTGGAGGCGCAGCATGTCAGCGGCGTTCTTGACGAGGTTCTGGTCGAGGTTGTTGCCCTTGTCGATGGTGAGGGTAAACGCCTTGTCCTGCGTCATGGTCAGCTCCTGCACGACGTCCTGCATCTCGGTGACGGCGCCGTAGCGGCCGAGGCCGCCGTCGCGGTCATAATCGACCTCCTCGACGGTGATCGGGGTGTAGACCTTGAGCGTCTTGACGCCGGTCAGGTCGAACGTCTCGGCGGTCTTGCCCTTGATGAAGGACGAGCGGGTGAAAACCTCTGCGATCTGGTCGGAATACTTGCTTGCAAGATTGATTGCCATAGATAAAGTCTCCTTTTATGAATCGGTGGTGGATGTTCAGCGGCGTGTTATCTGCCGAGCAGGGCGAGCGTTACCGGGTCGATGCCGGCCGGTTCGCCGTCGGTCTGCGCGGTGCCGACCGCAGCGCGGCGGTTGCGGCGGTTCATCTCGAGCGCGGCGAGCTCGTCGCGCAGCTCCGCGATCTCCCACTTGCGGTAGGCGGAGACGAGCGAGCCCTCCTGCTGCGCCCATTCCCAGACCTGCTGCGGAATGTCCTCGGGGCGCACATCCGGGTATTCCTCGACAAAGGCCGCATAGATCTGGCCGTTCGGCAGGGCGTTCGCCGCGCGGTTGCGGCGCACATAGGCGTTGTGCCTGGAAAGACCCTGCGCCGCCGCCTCGATCAGCTCGTCGAGCGTCAGCTCATGGATCTCGCCGTCCGCCTCGACCGGATAGGTCGTCTCGGCGGACTGCACCGGCGCTTCCGCCGCCGCGAACGGGTCGAGCGGCATGGTGTTTTCCGGGTTACGGTTGTTCGGTTCCTGCATTTGCTGTTTCCTCCTTCTGGGTCTGTCGCTGCATGCGGAGCGCGTGCAGCAGGTCGTGTTTGCCGCGTACCTGATAATCGGGCACGTTCTCGAGATAAACGAGCGGGTCGGAGATGACGCCGCTTTCGAGCAGATGGTCGCTGGTCGTGGTCTGCATGATCTCGGACCAGTAGCTTGCCGCGCCGACATCCACCTGAAGGCGCATATCCTGTCCGGCGAGGGAAGAGAAGTCAAAGCTCTGCCTGTCCGGCTCGCCGCCGTCCTCATCGGGCAGCACGAGCGTGCGCACGCCGTAGTGCACGCCCATCATGTCGAGAAAAATGCGCGCCCAGTCCTCGGTGAAGCGGTAGAACTCCATTTTTGTCAGCTCGAGCGGCGCGGCGGTCGCACTCTGCACTGCGATGATCGCGGAGGTGTTGTCCGGGCGTACTGTGCCGAGCGAGGCCTCGCTCGCGCCCATCAGCTCCATCGTGTCGGTCATCATCTGCCGGAGCAGCTGCAATACCTGTGCGGAGATGTCGGGCGCGCGGAATGCTGCCGCGATGGCCTCATTCGGGTTGCCGCGCATGGCGATGGCCTTGCCGACGTCGTTCGACCAGCCGTTCGGGAAACGGGTCATATCGTAGACGATCTTCGGGAACGCCACCTGCTTGATGCACTGCACGTACATGGAATACAGCTTGTTGATGGCAATCTGGTTCGGAATGGCCTCGGTCAGCGGACTTTCGCCGTGGCACGAGCCGCGCACGCGGTTCCAGCACAGGTGCGTCACCGGATACAGACGATAGGGGAGCACCTTTTCACGCATCACGGTCGCGTTCCGCACGGTCTTGCAGAACGCGATGCCGCCCTCTACCCGGCGCATATGCAGCAGCACGGTCACGCGCTCCTCGCCGCCGTTCACGCGCCAGCGATGGTATTCGCCCGCATCATCGGCGCGGATGGCGCTGATCTCATCCTCGGAGATGCCGTTTTCCCTCGCCTCGCGCCGTACCTCATCTACATCGCGCCGCATGGCGATGATGATGTACGGCTGGCGCTGCACCTCGTCGCAGGCCGGGTTGCCGAAGCAGATGTTGGTCGAGTCGATGAGATCGACGGCAATATCGCCCTTGACGGCCTGACCGGTCTCGAGCGCCGGATCAAAATGAACGTAGAAGCAGGCGTCTCCGTCTACGCAGGCGTTCTTGAGCAGCGGCCGGCCGAGCGCCTTGACGCCCGAGCGCTCGATGGCGGAGGCGAAGGCGCGCTCGAGCACATGGGCGGTGCGGCGGCCCTCGCCGTTCATCTCGAACGGCGTGACGCGCACGGCCACATCATCCGACACGAGCATCGCCACGAACAGATTGACGCAGCGGCGCAGCACATTGAAGATCAGCGGATCGAGCGACTGTACGCGCAGCCCCTCCCACTGTCTGCCGAGATAGAAGGCCTCGTTGCGGCGCACACGGTCGTACAGACCGATGGAGCGCTTGTAATCGCGATCGCGCTCATATCTGCGCCAGACCTCCGCAGGAGAACGGTCAAACTGCATTTTCTTCCTCCTCCTCCCGGCCGTAGGCCATCAGCGCCGCAATATCGCGGCTGAGCGCGTCGTCGGGCGCGGCTTCCGCTGTGTTTTCGCGCGGCAGGCGCCGCGGCAGCGAAAGACCGCCCGACACCACCGCGCCGGTCAGCACGAGAAGGGCTGACGCGAGCGCATAGCATAAAACTTCCATGAAAAACCTCCTTGTCAAAAGCGCAGGAACTCTCCTACCTCGCAGTCATACGCTGTCGGGACGCTCGGGGCAGGCGGCTCGAAAACGGTCGCCGCGTAGCCGCGCAGTGCATCGGGTGCATGCGTCAGCTCGTGCGGCGCGTTCGCCGTGTCGGACGGATTGCGCCTGTCGTGCTGCAAAGCCGGCAGCGTGCGGATGAGATTGCGGCAGGTATTGAAGATCGTGAGCCGGGGCCGGGGCTCGCCGTCCATGTCGCGCCGCGGTGCGAGCAGTTCATGCAGCGCAAGCCAGCCGGCTACGCGCTCGTTGCTCGACTTCTCGAAGCTGAGGCCGCAGTCTGCGAACAGCTCGACCGCGCTCCTGCCGGTCTCCTGCCGCCGGTTCCACAGGTCGGGCGGCGCGAGCCGAACATCGATCTGTTCTCCGGACGCCTCGCAGGAGAGAATGCGCGCGGCGGCTTCAGAGATAATCAAACCTGGTTCATATAACTCTCTGTATACCACGCTGCGCCCGTCCGGACTCTGTGCGATCCACAGCGCCGCAAGCATATCCAGACCGTAGTCGATCGTCAGATAGCGCCGCCATTCGCGCGGGATCTCGTGCGGCGGCACGATATGCAGGGCGGGGGAGAACTCGGAGAAATACCGTCCCTCATCCAGCTCCCACACGCCGTCGAGCAGCGCGCGCCTGTCGTGCACGGAGAGCAGACGCAGCCGCTTTTCGTACCCGGCATCGGCCTTGCGCAAAAACGGATTGTCCGCGAGCCGCGCCGGGAGGAAAAGCCGCGTTTCGCCGTCGAACGCATGCACCTCGTCGGGCGGCATCGGATCGATGTAGCGGCTCTTGACCCACTGATGGCCGATGCCGCCGGGATTTGTGGTCGATTTGACCTGTTTGGGATACGGATTTGCGCCGCGGATGCGCGAGATGAGATAGGTGAACTGGCTTTCGGTGAAATGCGTCAGCTCGTCGAACCGGATCACATCGTACTCGGCGCTCTGGTATTTGGTCACGTCGCTTTCCGCGTCGCAGTAGCCGAACTCAAGCGTCGAGCCGTTGATGAAATCCCAGCGGTGCTCGCTGACCTTGTAGCTCGCGACGCTCTGCGGATAGAGCCGCATGGCCGCCGGAACGAGCGAGCGCTCGAGCTCGGGCATGGTGCGGCGCAGCATGAGCTGCCGCGAGCCGGGATAAACGACCGCGAAACGCAGCGCATCGAGCAGCTGACCATGGCTCTTGCCGCCGCCTGCCGCGCCGCCGAACAGCGTTTCAAACGCCTCCGACCGCATGAATGCGGCCTGTCTCGGCGTCACGCGGAATTCGCAGCCTCGTCCACCACGCGGAATACGATCTCGATCGGCGCCTTGTCCTGCTCCTCGCCGAGCATCACGCCCTTTCCGACCGTCCGGTCGAGGATTTCCTTGATCGCGCTCAGACGGCTGTTCGCCGGGGCCTCCGAGTCGTCCGCGATCTCGTACAGCATCCGGATCAGTTCGTCCGGATCGCTTTTTTTCTGCACAATATCAACCACCTCCAGAAGAAAATGAATTCGGGAGAAGCCGGTCTGCCGTTCCGGCGTCCTCCTGTGAGTCATAGAATAGGAGCGGAGCGCGGTTTTGTCAAGAACAAATGTTCGATTTTTAAGTCAAGGTCAAAAGATTGACCATTTTTTACAGAGACGCCGGTTTCTTGCGCCGCAGCTCTTGCAATTTATTGACCGCTGCGGTATTCTGATATAGTATGGAAAAATATCGTCGGGCCGCACACACGCCCGGCTGAGGCGGCCGTCTGTCCGGCAGGCAGAACGCGCCGCATACAGAAAAAGGGGAAAGGCATATGAATAAAATCAAACTGATCGCGCTCGATCTCGACGGCACGGCGCTCACGCCGCAGAACAAGGTCGCGGAGACCACGACTGACGCCGTGCGCCGCGCGCGAGAGGCCGGGGTATATGTTGCTGTTTCGACCGGCCGCATCTGCGGCGAGGCACGTGATTTTGCGGTCGATCTGGACGCAGATGATCTGATGGTCACGTCGGGCGGCGCGACGCTTTCGAGCATTTCGGGCGAGGGCTGCACGATGCGCATGTCCATGCCGTGGGAAGCGGCGGTCCGCGCGGCGGCGGCGGTCGAGCGCATCGGCATGATCGCCATGATCTACGTCGGTGAGACGCTGCTCATCACGCCCTACGACGACCTCGGCTTCGGCAGCTACAAGACCAACGAGGGCTATCTGACCTCGAAAAAGGTGGTCCCGTCGGTCGCTGAGTATATCGCTGACCATCATCTCTCGGTCGATAAGATCTTCGTGCGCAGTCAGGACCCGGTAACGCTGCTGCGCACGCGCGCCATTCTGGAGCAGATCCCGGGCGTCCGCGTGATGAGCTCGGCGGCGGACAATCTGGAGGTCATCACCCCGGCCGCCGACAAGGGAACGGCGCTCGGCATGCTGTGCCGCGACATCGGCACCGATCTCGACCACGCCGCCGCCATCGGAGACAGCGAAAACGATTTCGAAATGCTGCGCGCGGTCGCGCTCCCCATCGCCATGGGCAACGCATCGAGCGAGGTCAAGGCGCTGTGCCGCTGGGAGACCGACACGAACGCGGAGGACGGCGTCGCGCACGCGATCGACCGCATCCTCGCGCACAATAAAGCGTGTGACGAACAGGCTGAAAACAGTGGAATTTGACACGTATTTATGATATAATTAACCTGTCTCAAATTGCTTTGAAATAGGAGAGTCTATATTTTGGCTGCAAGAAAAACCACAAAACCAAAATCGGAAAAAAGCGCACCGCGCACGCGGAAAAAGGCGGAACCGGCACCCGAAGTGCAGGAGAGCGCCGGACTGAGCCGCGCGGCATGGGGTGCGATCTGGGCGGGACTGGGCGTTCTGACCCTTCTCGCGCTGCTGCCCATCGACGGCGCGCTGCTGCGCTGGCTGCACCGCTTCATCGGCGGCTTCATCGGCCGCGGCGGCCTGCTTCTGCCGTTTGCGCTGTTTGCGCTGAGCGCGCTGCTGTTCCTGCGTCCGAAGGGACCGGTTCGCCTGCGCGGCGCGTGCATCGGCCTGCTGCCCCTCCTGTTCGGCGGCATCGTCCATGCCATCACCTGCGCGAACGAGTACGATTTTTCGATGAAAACCATACGGAATCTGCTGGAAACCGGCATGGAGAGCCATTCGGGCGGCCTGTTTTCGGGCATGCTGTACATCGTGCTCGAATGGGCGCTGTCGAGCGCGGGCGCACTGATCGTGCTGCTGCTGCTCACGTTCGCCGCGATCATGGTCGCCTGCCGCATCACCCCGATGATGCTCATCGACATGTTCCGCCCGCCCGAGTACGAATACGAGGACGAAGAGGAGCGCGCACGCTATGAAGAGCCGGTGCAGCTGCCGAACGTGCACGAGGTCGCGCGCGAGATCAACGCTGCGCACGCGCAGAAGCGCGAGGAGCGCCGCGCACGCCGCCAGGCCGCTGACTTTGACATCCCGATCGACAGCAATCCGCCCGGCGAGGATAAGCCCGGCGGCGCGATACCGCCTGTCTATCCGGCTCATGAGGAGGGCAAGCCGCTCGCGCCGGATGAATATCTGCGGGGACTGAAAAAGCCGCGCGAGGAGAAGCGGGAAGAACAGCCGGACAGCATCATGGAGCTCGTGTCCAACCGCGCCGACGAGCCGGAGGATGAACCCGAAGCCGAGGCGGCGCCTGCAAAGCCGGCCGCGAAGCCGAAAAAGACCGAGAGCATCTCGGAGGATGAGCAGGCGGCGATGAACGACGCGATGGACGAGAGCCAGAAGGCCCCCGCGCCGGTCTACGCCTATCCGCCGATCGACCTGCTGACGCAGGGAAAGCACGCCTCGATGGCCGGTGCGGAGAGCGAGCTGCGCGAGAGCTCTGCCTGCCTGCTCGATACGCTCGAGTCCTTCAATATCGACGCGCAGATCATCGGCATCGTGCGCGGCCCGTCTGTCACCCGTTTTGAGCTGACTATTCCGCGCGGCATCAAGATCTCGCGCGTTTCTGCGCTTGCCGATGATATTGCGCTCGCGCTCGGCGCGGCGAACGTGCGCATCGCGCCCATCCCGGATAAATCCGCCGTCGGCATCGAGGTGCCGAACAAGACGGTCAACACGGTCTTTATCCGCGAATGCATCGGCTCGAACGCCTTCGCGAACGCAAAGAGCCGCCTGTCCTTCGCCGTAGGCAAGGACATCACGGGCAGGCCGGTCATCGGCGACATCGCCAAGATGCCGCATATGCTGATCGCCGGTACGACCGGTTCCGGTAAATCGGTCTGCATCAACTCCATGCTGATCTCGCTGCTCTATAAATCGACCCCGGAGGAGGTCCGCCTCATCATGGTAGACCCGAAGATGGTCGAGCTGGGCAACTACAACGGCATTCCGCATCTGCTCATTCCGGTCGTAACCGACCCGAAGAAGGCGGCCGGTGCGCTCAACTGGGCGGTCGGCGAGATGGAACGCCGCTACAAGCTGTTCGCAGATCATCAGGTGCGCAATCTGGTCGGCTATAACGACCTTATGCGCGCCGAAAAGGCGAAGGCGGAGGCGGCCGCCGCAGAGGGCGAGACTGCGGCGGCCGAGCAGTATCAGGTGCTGCCGCAAATCGTCATCGTCATCGACGAGCTTGCCGATCTGATGATGGTCGCGGCGAAGGAGGTCGAGAACTCGATCTGCCGCATCGCGCAGAAGGCGCGTGCCGCAGGCATGCACCTGGTCGTTGCAACGCAGCGTCCGTCCTCGGACGTCATCACCGGCATCATGAAGGCGAACATCCCCTCGCGCATCGCGTTCGCGGTCGCGAGCCAGATCGAGTCGCGCATCATTCTGGATACCACCGGCGCAGAAAAGCTGATCGGCAAGGGCGATATGCTCTACGCGCCGCTCGGCGAGGGCAAGCCGCTGCGCGTGCAGGGCTGCTTCATCTCGAATGAGGAGATCGAAAGCGTTATCGAAAAGATCAAGGAGACCAGCACCGCCGAGTACAGCGAGGAGATCCTTGAGCATATCGAGCGACAGGCGGAGCAGGCCGACAGCAAGAGCGGCGGCTCGGCCGGCGACCCGGGCGAGGATGAGGACGAGATGATCGAAGAGGCGATCGACGTCATCATGGAAAGCCGTCAGGCGTCTACGTCCATGCTCCAGCGCCGCTTAAAGCTCGGCTATTCGCGCGCCGCGCGCATCATCGACCAGATCGAGGAACGCGGCATCATCGGCCCGTTCGAGGGCTCCAAGCCGCGCCAGATCCTCATTTCGCGCGAGGAATGGCAGGAGATGAAGCTGCGGCGGAATATGCCGATCGAATAAAACAGACAAATAAACCGCAACAGTTTATCTATGGAGGGTTTTATCATGAAGAAGATCAATATCGCAGAGCAGTCCTTCAACCCGTTCGAGCTGATCGGCAAGGACTGGATGCTGATTTCCGCCGGCACGGCGGAAAAGTGGAACACGATGACCGCAAGCTGGGGCGGCGTCGGCGTGATGTGGGGCAAGCCGAGCGCGACCTGCTATATCCGCCAGTCCCGCTACACCAAGACCTTTGTCGACGATTCCGAGTTTTTCACGCTGACCGTTCTGAAGGACGGCTGTCGCGACGCGCTCAACCTTCTCGGCTCGAAGTCCGGCCGCGACATGGATAAGATGCACGAGAGCGGCCTGACGCCGGTCATGGTCGAGGGTCAGCCGACCTTCGAGGAGGCAAAGCTGGTCCTCATCTGCCGCAAGACGTGCAAAACCTTTATCGGCCCGGACGACATGACCGCAGAGAACGTCGAAAGATGGTACGGCGACCGCGATTATCACACCATGTACATCGGCGAGATCGTCGCAGCATACGAGGCGTAACCCTGTGCGCCGAAAGGCGAAAAGCATTTCTTTGGAGGCAATGTTCCTGTGAAAAAAAGACTGCTCAGCCTGCTTTTGTCGGCGGCGCTGCTGTGCGGCGCGCTCCCGACCGCCTTCGCGGGCTACGAAAATTTCACACCCAAGACCACCTATACCGACGGGCGGTTTTCCGACGTTTCCTCGTCCGACTGGTTTTATGAGAACGTCCGCGCATCCTATGAGTATGACCTCATCAACGGCTACAACGACGGAAAATTTCACCCGGACGACGATCTGACCATCGCGCAGGCGGTCAAGCTCGCCGCCTGCCTCAACAGCCTGTACAGCAGCGGTACGGCGGACTTTTCCGCCGCATCACCGTGGTATCAGCCCTATGTCGACTACGCGCGACGCAACGGCATCCTGACCCGGACGTTTGCAGATTATGACGCGCACGCGAGCCGCCGTGAATTTGCGGCCGTGCTGGCCGGGGCGCTCCCGCGCGGCGCACTCCAGCCGATCAACAGCATCGCGGACGGCGCGATCCCGGATGTTCCCGCCTCGGCAGAGGACGCGGACGCGATCTATCTGCTCTACCGTGCCGGTGTTCTGACCGGCTCGAACGGCGGCCGGTTCAAGCCGGACGATACCATCCGCCGCAGCGAAGCGGCCGCCATCCTGACGCGCATGGCGGTGCCGAGCCTGCGGCAGAAGGTCGAGATCAGCACGGGCGAGCAGCCGGAAAATGTGCTTTCGGCGGACGAGATCCTCGAGAAATGCGGCCCGGCGGTGTTCAAACTAACGAGCTATGACGCGCGCGGCAACCTGCTCGGCATGGGCAGCGGCGTGGTGCTCTCCGCAAACGGCGACGCCGTCACCTGCGGCCATCTGGTCAACGGCGTGGCGCGTCTCGTCGCGGAAATGGCGGACGGCAGCAAGCGCGAGGTCAGCATCTACGCGCTCGATGCAGACTCCGACATCGCGCATATCCGCGTCGTCGGCGTCGGCCTGCCGTATCTGGAGACTGCGGACAGCCCGTCCACGGGCGACATCGTGTACGCGCTCGGCTATCCGGGCGGCGGCGCGGAAAAGGTGACGGCGGGCAAGGTGCTCGACGATTCGAACGGGGACTATCTGGTCCCGATGATCGAGACGACCGCCTCGGTCGTCAGCGGCAATTCGGGCGGCGCGCTCATCGACGGGCAGGGCCGCGCTGTCGCGGTCACGGTCAGCAGCCGCACCGGCGGCAGCAGCTCGTTCTCGGTGCCGCTCTCCGTCCTCGACAGGCTTCAGGGCAGCACGGCAGTTACCCCGGCGGAGTATTCGCGCACGCACAAGCCGGACAGCAGCAGATGCTACGATAATCTGTATCCGGTGCCGGATTTCGGCGCGGTCAGCGGCGCGTCGCTGTTTGCGACCTCACGCGACCGCGGCACGACCTGCTTCTACTACGCGCTGAGCGAGCTTCCCGACCTCGACCGTCAGCTGCTGCGCTACTATGCGGCGCTCGGCGAAAACACGTTCTATCAGTTCAATGAAAGCTCGTTCACCTCGTCGGCAGGCTATCTCCTGTCGGTCAAGCTGTACGAGACCACATGGGAGGGCATCGACGTCCTCGGCGTGTTCGTTTCGGGCATGCAGACGAGCTAAGCTGTCGCGAAACCACGGTTTTCGCCGACAAGCTGTGTTCTGACAGCGCGGGGCGCCGCAGAACATGGACGGAGAAAAGTTCCTATGCAGAAACTTTTCTCTCTCTCAGAGTATAAAAACCGAGGTACACGCCCCCGGTTGCTCTCATTAAATATTTTTGAGGATAGAGGCCTACGGGCTTATGCGT
>ERZ1108170.1078-NODE-1078-length-18836-cov-5.156807_pt1 | contig 18836 bp, 22 predicted proteins | sample MGYA00403705_ERZ1108170 | MGnify/ENA primary metagenome ERZ1108170 (study PRJEB35170, sample SAMEA104062422) | human gut metagenome | biome: human gut; feature: human-associated habitat; material: faeces | place: Denmark | collected 2012-06-15 ...
TAACATCTCTGTTCCGGGGTTTCTCCGAGGAGTTTAGTTATGAAAATGTTAATCTCAAATCCCTTAAAAACAGCTACTTTCCATATATTTTTGTATATCACATGTATACCATATATCAAGTAATAACTCATGACAACTCTTTCTTACTTAATTTACACATTATTTTTTTTCATATAAAAATAACACACATTATCAAGAACAGCATGGATTTTATGGATAAGCCGCTATTCCATCATTGATAACCGCATGGATAATACATGGAAAAATCATGAAAAAGGAACACATTTTTTCCACCATTTTCCCACAACATTCTCCACTCGGTTACCAACGATTCCATAAACAGCAACTTAACCACAAACTCCACCCTGCGGTTAAGGCCTGTTAGTATCCTCTTATTTTGTTTTATTTTATAAAATAACATTTTAACACTAAAAAAGACTCCACCCCAGCATTATACCGGAGCGAAGCCTTTTTCTCTATCTCTCATTTTCTTTTTCTTTCATTGCAATCTCAATGATCGCCAAGTCTCTTTTTACAGCACTTATCTCTTCAACAGCATCACATACAGGCAGCAATATTGCCAGTGTTATCGCCACTGCCAAAATAACAGACAGCAAAAAACAAACGTTTATTTCTTCCATACCATTATACCCGGAAGTTACAACATACTGATACGCAGTTCTCATAAAACTAAAAAATTCTTTCCAGACACCCATTATGATTCCAAGTAAAATAATCATCAGCAGCATTTCACAAATATTCTTTTTATGTTCATATCTCACTTTTTGTTCTACATATTCAAACTCCAGGGCTTCTTTTTCCATAGATCTTAATGTCTCAAGTCTCCATTTAAAAGCCTGCATTTTCCGCCTGCGTATTTCCCGATATGAAAATTTCATGATAAAGTTTTCTATCTTTTCTTTCATCACTCCACCTCCACGATCTTCCAGTTGTCCCCCTTCTCCAGTGTCAGCTTATACTGCATGATCTGCGTGATCTTTAAGTCCTGATCCAGATATCTTACATATACCTCCGCTTTCGTCTGATCACCTTCCATATAATAGACTTTTCCTGCCAGTCCGTCATATACATAATTCTTGCCGATCGCCGGAAGAACACCATCCTTTACATAATAGACAAGTTCTTTCGCTGATGCCTGGGGATAAAGTTTGAAAAATGTATTTAAAAAATCTTCAATCTGCTTCTGAGTTTTTAAATCAATGCTCCCGTCTGTTTCCTTTTCTTCCGGTTCATAAGAAGATTTTCCCGGCAGCGCATATGCTGTCGGGTTTTTTATAACCAACATCTTTCCTTTTTCATCCTTGTGAACCATTACCTGATACGCATTACTCTGTTCCGTGATCTGCTCACCTTCCGATATTCTCTGTTTTACGCAATATGTTATCTCATATTCCGTATCTGTAAGATCCTTCACAGACCAAATGTCTACGGATTCAACTTCTGCCACAGTCGGACAGTCTGTCGTTATCATCCCATGATCCATAAGCTGAAGCGTTTCCGGAAGATACTTTTCCAGTGCTTTTTCTCTCTTGTTTATCTCCCGGTCTGTATTTTCCCAGGCATGATATACACCTGCAAAATCCTTTACATAACTCTCCAGGGCATTTGTATCTTTCAGTTTTTCCTCGATCACAGTCTCTTTTTCAACCGTGACCGTATCAACCGATGTGAAATTATTATAAATTCCTAAGATAATGCTGATTGCAAGTAAAATCCAGAATAACCGGATCCATCCCCTGTTGGGAGATACCTTTAAAACCGGCATCTCTTCTGCCTGATCACTGCCTTTATACTCACCTTTTATCTTTTCTTTTGGTTTTAATTTCCTGATATGTACTTTCAATTTTTCCGGCAGTTTTGCATATATTTTTTTTAAAAACAGCCAGACCTTATTTTTTACTTTACCAATCATCGCTTTTATCTGTTCTTTCTTCATATAAAATATCTCCTATTCCATCCAGAAATTTTTCTGATCCTCTTCTGTAAAAGATACCGGCAACACAATAAATGCTCCATTTTCCCCGCTTCCATAGATTATGCTCTTTTCCGGTCTTTTCTCTGACAGATAGACGCTTTTTGCACCAGTCACCTGACTAAGCATAAGTAAATATTCCGCATTTACTGCAGCTTCCCTGTCTCCCAGGAAACAAAAGATACGTCTCGATCTGTACCTTCCTCTTTCCTTTTTCAAAGTTTTTACCATCTGGTCCAGTTCATCCGGCAATGTCGTTTCTTTTTCATTCATGATTCGTGCGTTTTTCATATAGTCGTATACCTGATTCTTTACATACGAACCATCCCGTTCCGGCAATTCCACAGATTGTTTTAAACTCACGCAAAAATGAGTACCTGCAACATACTGTCTTCCATCTTCAATCCAGCTTCCATAATAAGTGGCACCTATTCTTTCTGCCATTTTAATCAGATCATTTACCATACGCTGCATTTTCTTTTCCTGTCCTGTTTTGTCTCCTTTTTTCATTTCTTTTTTCCTTTCTGCCGTTGCGACGTCGCATTTACTGCGACGGTGTATTGACTCTTCCAATACATACAAAGTGCTCTTTCCAGAAGCTTGTATTTAAGTCCGCAAAGCCGATCGGGTTACCGGCATGAAACATCCTTCCATTTCCGGCATAGATCCCAACATGTGTGATGTAATTGCCTGTCTTATATGTTTTCGTGAAAAAGACCAGATCTCCCGGCTGTGCTTCTTCCAGTTCCAGGTGCTGCACGGCTTCATACTGTTCCTGCGCTGTTCTCGGCAGTGACACTCCCGCCTGTCCAAAACACCATTGCGTTAACCCGGAGCAGTCAAAGGATGTCTGTGGACTTGAACCACCCCAGACATATTTCCAGCCTTCATATTTATAAGCTTCCGCAAGAACTGTATTCGCCGTATCTGCCGGTAACGGCTCTGACTCCAGATATTGTTTTACAAGATATACATAAAACATGTTTCCGTAGTCATATCTCCATCCGCCATTCTGTGCGATTGCAACCGGATTATCATACTTTACTTTTCTGCCGCCGCATTTGCTGCTTGCAAAATCACACGACAACTGAAATGTATGAGCCTTTCCCCTGACTGATACATAATCAATATATCCGGCTCCATAATTGTATGCCTGGATCACAGTATCAAGATCACAACCTAACGTGTCCGCTTTCTGCAGCAACATGGCAAAATATGCAACTGCAGCCTTGATAGATTCCGAAGGGGTTTTCTCTTCTTCTGTCAGACCACTGTTTCCAAGTGACTGCATCGGATCATTTCCTTCCCCTCCAGTCTCAACCATCATGATGGCAAGCAGATACTTTTCATACTCATGTATGTTATATTCCGCTGCCGTATCCCCGACAAAGGCTGCATATTCCCTTACTTTGTCAGACAACCCAAGACCGGATGCATGCTTTGGATTTCCATCATCATTATCATCTGTGACGCAAACAAGTATCACACTGCATACCAAAAGTAGGAAAACAGGAAATAAAATACATAAGGCAGTTACTATCTGCTTTACACGTTTCATTTCTTCTTACTTCCTCCTGTCTGTTCCCTGATCATCCTTTTTCAATCCTGTTATTTGTCGTACATGTGGCTCTGCATGCCCTGCGCTCCTTTGCTCTGCTAAAACATCGTTTCTTAAATCCTTTGCATTTCCACTGGACCTTATAACAGTTTTTCCCGGTACAGACTCCGGCTTTGCTTCCCTTAGATCCTGTCCGGCATTTTTCTCCTGCAGTCCTTTGTTTCCCATTCTCTGTTGTTCTAATCCTTTCATGAATTTTTCCTGATCCGGACTGCTTAACATTGTTCCGTAAGTTCCAAGCTCTTTTCTCACGTCCTTATCTGAATACGGAAGACGGGTTATGCTCTGTTTGTAACGGATGTCCTCTAACGGTGTTCCTATTCGTTCCGCTTTCTGGTCATTTTTCCTGATCCGTTCTTCACTTCTTGCCATGTTCTGTAATTTTTCATCTGATGCTTTCCGCACCTGCCCCCTGCTGTCAATAAAGCTTTTCCCTGCTTTTGCGCCACGGTTCAAGCCATCCACACCACGGTATTTATCCAGTTCTTTTCCATTTACCGGAATCCGTTGGTGGAAGTCAATTCCATCATAACGTTTTAGCGCAGTTTCACTTCTTCGTTTTGCAAGATACATCTCACGGCGTTTCCTTCCTGCATCTGCCTGAATCCGGTTTTGCTCCTGCAGACGTCCCGTTTCTCTTCTGTTCCGTTCTCCAGCTATGCCCTCTTTAAAGTCTTTTACATTCTGCTCCATTGCTTTCCGATGCAGTCCTGCCTGATATTTTATTTCAGTCGGTGTATTCTTTACATTTTCCTTTACCAGATTCATACGATCCTTCAAGCGTTTTCCGGAATCCATAACCATACCGACACGCTTTCCGGCTTTTGCACCTGCAGACGGAGCTTTGCCAGCACGATATATCGTAGTCCATTCATTTTCCGGTGTTCCTTTATCTTCAGTTCCATTCACATTTTCATTTGTCCGAGCCGGTTCCCTTACAGGTTTGTTATTGCTGTTATTCGTATGTGACGGCGCCTTCTGTGAATCATTTCCACCTGAAGGCGCTGTTGTATCTTTAGAATCATCTCCGGTATTTCCACCTGTTCCACCGCCAGTTCCATTGCCGGCACCTGCATTCCTGCTTACTGCAGCACGTCTTCCGCCCGAAGAATATCTTCGTCCAAACAGTTTTCTCATAACCATATATCTTCCCATGCTCTGCAGGAAACGACCCCGTTTATTACCACTGCCATCTCCCAGCGCAACCATGGATAAAATTTCATCCATTTTTAAATATATTCCTACGAAGACAACGATCTGTAAAAATGCAACCATCAAAAACGGATAATCACCCGACATGGAATAGATCATTGCGGATAAGGAAAACGCGATCGTAATAAGAAGCGTTAATCCTGCACGCATTAAAATCGTATTAAACAGTTTTAACACTGCCTTTTTTAACAGCCCGTTATAAGTCGGCAGCATGGATAAAATAAAATTCAGCGGCAGATATAATGCAAATATGATAAACATAAGCTGCGTAAATACAACCATTCCGCACATTATGATCACAAAAATGCTGATGATCAGATTCAAAAAAAATATCAAAATAACTATTCCAAATCTGCTTGCCACATTTGTCACGGTCATATTTGCATTTTTATAAGTTTCAATTTCTGTCTTTACTGCAGCCTGACGGTCTTCCCCGAAATTTGCCAGAGGACTGACCGACAAAACAGATCTTATGCGGTTTCCATCAATTCCAGCCGCAATACGCTCTGACTCAATGGCATTTTCATCCGTTGTACCAAACTGCAATAACAGCCATGGCTTATAAACCTGTACCGCAAACAGGTTATTCCTTATCTTATCTGTTGCTTTCTTTCCTATTTCATCATTTCCTGGCATCACAAGCTTTGTTCCAAGTTCTAATACCCCATTGCTCAAATCTGATGAAAAGTCGTTAATATTTTTTATATACTGTGGCGCATAGGCAATAAATGCTGCCGTTAAAAGAAAGATCACAAACATATTTACCGCGGCACTGACTGCTTTCGTTGTTTCCCTTTTCATTAATCCAACATATCCCATATAACCGCCTACGATCAATACGACAAATATCAGCATCCAGGTATAAAAACCATCCGCATTAAATCTTTTCGACCCCGTACTCATACCCGCTAAAACCTGAATATTTTTTCCAATACTGTCAGCCATATCACTGATAAAATCCAGAGCATACGTCTGCTGTACTATATAGCCTGTTCCGCTGCTTAATAAAACACTGATCTCCCATATCACATTGCTTAAACCATAAAATGCATACGACAGGTTATTCCCCATGCCATCCAGCCAGTTCCATGGAAGCCAGTCCCAGGAAGTATCAACGTAAAAGTCAAGCTGATAATTATTCCATGAATACTGACTATACAGATTTCCGGTATCGATCGTTTCGTCTACCAGTCCGGAAGCTGCCGATACCTCCATATTGGCAGCCGATAAAAATAATCCTGTCAGAAGCATACATACAAGAAATGCTGACAGGATCTGTTTGCGCGGCTTTTGCGGTCTTTTTGTTTTCATTCCCCATTTCTTTCTCATGAAACTTCCTCCCTTCTTGGAGGTCTGGTATCAAATGCATCAAATACATGCTGTAACAATATCTGTGTATGTACTTTTCCAACACGTCCATATATGTCCTGCATCAGACATTCTCCGGTCTCTAAAGACATGATCGCATTCTGATTTCCTTCGTCATCCGGATCCAGCCCAAAGAACCTTAATGTATTCCGGATCTCCGTCTTATCCGTGGAATGAAAAGCGAACTTCAAACCGATATTGTTTTTGATCTTTTCGTCCAGAAGATCGGAAGAACTCTGCGTGATAAAAAATACACCGGACTGCATGGAACGTCCGGCACGTACAAGTTTGTTCGACAAAGCTGCTCCCTGTGCTACCTGCAGGAGACTCCACGCCTCATCTAAAGCAACGATTTTATAAATTTTCCTGTCTGAATAAATAAAATCCAAAGCAAAAGTTCCGATTGCGATCATAACCGCAATACTTAAATATTCGATACTGGTATATTCCTCCACATTTTTTTCAGAATCCGGCAGCATCAGATCCTGCACCTGCAAAATGTTTAAAGCCTTGTCTGCACTGATCTTACGCGTCACTTTTCCATCTGAAAACAGCAATCCCGCAAAATCGTAATCGGTAAACGCTGCTATGTGGCTTGCAAGCAGATGCGCTTCTTCATCCTCCATCTCATTTAATTCATCGATCACATATAAAAGTCCGCTATCCGATCTTTTTGTAACTGCCTTTACCGCATCACGTAAAAGCGGGAAACGTTTTCCATCTTTAATACTGACACCAGTCAAAAATGTCAGGATATCCATCGCCAGGCTGTCTGCATCTTTCTTGTTCTGCATGATCACATACGGATCAAGCATTCCTTTATTGCCCTCATCACTGGTCAGGTTGATAATGTTAATTTCATCCGAAAGTTCCGGAAGCATTTCTTTCCATTTCCCACGTTCCGACTTCGGATCAAGGATCAGCGCCCTTGCACCGTGTAAAACTTCCTGATAAATAATGTTATTTGCAGACATCGATTTACCACCACCAAGCGTTCCGGTAAACGCAACAGCAAGGGCATTGGTAACACTCCCGGCTACGTTCTGACATGCAAGGGACGGATCTATATAAATATTGTTTCCGGTTTCTGTATCATACCCGATATAACTTCCATCCGGATCGCCTAAGATACGCGCCGCACCAAATCCAAGTCCTGCCAGGAAATCCGCTTTTACATACTGGATATAATCATTTTCATATCTTGATCCAGAAGGAATAAATTCTTCATGGAATCCGATCATATCACCAAACGGCCGAACCAGCTTAATATTAAAATCATTTTCATAGTAGTCCCTGACTTCTGCAATACGCCGCTCCAGTTCCTCTTCGTTTTCTGCCGCAACCCGGACAACGTAGCTTAATTTGTACATGGATTCTTTTGTCCTGCCAAGATCTTTTTCCAGCTCATCAACATCCATCAATGCTTCTACTACGGAATTATCCGTGTCTGCGCCTGATTCATATGCATGCTCATCCAGATCATTTAATTCTTTCTTTTTATTCCTGACTGTAGTCAACGCATTCCTGTTTGGAACAATCTCAACATTCATGCTTACATCTACCGGAAACCGGAAACGTTCCTGTTCATAATAAAAAATCTCGGAAGATGGAAACTCCAGTTCTCCGATCAGCGCATTGATCGTCAGATACGCAGCACAGCTTTCTCCCTCTTCCCTTACCATGCGGATATATTTCTGATGTTCCTGCAGCATGCAGCGTGTCAGACGGAGAATATCGTATTTACGGACTACGGTCTTTTTCTCCAGTTTTTCTTTTGGAAATGAATACTCGTATTTATAATACGGTGTTTTCTGCTGTCCATAGATGTGTTCCACGATATATCCGATGTCTTTCTTTTCCAGACGCTTTAAGGAAAACTTTCCTTTTACACGCTGTCTTAAAAAATCCTCCAGCTTCACATAACGCTCTATCTCTACACTGTTTACACTGACAAAATCACCCATCAGGTTATGATTGACACTGTTTATGAACTCTGTAAATACTGCTAAAGCGTCTTCTTTTATCTTCTTTACACTAACCTCTTCTTCCCCTTTGATCAGCTTGAATCCTAAAAAGAAACGGTAAGTAACTTCATTTTCCATTCCACCCATGGAAGTGATCAGCCCTTCTGTCTGGATGTCGATTACTTTTTCTGCCGTTTCCTTAAGTTCTCCCTTTAAGTGTCTCTTGCAGCGCTCCTGCCTGTCCCTTACGGATGTTTCGGATGCAATGCAGAGCGCATGCATCCTGCCTTCCCTGTTTACCGTCATGATCTGACGGAACCGTTCATGTACTGCCATCTTTTCATCCGGAGATAAAAAAGCATAGTTGTACGGGATCAGTTCATAATACGCCCACCATTCTCCCTGCTGGTTTAAGATCATATTGTTTTCGATGTACTTAATCGGGAACATATATATCCCTCCTCACTGCGGTAATATATTCGTTTACCGACTTTTTACGGTATATCACACGTTTTCCTGCATAAGTCTCCTTCGGACGTATCAGATAATTAAACGCGGAACATAAAAAACGATACGGATTTTTCCCGTCAAAGCTCTTTTTTGACATCAGATATGCAATTCCTATACATATCGCAATCCATGTGACTGTGCTTTTTATATACACAAAAGGCGGCAGACTGCGCACCATAAAACACACAACCGCAGCCCCGGCAAAATAACCGATCTGCGTTATCGTGACCGGAAATAATAAATTAAAATCCCCGATCGCATGGATCACTTTTTCCACATTCCAGATACTTGTATACGACTTTACCTGTTTCATTCTCTTTCCTTTCTGCCTGGACTGTTTTACATTTATATCCCTTCAGGCTTATCCTTTGTTTCAAGCACAGGGCGTTCTGCCCTGCGCCATATATTCTGCCAGAGATCACTCTCCTCCGTCGTCTCCAGCAGCACCGCCCTGGATCACCGTGCCGTTATAAATATTCAGCATAGCGTCTTTCGTGCCCGTTGGATTAAATACGAAACCAACTGCAATGATTGAAATAATCGCAAAAACGATCAGTTCTGCAATCTTATGCTTTAATAAAAGCACGACTCCGATCACAACAATACCCGCCAAAAGCAGCCACTGCACATTCGTCATAAGCCAATTGTAAATCCCTTGTCCAAAATTCATTTTATCTTCCTTTCCGCGCATTCTGCGCATAAAAAAAAGACAGCTTTTTGTCGTCTGTCCGTTTACTGTTACCTTTTTACTTTTTCTATTTTATGGCGCATGTTTCATAACACAGCCATCTTTGTGCTTTAAAAATTGCGACGTCGCAATTTCAGGATTCCATATACTCCTGCTTAAGATCATCAATCCATTTTCTTCCTTTCTGCCTTGCTGTGACAACATCGTCCAGTGCCGTCTGCTGCTGTTTTAAGATCTTTTTATGATGCGGGGACAGATTAGCTTCCTCGATCATATCCTTCGCCAGGCGCGTGCCTCTGAGATCATCCAGCTTCTGTACCATTTTAAGGGACGGTGCGACCTGTCTTGTAAGCCAGAGGAGTGTCCGGTCAAGTGTGTACTCTTCTGGTTTTGTTGTCAGCTTAATGCTCCGGTACTGTCCGTTTAAAAACCACACCCAGCGCTCATTTAGCGGCCAGTTTCTGCGTTCCTCTTCTAGATCTGTATCTACAAAACGGACATAGTGGTTGATAATAGAATAAGCCGTACAGGCTACATCTTCCATCTCCAAAAGATCATCCACCGCCACCTCCGCACGCTCATCTTTTAACCGTATTTCAAAACGGTTTTTCGTTTCCGCCTCATCCAGCGGCGTGCCGTTTTTTACATACTGTTCATAGTCCTTTTCATAAATACAGAAGTAAATTTCACTTTTTAAAGATCCCAGGTACAATGTATTTCCCATGCTTGCCGCATCTTCTTCCCGGTTCCTTATCAGCTCCCCGGACTGGTAATCCTTAAAACTATGGAAAATCGTGATACATTCATCCCGACGGCATTTTTCTGCAAGTTCCGGGATATTTAAAATTCCAGCACGGTCATTGATCGCAATGTCGATCCGCTTAAATACTGCCCCCATCTCCCTTGCAGTCCGGAAGAAATCGTACCAGGTACGTTTCTGCACCTTAAGAAACGCTTCGAACTGTCTGCACCCCTTGCCCTTTAGTTCAAGCAGGATCCCTTTTTCATGTTCCGGCGATACCATAACCGTGATATCGCCGTAGATATACTGACGCCCGTATCCATAAAAGCTGTGCGCTTCCTCAATCATGTACTGCATCCGGATGTTCATGACATCCTCGATCACGCGTCTTTCATCTGTGGTTGCGAAACGGATCCTTACATAGTCAAATAAAATTTCCATTTCTTTGTCCGGATTAAATATCTCAAGGACCATTTCCAAATGCTCTAACAGCTTTTTTGTTGCCCGCTTTTCTCCGGTCAGCAACATGCTATAATATCTTCTACTGATCCCTGCCGTTTCTGCATATTCACTCTGTGATACGCCATAGCTTTTTCGTCTGGCTTCCAGGTTCGTAATCCATTCCACCGGATCAAATGCAATGGAATCTTCATTTTCTTCTATGTATCCTTCTTCTCCGGTGTTCCATACATCATCCGCTACTTTAAAACATTCCGTCGGATCTTCTGTCTGCGTTCTATAACCGCTTTCTTTTTCTTTCCGGTACTCCTGCAACACGTTTTGCAGCTGGTCAGTCAGCTTGTCACTGACCGGCTTTTTCCCGTGTATCAGCATGTTATAATAGCCTCTTGAAAAACCAATGCGTTTTGCAAGTTCTACCTGGGATAATCCCAGTTCTTTGCGTTTTTTCTCAATCTCTTTTAACGTCTCCTGGTTCTTTTCCACATCTGCCACCATCCCATTTTATAATTCAGTCCTGCAGTCTCCCAGGGATATCCTCATAGATCTGCATTTCATTACGTCTTGCCTGCATAAACTCAAGCACTGCACCACGGCTCTCCCTCCAGCCCGGCATCATGTACACCCCGGTACAGATCGACAGCAGCGTCAATGATACTTTTATATATTCCTCCCACGTCGCATCTTCCGGCAGCATTGCATTGACTTTCGCCGGATTGATCACGGAATATCCATTTTCTATTAATTCCTTTTCTACCTTTTCAAAACGTTCCATATAATCCGATGTTCCGGTAATCGGTCCGCTGATATAAATATGTTCCGTCTGTTTTTTATTTTCTTTTTCTTCGATCATCTTTTCTTCATTCCTCTCCGGCAGTTTCGCTGCCGTTTTCATACATTCGATCACACGCTTCTCCTTCCTGCTGTCTTTTCTCACAGATCCGCGACAGCTCTTCAAAAAAATCATATCGCGGATCTACATATGGAGCGTAAAACTCTGTTACAACACCGTTTCCGGTGTTTACATAGCCACGTCCGGCAATATCTTTTTCTTTGAACTGTTTATCAATGCTGCCAAACATCATTGTGTAACCACTTGCAGACATGCTCCCTAATGCCACACGGAAACCAAACTGATCCCGGACACCATCTCCAAGGTATTTTGCATCCGGACGCTGACACGCAAGAATAATAAAATATCCTGCCTGTCTGCCTTTCATGATAATAATCCGGATCAGCTTCATGACCTCTTCCCACTCTTTTTTTGCAAGCGTATCCATAAATGCCACATATTCATCAAAGATCAGAAAATGCGGCGTCAAACCGACTTTCGCATAATTTGCACCCATCTTAAAATCCGGATGTTCCTGCATTTCATCATAACGTGCTTCCATTCCTTCATAAAAAACTTCCACACACTCCATTATGCTTTCTGTATTGTAATGCACATCCGGCATGATCCTGGATAAATAGGACAGGTCCGTTTTCTTTGGATCACAGATATGCAGCACTGCACCGGATTCTAATAACGCTTTTATCACGATCAGCAGAAAGATTGTCTTTCCGCTTCCTGTATCACCTGAAATCAACATGTGCGGCAATTTATCATATTTCCATGAGATATGCTGCATCAGATTTAATTCTCCATTTTTTGCCTTCACATCCTGAATATCGATCCGGTTCTTTTCAACTCCGGTCAGGAACTCATACTTAACCCAGATATCTCTTGTGTCTTTTTTTACCAGTTCACAATTTAACCCGGTTTCTAATTTCTCCTCCAAGGTAAGCAATTTATCCTGGTACTTTCCCATACTGATCTTGACTGTCACATAAATATGCCGTTTTTTCCGTCTGTAATAAAGTGCCGGAAAATATGTGATCCGCTCCATTCTGCCGCCGGTTCTGCTCTGTCGCAACGGCTCTGTCTCAAACCACCGGTTTTCTAATAACATACGCGCCATTGCCTGGCGGTTGCGGATATCTGTCATGTTGCCGCTTTTCCATTTATAAAGCATATCCAGCAGGTATAAAACCACGATCAGGAAGAGAAGGAATACCCTAAGCAGGATATTTCCTTCTGTCAGCCGGATCACAAAAGCGGATAATGCTGCAACAGTCAGGGCAAAAAAAATGACAGACCTTAAAATCAGCCTGTCATCATAACGCCCGATGCGGTTTCCTTTCCAGATTGGAAATCTGTTCATCTATTCCACCCTCCCATCCGGTTATTTATTTTTTATTTCCTCCATCTTTCGCATCCGTTCCGGTCTTATCTGCTGTCTTATCAGATGTTTTGTTTTGATCTGCTGTTTTCGACGTGTCCGCTCCGGCAGCTTTTGTCTGATCAGCAGGCTTTCCTGCAGCATCTGCCAATACGATATCCTCCGCATTGATGTACCAGTCTGCCATTGCCCTTCCTCCGAACGTCGCATCCGCTCTTGCACTTACTACCGGATTTACAAGCGTTACCGTTGCATTGTATGGGAAATCTTTTTCTCCGGCTTCCGGTGGAATGCTGACTGTGATCGTGTGCCCCTGGCGCTGACATTTCAGGTCATATGTACGTTTTTTTATCTCATCGGTCACATTTCCTTCCTCATCCTGCGCGTAATTTTCTCTGCGCAATGCCGCAAACTTTAATTCTCCTAATGTTTTCTCTGTATCAACAACTAATCCCTCTGGAAATCTCATATTTTATTCCTCCATCTTTCTATTTTTTCTTTATTTTTTTCTTTTTGAATCATTCTCTTTTATTTCATTTGCTGTGCTGCACATAATTCCCTTTACCGGATCACTGCTTTACTCCCGCATCTTCCAGCTCATCCACAGAAATGATATCATCCGCATAAATTTTATAATTCACATACCCCTTATTATTGATCGCATACCCTTCAATTTCCACGCGGGGATTTACCAGCGCCACCGGTTCCTCATATTCAAAACGCTTTACCCCTGCCTTTCCAGGAATGATAACCTCAACGTTATCTGCGCGCTGTACATCAGAATAGAGACTGTAAGTTCTTGACGTAACTGTACGTCTGCCATTTGTACGCTGCTGATTTTCTCTGCCCGCTCCGGCAAAAGTGATGTTTCCTAATGTTTTTTTTGCATCAATAAATACATTTTTTAATTCCATGATATTTTCCTCCTACTGTTTACGTGTTTTTACTTGTCTTTCTGATCTGCCTTTTCTTATTCATCCCGATTTACAATGATGTACCCATGTTTCATCAGATATTCTTCTACCAGTTCGTCTAAGCTGCCATCATCCAGTTCATCTTCTAAGCAGACATCCGCTTCACGGTAGATGCCATCTGCCATTAAAAGCAGGCTGTTCATTCCATCGCTCCGCGTCTCGTGGTTTCTTGCAATGATGCTTGGATTTTCCAAAATAACCGCTTCGCCAAATTCAAACGGCTGCGATCCATTCGCACCGACCACTAAAGCCTCTACGACTTCCCCGCGGAGTGCGTCTGCAAAGAACGTGTAAAAATTTCCTTTTACGTCTTCCCCGTAAATGTTCCAGGTAACTGCTTCCCCTTCACCGGCATAGTGCAATGCGCCGAATGTTTTTGACATGTTCGGGATCACAACTCTCACACCCATATGTACATTCCTCCCTTCTGTGTGTTTTTTCTTTCTTCCACCCACCAAAAAAAACAGCCGGTATGATCACACTGTTTTTGGTTGCTGCCTTATCTTAGAATAAGGTTCCCACCACATAACCTGTTTTTCCTTTTCTTCTTTCTGTTTCTTTATGTTCCTTTTCTGACATTATCACAGTTAAAACGGGTTCAAATCATCTAACGCCGGTTCCATCTCTGCCCTGCAGACGGCTGCCGCTGCAATGACCGGATCGGAATCTGCATATCGCCGCATTCCTGGGAAATCATTATTTTCAATCGCTTCCTGCAGCTTTCTTACTCTTCCGGTCACTTCATCCGGCCGCACACGCATGCACGCTGTCTGTATCCGTCCGAGAAAACTTGCATGGTCTGCAACAAACTGATAATCCAGATCCTCTGAAATCTGTTTTAATGCTGCTTTTGCATTTTTCTTTATGTTTTCCCTGCCACGCATATAATTTACATCCATCTCCGGCGGCAGATCTGCGAACTCGGATGGAATAAAAAAGCCGTGTGCAATCATTTCCTCCTGCTGGTATTCGATCCGTCTGCGCTTATAATTAAGTTCCTGCCCGTCCGTCCACTTCGGACCATGTGCGCCTTTTAAAAAGACGATGCACCAGTCCGCCACCGCCGCAAGGAGCTGTCCATAAAATTTGATCAGTTCCCATTCCCGTTCGATCCCTTCTGCGTAATCAGTTAAAAGAAGCTGTCCTTCATTTAACCAGCTTTCACGCTCTGCCGGTGACATCTGCGTTCTGCCTTTGTTCTTCCAGTCTTCCACATCATAAGCGGTAACACTGTTTTCTGTCTGCGCCATCTTCTCACCTCCTTAAAAGATTCCTTTTTCGTTTTGTTTTTTTCAAAATTCAAAATACCTACAATTTCCCACAATACCGTATGTAGGCAGGTTATTTTTTGTGTTTTTGCGGATAGTTTACATCATGCGAACTTTTTGTGTCTTAGTTCCCAACGTGTAAACTAAGGTTTTTACCGGAGTTTTTGCCGTATTTCCGGCATTTGTGCCCCGTGATTAAGAGTCGCCTATCGCATTTGTACCCCCGTGTTACAATCCGGGGGTTAAGCCGGGCGCTGACGCGCCCGGCAAAGCCCTGTAGGGCTTAGCGCCGCCCCGGAGGGGCGCCCCGCTTCGCTGCTTACACTCCGTCCGCGCGCCGCGGGACACCCCTCCGGTACAGCGCTAAGTCCTACAGGACAGCGACCGCTCTCCCCGTCTTGCAACACCATGGGAACAGCGTGGATTTTATGGATAAGTGGCTATTCCATCATTGATAACCGCGTGGATAATGCATGGAAAAATCATGGAAAAGAAAAAACGTCTTTCCCACAATTTTCCCACACATTCCCCACCCAGTTACCAACGATTCCATAAACAACCACTTACCCACAAACTCCACCCTGCGGCTAAAGTCTGCTGGTATCCTTTTATTTTGTTTTTTTGATAAATAAAAAAAGGATCTTTTCCTTGTGGCGAAGACGCTAAACATCAAAGCGTTTCCGCTGTGTGAATTTGTAAACAAGGCAGGGACAGGATCACAGAGGCAATAGCTCCTTGAAAACAGCCCAAACACTACGCCGCCTTACCATTTTATCAACGGCTTCGCCTGTTATCGCTGTCAATAACCTTTCCAATGTCCATGGATAATTGGCAGCCATCTTTTCAAACCTCTGGTTGTGGTCTTTTACATAATGATCAAGCAACGCCTTTTCATCAGCAGTCAACAACACTTCAATTTGCACGCGGGTGTACTTTTCCATCTCTTTTCCTCCTGTGCTAACTTTCTACATAACCGATGACTGTATAATCATCTTCATTCAGCGGCTTATATACCGGACGGTAGGTTTTACCATTTTTTAAAATGTATTCCTCTCCGTTCCATTCTCTTTCAATCAAGATCTCCCCGTTTTCCAAAAACACATTCAACGGATCTTCCAAGCCATATGTACTAACCTGTGGAAATTTCTCTTTAAACTCTGCAAGCTTTAATTCTTTTAACATTTTCCTGCCTCCATTCTTTGATCTGCCATCATCAGAGCCGGGCGATCATCCCACGGCTGACGCTCCAGGGCAGAGCGTTTCGGCTAACTGTAAATATATTCTGCTTTCCTGACCTTCCCTTTGTTGATAAGATCTGAAAAACGCCTTGCAGCTCTATCAACACCTTTATCATTTTCAAAGTCTTCAAAAAAGTAATAAGTTGTTCCAGTTTCTCCAGATGAAAAATCAAATGTAACTTTAACGCCAACGCCCGAAATATCTTTTCTGTCTAATTGATTCTGCATTTCCTGTCTCGTCATTGCTTTGTCCTTTCTGCCCTCGTAACCTCCGGGGCGGGTGATTTTTAATATTTTATATACACGCGGTTTTCATCTTCATAAACTATAGAACCACCAAGGTAGATAGTGTTTTTCTCGATCATCCCTGGAAAATCGCCCGGCGCTGTCATCTCAACGCCTAACTCAGTGGTTTCAATTTTTAACGATCTTCCTAAAAATGTTCCGTCTGGTGTAAATACTTTTTTCATATCCCTACGCCTCCCTCTCAACTTCCAGCTTATTAATATTTCCTTCTTTCATGTCCCCAATGATTGCTTTCAACTCATCCAGGATATCCCCTTCCTTTGGTGTCTCGAATGTGTAATTGTCGTTGTACTCTTTTCCTTCAACTTTAATTTTATAGATCATGTTTTCGTCCTCCTGTAATTTGTTTTCCTATTCTTTATGATTATATTATAACTGATATTGATTATATTGTCAATACTTTTATAATCATTTTTAATTATGTTTTCTTTCACTTGATTATATTATAATTTCATGTTATTATCCTATTGAGGTGATAACATGAGCGCAAGCAAACAAATTAAACAGGCAATGTTAGAAAAAAATATCAAAATTTCTGACTTAGCCGAAAAGATCAACATGAAACCGCAGCCTTTGAGTAATAAGCTCTACCGTGATACTATGAGTTACTCGGATGTTGAAAAAATAGCAGATGCTCTTGACTGTGATGTCAAGATCGTTGATCGGGAGACTGGAAAAACATTTTAATTTTTCAGGCAACAAAAAAGGAAGATGCTCTTTTGTCATCTTCCTTTACATTTATTACTTATTTTATTTGTTCTTTCTCTTTTCCTTATCAAGGTTTATTGTTACCTGTTTTTCAATCCTCTTTGAATATGGATTTTTCCTTGGATTCAATTTTTTAATATCATATTTTTCCCGCATCGCCACCGCTCTTTCTAATATGTTCTCTTATCCTATTTTTCAACTTTATTCTACATTTTATTATTGTATGCTTTATTCTTAGCTGTTATAATCATTTATGGGTGCTACCATAACGGTAGGCGGTTAGTCCTTCAACAGAGGGACTGTGACCCTCTGATTACATAGAAACCTGAAAAGGAATCTAAAGAAGTCTCTGACTTCCCGGAAAGGAGGGCTAAACCAATGAGTATTGTGGATTTCATTGCAGTGGTAAGCTTCGGTTTAACCTGCTTTTGTGCCGGATACACATTCGGTAAGGATAATAACAAGCCACAAAAATAGCCGCCCACGTCTGGTAAACTAAGCGGCAATTTTTGTCATACTAATTTACTTGGACTAACCGTCTATCGGCAGCACCCTTTTTCTAGTTTCATACTATCACACAGTTTTAAATCTGTCAAAATATTTTATCCGCGGAAGAATATACTTTTCATCTGCCATACCATTTATTTTATAAACAACCTTTCTTTCACAACGCGCGCCATATATTTTTAATGGCATATTCTCCACATCGCACGCAAAGACACATTTTACATTTTTATCAATATATGTAGGCATATGCGACAATTCGTACTTAACGCCCCATTTATCAACCGCACATATTAATTGAATGCTAATTTCTGACAAGCTGAAAAATTCCATAAAAACCAGCTGATTTTTCTTTTCCCCTATCATCTGATCTACTTTATAATCTTTACCATTTTCCCAGTTTAACACTTTTACTACTGGCAATACATCCAGCAAATAACATCTTTCTATCATCTTCTGACCAATATAACAGCCAAACAAAGAGCTTATAATTATTGCCATCATATTTAACATTATCATTCTATGATCCTCCAATATCAATAACAAGGGAAGATGTTTGATCTTTCCATCTTCCCTTGTTGCGACGTCGCAATTATCTTATTTTATGTGGCAGCATAAACCGGTTATAAAATTCTGTCAACGCTCCAGACTCCTTGCTGTTTCCAATACCATGATCCTGAATATACTGCTTCATTTCTAAAACCGTTTCATGCGGGATTAAAAACTCATCTTCCGGCGTGTCATTTTTCAAATTATTAAATGCATTCTGCAATGCTGTTTTATATTCCGGATCTGTCATCCAGATTGAATTTTCTTCTAATCCGCCGCATTCATGATCCTGGTTAAAATATCCTTCACTGATAAACCTGGTCTTTCCATCCGGCTTCACGTTTACAGGTGTTGTATCGACCACATGTACCGTGATCTGTTTTAAATAAGTACTTCCCACATGATCTATCACTGTTAAATTTTCCGTCACACTGCCATCATGCTGCAGACTGGTAAATTCACCTGCCTGGTAATCCGGGATCGTAAAAGATGTATAACGTGAAGGATCGCTTG
>ERZ1108170.1084-NODE-1084-length-18742-cov-218.478568_pt1 | contig 18742 bp, 18 predicted proteins | sample MGYA00403705_ERZ1108170 | MGnify/ENA primary metagenome ERZ1108170 (study PRJEB35170, sample SAMEA104062422) | human gut metagenome | biome: human gut; feature: human-associated habitat; material: faeces | place: Denmark | collected 2012-06-15 ...
GCTTTCTGCTGGTTGTCCATACGGACTGTCATTGCTGTCTGTGCCATAAGCCTAACATGTTTAATTAATAATCATTCTGACTGCAAATATACATCATTATGGCGTAAAATGGTGCGACAGTATTAATAATTTAATAAAGATTAATAGTTGAATGAATGATATATGCGTAAGGGCAATAGGTTTAAGAGTGGCTAAGCTCGTATTGACATTATTACTGACAGCAAGGTTGCTTTAATTCATCTAATTATTCGTTAAAAAAAGGGCTAGCCCCATAATCAGGACTAGCCCCCAGTTTTAATTATTTTCTCGATGCAATGAATGTATCTTGAAAGCTGCATAGCACTTCAAGAAAGATTACTTAACCTCAATGTGCTTAACATCGTCTTTCTTCTCCTCCTTGGCTATCTTAGGAATCTCAATCTTCAAGACACCATCACTGACCTCAGCGGAAATCTTCTCCTGATCAGCATCCTCTGGCAAAGCATAACTCTGAGAGTAGCTGCTGTAAGAGAACTCACGACGCAAGTAATGCTCTTCCTTCTTCTCCTCCTTCTTCTCCTCCTTGTTCTCGATGGATACATTCAAATAGCCATCCTTATCGATGTTCATCTTGACCATATCTTTCTTCAAACCAGGAGCTGCAACCTCCATCGTATAAGCTGTAGCACTTTCCTTGACGTTGACTGCAGGAGCTGTTGCGTTCATGTGTGGCATCAAGCCTGTATCAAAGAAGTTGTCATTAAACCAATTGTTCAACCAATTTGAAACACTGTCATTTCTACGAGCTAACAACATCATGTAAAACCTCCTAATTCTATTTTTCTCGTCCTCTCTTCGCCTTCCGGCTCTGTCGGGATTTCTCATTGTTTTTAATTTATCCTTTTTAATAACGATTGCTTCGGCTTACGAGGTTCAAGGATTTCTAGAAACCCTCAACTGTCATTACTTAGGGTTCGTGTCGTTCCCCTTGCCCTTTCGGCTTCGGCTTTCACTCTATGTAGGAGCAAGTTACGTGCCAACCCGGTTTGTAGATTTGGAGTAAACAGTTTTTGCCAATTTTGACTAAAGATTCTGCAAAATTGACAACAATGGATAATTAATTTAAACTTTGCTGCTAAAACTTCATGCTTTTTAAACCTGTTTTTCAATCCATGCCATCAGTACTGCTACTGCATACTGCTGTTCTTCTCCTGTCAGCTGTCTTCCGGCAGGTATATGATGCCATTTGAAGAAACAACCACGGCAACAGCAGCCTGTAGCATGCTGGGCAATGAATACAGGATGCCCTCTCATAGGCGTCTGCTTGCCGTTATTGGGAATCACGGCAGGAGCAAGGCGTTTGGCAACGAAATCCTCCGCATGCTTACGGATGGTTGCCAAACCCTTTTCTGCAATATATTCCTTATCCTTCTTCGAGAGATGGAAACGGCTGCGAAAAGCTGATTTGGAAAGTCTTTCAAACAAATCAGTCAAGTCATACTCTTTGTCTGGAGAAGTATCGCTTTCCATGTCTTCTGAAGAGATAGAGTCTTTCTGATGATCCTCTTTCTCCTCAGGAAACAAATTGAGTTCTACATATTTTGCTTGGTTTACTTTTGATTCTTTTTTCATTTCTATTAGCCTCCTATATCTATGAATCTCCTATTCATATTAATGGATATCAGACTCTTACGCTGCAATTTCATTACTTCTTGAATTTTCATATCAAGTAGTGTATTATATTGTACTTTTCCTGCAAAGTTAACAAAAAAATCTAGATTACGTAAGAAAAGGTGTAATATATTGTTCTTTTTATAAAAGATTATAAGTTTCTGAGATTTTTCTTGTTTTTTGCCTTTGAATATTGTTTTTTTCTTAACTTTGCATGCACAATTCATTATAGAATAGCAGTTTATAGTTTACAGTTAATAGTTTATAGTTTACGATTGATTTCGTGGTTATTTGCTGATAACTTGCAGATTTCTTGTGATTTTCTTGGTGGTTTCGAAGAAAAAGCGTAACTTTGCGGTTAGATATTAATAAAATGAATTATTATGGCACAGGTAGCAACAATGAATCAAGCTCAATTGCAAATCCTCGATATGCTGTCATTTATCAAGACTCCTGAGGCTTTGCGAGATTTGAATAAGGTAATCTCCGATTATTTTGTTCAGATGGCTGATGCTGAATTAGATAGGATGTGGAATGAAGGAACCCTGAATGAAGAACGTATCGAGAGTTTCCGGCATCTCCATGAACGTACTCCATACAATAAACCAATATTATAATCTTTAGGTTATGAATATTGTATTGGATACAAATAGTTTGATTATGTCAATCGCCCCTAGAAGTCCGTATCGTAAGGTGTGGAATGCTTTTCTTAGTGGCGATTATAACCTTTGTGTGTCCAATGAAATAATAGAGGAGTATTCAGAGGTTTTATCTCGTAATATATCCCCTCAAGTTTCTGAGGCCATCGTTTATGCTATATTGACTAGACCCAATGTAATTCGCAAAGATCCTCATTATACTTTTGCTTTAATTGAGGCAGATAAAGATGACAATAAGTTTGTAGATTGTGCCATTGCTGCAAATGCAAAGTGTATTGTTACAGAAGACAAGCACTTTAAGGTCCTGGAAAATATTCCTTTTCCTAAAGTGGAGGTTATAGGTATAGAGGATTTTAAATGTTATTTGGATAAGTGGATATAGGTTTATGTACTGGTTTTGGTATATCACCATTACATGTAAGGTGCTAGATAAAAATCCTGAGCGTTGGCTTTGTAAAAAGAATATAAAAGGAAAAAGCGTGCAAGCCACATCATAGTCGCCTGCACGCTTTTTTTGTCATCTAAATTTCTGATGATTTCCAATCGAACACGATGGTGTTGTCTTCTTTGATATTGAAGCTCATACCTACCTTGATAATTTCCTTGCCGCTCATGGCAAAGGCATCGGCATAATGCTTGCTTTCTATCTGCTCAAGAGCCTCCTGGGCAGTCTTTCCAAACTTCTATACAATCCAACTCTTATTTCCTTGTTGGGAATGGCTAGGGTATAGAGCTCCGTTTCTTCATCATAATCCTTGATGGTGATGTAGCCACTCTGATAGAGCAGTGGCATGATGGTGGTCATGGTTTCCGTGGCAGCATCAAAGTCATCCTTTCCTGCTTCCATGCTCTCGCCCAGGTTCGCTGGCAGAAAGTTGAAATTGCGCATCATATTGATCAGATAAGTAGGAGTGCCTGATCCAAACCAGTAGGAATCAATCTTCTGCTTGGCAAAGCAGGTTAATAAGCTGAACGGATTATAAACGTCTGGAGAAGGCCATGTAAAATGATAGCCGTCATAATTTTCCTTTAACTTAGCTAACGTCTGCTCATACGATAAGTTTAATTTTTCAGCAAGTGCCTCTATGTCATTCCGCATTCCGTTCACCAGTTCATCTTCCGTAATTCCGCAAATGCCGGCATACGGCTCGTCCATACTGATATTGGTGATGTTGTTCAATTCGCTGAAGATGCTGAGCTGAGAGAATTTGGTGATGCCTGTGAGGAATACGAAGCGGAGCAATTTCTCGCATCCTTTTAGCGGACTGTAGAAATTGCGCATGGCGTTGCGAAGTTCTTCCAGTTTTTCATCCTCGTGCACCACATCAAGCAAAGGGGCATCATATTCGTCAATCAGTATTACCACTTGCTTGCCCGTTTCCCTATAGGCAGTCTGGATAAGTGAGATGAGGCGGACGTTGGCATCAACAGCCGGATTCGTAATGCCCCATTTCTGCTCTTGTTCTGCAAGTTGCTGGTCGAAATATCTTTCCAGCTGGGCTATCTCCATGTGTTTGCCCATGCTCATATCGAAATGCAGCACCGGATAGCTTATCCAATCCTTTTCCAGCTTTTCGATGGCGAGTCCTTTGAAAAGCTCCTTCTTTCCTTCAAAATAGCTCTTCATGGTAGTCAGCAACAGCGACTTTCCGAAACGGCGTGGACGGCTCAGGAAGAAATAAGTACCATCAGTATGTGCCATACGATATACATATTCCGTCTTGTCAATGTAGAACTTATCTTCCACTCTGATTCGTTCGAAAGTTTGTAATCCTATCGGATATAGTTTTCTTGCCATAATTGCTCGCCTTTCTTTTAAGTGATATTCTCTTTGTTGGCAAAGATACGAATAAATGGTGAAACCACCAAATTAAAAACATCTTTTCTTCATTTATGCCCCTTATCTCATTTCCTTATACCTTTTATTTCTTTTCTCCCTTCTCTTATTTCTTTTCTCTCCTCCTTTTATTTCTTTTCAGGCTTCCTCTTATCTCCTTTCTTCCTTGTTTTACCCCTCTTCTTACTCTCATTCATTCGTTTTCTTGCTCTCATTCACCCGTTTTGTGAGGGTGTGTCATAAGCTTCTTAGGATATAGATAAGGCACGGATTACACGGATTTTCGCAGATTTCTTTTGATTTTCTTTGGCGGTTTCAATAAAAAAGCGTAACTTTGCGGCAATAAACTATAAAATGAATAATGAATATGATGGGAATATTACAAGTTGCCTCTTATATATACAAGCGCTATATGGATGATTTTGGCGTTCGTATTGATGAAATGAAGTTGCATAAGCTACTTTATTTCACGCAGCGTGAGTGCTTGATTCAAAAGGGCGAGCCTATGTTTGATGCACAATTTGAGGCTTGGAAATATGGTCCTGTCATGGTTCAGATTCGCCAGCATTATAAAAATGATTCTCTCCCAGAATTGATGGATAAAGAGCAGGTTGTACAATATGAGCCAGTGTTTGATATGGTGTTTAAAACTTATGCTCCACAGAAGTCTTGGAGTTTGAGTACTTTAACGCATGGAGAGTTTTCTTGGAAACACGCAAGAGAAGGCTATGATGAACAGGATTCATCTGAGGTAGAGATGAAAACAGAAGACATTATGGTTGATGCCAACAGGGTTCGTGAAAGACGAGCAGTTTTGCGTCAATTAAATCTTTATACTGCATAAACCATGAGAATAACTGAGGAACAAATGGCTTTGATACATTCTCTTCGTTGTGAACGGCTGGCTTCTAATGAAGAGAATTTGCGATTGATCGAGTCTTTCTATAGCACTCGAAACAACAATGTTGCGGATGCTTTGCTGAATGAGGCCTATCAAGAAGATGAGTCTGGTGTTGTTGCCTATTATGTGGTGAAAGATAGCGATGCTAATGTGTTGTTCTTCTTTTCTTTGAAGTGTGGATTGTTGTTTGATGAATTCATAGAAGGAGAAAAATTGACTAGGCTCAAGGAACTTTGTTCTACTTTGTCTGAAAAGCTGAATGGGGGAAACGTGCCAGAAGAAGATAGGGATGGATTGAAAGCCATTTTGGAATCTGTTAGGGCAAAAAAAGGATTGAAGAAAGATGAAGTGGCTCGTATCCTTCATACTACAACAGATTCTCAGGAAATCAATTCTATTTTCGACAAAAACATCAAGAATGTGGGCAAAACCTTTGCTGGTGTGGAGATTGTGCATTTCTGTGCCAATGATGATTGTCGTGAAGTTTGGGATAAATATAATCTTGACCAAAGTCTGGGAGCAATCGTCTTTTGGCATTTTATCGTTCCTTTGATTTTTGAGTTGAGAAAGATTGTTGGTTGTGAATATCTTTTCTTATTTGCTGCTGATTGTGACCCTGATGAGCATCTTGTGAACTATTATAGCCAAAAGTTGAAATTTAAGAAAGCAGACGAGCATAGTGCTGCAATGCCGATTTATGATTTTACATGTAAGTTCATGTATCAAGAAATTGCGGAATTAGAAAAGAAGCGAATGAAGTTCTATGAGAACTTTAATCATGATGAAGATGCAGTCTAATCTTTTCTGACTGCATCAGGTCATAAAGAACTGGGGCAAAATCATATTGTTTTTTAAACCAGATCACTGCTGTCCCGTTTAGAAATCATCGGGTTAAATAGGATAGGATGCCATATGAGTGCAATGGTACAAAATCAAATCGAATACACAACTTCTAGAACATAAAATATTGGATATTAATAACTTATATAATAATCGTCCAGACTAAACGGGACACTAGTGCAGATTTGAGTGAAGCTAAGAATCAAGAAATCCACAGCTGGCTTGAGTGCCTGCTGTGGATTTCTCTGGTTTATATTAAAGTGTAGGATTCGATAATACTGTCTTACTGATTAATCGTAATGGCATCGCCTTGTAACGACCGGTGTTCTTTCCATTACTACCACTCACGAAACGTACGTTTGATATACCTTTCTTCGAGTTGTATATATCGAAATAGTTGTACCAGAAACCATACTCAGGACTACCTTCACTAAAGCCTTGAGTTTCTGAGAGTAGTGACTTGGTCCAGAGAATCACATGATTTGGATTCTTAAGACTTTGACCTTCCAGGTATCCTCCGTATGGCAAATAGATGGTTCCCAACTTTGAGTCGTTTGTTGTTTCCATAAACGTACAATAATACGATTCTCCAAGAGCAGTTTGACGCGTTTCTGTTTTAAGTCTCTTGGCATTAACCAAGTCCTCAAAGACAGATTTATCTGGTATTTCGAAGCCTTCAGGAGATAGAGTAGAGGATAGATTCCACGGCTTGATATTGTTATCCTTATCCTTCTTATCATACTCTGAAATCTTGAAGTATCCACCGATGGCACCTTTGTTGTTTTTGAACTCATTGATGTCTGGCACATAAGGACTATTATCGGTAGCACCCAGATTACGGTCAAGCATGATGTAGGTGTTAGTTTCTCCCTGCACCTTCACTACACCATAATAGAACGTACCTGTTACCTTTAGCTTGTCATCACCACCCTCTGTTAATTCGTATTTGTTTGCCATATAATCTGTTATCTCATGGAAGATACCAGTATGATAAACAGTGTAGGTGATGTTGATACCAGCTGCATTCGTTATCGTAAAGGTGCCTTGCCAGAGATCATAATTTTTATCGCGATCATCTTTCAACGTCACTTTCCAGTAATCTCCATCAGCGCTAACAGTGAAATGGCCATCTTTATCTGTCAGTTTATTCCCTGTCGAATTATCCACTGTCTCATTATCCACTGTCAGTTTATCTCCTGTCTTATTAGGAATCTTATAACTGTAGGCATTCTTACCTACAGTAAAATGAAGTCCATCATTTCTTTTTACGTTTTGCATTTGCTCTGGTTTGATTCCTTTAACGTCCTTATCCAACCAGGCAAAATAGTCCTTTTGAAACTCATTGTTATCTTTATACATGATAACTTTTCGATCAGGGTCGTCTCTCATGAAATCGTAGCCCGCCTGAGTTATCTTCACATCAAGCTTGAGATCACCAGAAGATATCGTAACCGTTCCTGTTCTTGGGGTTTCATGAATGTTTGGCTCCAGCGTAAACGTCAGAACATATTTCATGCCAGGTGATGACTTACTTTCTGATTCCGGAAGTTTCGTTTCTGGTACATCTTTATCCTTGTCAAACGTAATCCAGCTACCTGCAGGATTGATGCTTACTCCGTAGAGTTTGCCGTCAGCACTTGTTGCAGATTCGAGCGTAGTGACCAAAGTGATTTTTGCTTCAGTAACTGCTGCCTTGAGGGACAGATTATCGCTAACACCCAGTTCATAATCTTTGCAAGCTATCATATTGTAGATGGCAGGATTGTCATCAACTATTTGTGCCTCTATTCTGTTTTCAGGATCAGACTTGATAGCTTCAGCCAGAGTTTTGAAACCATAATCATTCACCTTGGTTACAGTGATGGTATAGTTATGGTTTCGCAAGAGGGCATACTGGTCCTTCTTGGTTTTTGCATCCTTGTAAAGCCCCACTTTATAGTAACCTTCTATACCCTTGTATTTAGCCTTGATGATAACGTTAGCTACACCTGCAGAAGTTTCAGTTACCGCTACTTCCCGGTGAGTTCCATCGCCAACATCAGTGCTGCTAAATTCTGTTGTTGGTGCTAAGGCATCAGTAGGTTCATTATAACCAGCAGGAGCAATAGCACTCATGGCAGCGGTATGATTAATGATAAGACCCGCATCTTTTTCAGGAAAAACAGTCTCTACCGCATTTACCGCATCAGCTACTTTCAAGGTAACCTTGGCATATGGTCTGAACAAATCGACAGTTGGTGTACCATTCAAGAGAGTCTCTAAAGATACGCTACCCCAACATATAGGGTTGTTTGTATCTATTTCTCTATATGCAGCTTGCAGGTCTTTTGCTTCTTCTTCTGTGAGGTCATTTATATTTGTTACCAGATGAACCGTTTTAGTTCCAGATGGGACATTACTGATTGTTGCCTGATACGTTCCGTCTGCATTCTTGCTTCCAATGTTGACATTCGCCATACCTTTGTAAGTATTGCTTTCGCCATAAAACACAGCAGTAACTTTACTAATGCTTTCATCAGCGCCCGCTCTAGTATTAATTTTCTTTTCGGAGAAGTTGGGCAACTCAATGTTCAAGGTTACCCCCTCGGCAGGGATTTCATCCCCGCCGAGTCCGATAGTCTCCATTGCATCCTTGCAAGAAACAAGGCAAAGGAGCAATCCTATCCATATCATTAAATGCTTTATCTTCTTCATTTTTTTTCAATATTATTTATTCTGATACGCCATCAGGCTTACCTTGCTGCCATTTTCCATCTGCGTAATAGCCAGTATCGTCTTTGAAACTATTGCCGTCAAAGAGGAGGATATTGGTATCCTTCAGATTGATTCTGATATTTTTGTTATGTTCGCCTTTGATAGCCTTCAGGTGGATGACAGTTTTCCACCAATCAGTTCCCACTTTTTTTAATGTCCAAGAGTTACCTGTCATTTGATTATCACCTGTGGTTTTGTCTTCGATTATGAATTCACCACCACCCTTAATACCATAATTCTTCCACCATCCCCACGTACGTTCTTGGGTATATATGGTAATCGCAATATCTTTAATTTCAGGCATGTCATCATACATATGCCATTCAGGATCGGATGTAGGGTCATATACGATCCATCCTTCATGATCTTCATAATCGAAGAGAGGAATACCCGGTTCCATATGGTGAGGACAGCGATGCTTTGTAAAACCAGCATCAACATTCTCACAATTGTTAAACATAATCAAAGTCTCACCTGGTTTTATTTTTCTGTCTTCTTTTTCGTCAGAAGGAATTTTTCTAACAGGTTTCATATCTACAGCGAAGTCCTTATAATACCATCCAGTGTTGATGTTGTCTGCAACCATTCTTTCACCAGGCCAATTAGATCTGTCTTTTTTATCGGGAGCATCATCTACATCAGTATATATCCATCTTTTTTGTTCTATTTTACCACTACCATCTTGTGTTGTCTCACCAATTTGAGTATATACATAGATGTGGTGGTTTTTCGGTGTAGATTCATCAGTATCAGTTGAATTTGCATTCCAACCATCACTCCAGTTGTTGCTGCCTCCTTCTGGCTTTATTCCCTGAAAGCGATCTTCAGTACCTCCAGTATATTTATTGCGGTCATTAATCGCTCTGAAATAAATACGATAGTCATCGACAGGAGGTCTTACTTTTACACGAACTGTCTGATGCCACTTTTCATCATCTTTTGACGTTACCTTGAATTTATGAATGGTGGTCGTTATAGGATTATTCGCAGCAGTAACCGTGAAAGTACCTGTAGCGGCATTCGATTCAGATAAACTCATATTGATAGTGGAGTTACCTATACTGGATGAGGTCTTTTCCAACTTGATACCTCCCAGGTTAGTATCCCATTTGATGGTTCTTGTATTCTTATCTGGATCTGTACTATTATAGTAGATGACAAGTTCTTTAGTTACATCCAGATAAGGTGTAACATCATAATGTACATCTATATATTTATAGAGGTTATTTGCCTTGAGGTAAAACTTAGCAGTGCCACTTTGCTCAGATAGAGAATAGGCACTGACTGGGATAGCCGGATTCACACGAAATTCTATGCTGTCATTGCCATTGGCATCTTTGCCGCGTTGCTTCTGAATGATGATGGGTTCATCTTTTCCATTGACTAATTTGGTATTTTTGCAGCCAAATTCTACAACAGCAGCATTCGAATTATATAAAATAATATCGTTTGTCGTTGACGTAACACTAGCCTCCGTCTTGCTTACCCACAATGTAGTATGGTTGAAGTCGGCAGTTATTGGTACTGTCTCCCATGGCTTGATGCTTACCTTGCAATCAAGCTCCATATTACCGAGGCTCTTGATAGCACCGGTAATCTCATAGAAGGTACCGCGAGGGAATACGGGTACGGTGCTGCTTCCATCCTTCTTATGACCCAGATTGATACGATAATTGTTGACTGCAGAATTTCCTACCTTACCATTGATGGTAAGATAACTGCAGTCGGATTCTGATGAGATATATCGCTCTGGGAGATAATAGGTCTGCTGGAAAAGCCATTTGCCCGCAGGGCTTACTGTTTCGGCTGTTCCTGTTCCTTTAATATCGTCTTTATTATTTGTTGCCGGCTGAGAACTGTTGTCTGTCCAATCGGTATAGTATACGTCAGCTCTAGATGATGCCTCATACGGAGTACTTTTAATACCATCCTTGTATATTTTATTATATGCATTATCTTCCCAAGTTGGAGTCTCAAATTTACCGCCCCAGTAAAGATGGGTAAAAGGAGAGAGTTTATCGGCTGAAATACTGTTGATGCTAAAGGCCTTGCCTCCGAAATTGGTTGCAACAACTTCGTCATCTGGATCGAAGATAAGATTCAGCTTAACCTTTACGCATGTAAACTTCAGGTTAGCTGCTACCTCTGTATATTTATCACCCGCTGCTGTAATCACGGTTTCAGCGAGATTGCCTGCGGCATCCTTCTCTGGTTCGTAAATCATCGGGATATTGGTGCATACAGGCATACCTGTTGTACTTGTAGGTCTGTAATCGAGTACTATATTTTTGAGTTCATTTTCTGTTTGGATATTCTTACCACTCAACACCTTGTTCATGTTGGCAACCACATAGATATGGTAAGTGCCCGGCTCGATATTGAGCTGATAGTTAGCTACATGCTGCTCTACCATCATCGTAGCCAGTGGGGCAGGGAGCGTCTCTACCAGAAGCTTGCCATCATTTCCATTTCCTGTAGGGACAGGGAAAGCATAGAGGGTCAGGTCGTTGATCTGGCATTCATCTACCGTAGCATTATAGGTAGGAAGGCCGGAAGCATCGTCGGTACGGGTGCCGCGGCTGCTGAGCACGGTTGGCACGAGTACATGCAAGTTGCTTTCTGACGAAATGGGGGCGCGCTCGCCTCCAAGTTCGTCAGAGCAACTTACTGTAACCAACAATATAAACCAACTAACTAAACTTAAAATGAAATCTCGTATTTTCATTGTTTCCAATTTTTAAAGTCAAATACTCTTATGAGCTAAATGCCCGGAAGGGGCTCTGACACCTGAAACGGTTAGAAATCGACACGCTGGATGCGCTTGACCCAATCCAGGATGGAAATGCTGAGCATCGCATACTTCCACTTGTTGCCCTGGAGGAAGAAGTCGAGCTTGTAGTCATACTCACGGTCCAGGAATTCCTGTGCTGAATAATGGCGTTCGAAGGCACCACGGCCTTGTGCCAGACAATCAGCAAGATTGATGCGTGCCACCTCTTCGCCAGTAGTCTTGTTCGTGATGGTGAGGATGGCGTTCTTGTCGTTTTCTTCTACCGGATGCCAGATGAGTCGGGAGAACATGAGGGCGGCATGAGCGGTGCGCTCCTTTACATTGCCTTCCTTATCCTTAAACTCAGAGGTCCAGGTGTAGTATGGGGTATATGTCAACTCCTCGTCGGGGAGGAGAGAGTTGTCGTAACTGATATCGCCGTTGGCATTGGTTATCTGATAACTGAAGTCATCGGCATTGATGTTGGCAGGCTCGTCGGTCTGATGCAGGCTGATGGTGAGCTGCTTAGTATCACGAACCAGACCGATGGTATGGCGTGTAACCTGCAGGTCTTTTACTTCAACCAGTTCGTTGCTGAGTCCTTGCCAGAGTGTATCGAGCGGTTGGCTCTGGTTGTTCACCTTGCCCTGTTCGCGGTCGAGTCGTGCATGGAGGGCGGTGATGTTGTCACCCTGCTGTGGCAGAGCTATCTGGAATTTGGCACCTGGCTGCGCAAGTGCATCTTCGTATTTCTTTTGGAAGGCGAAGGTCGCGAATCTGTATTTGCCCGGTTCCAGATTGATTCGCATGGCATAGTTAGGGTCCTTGAGCGGCTGTGATGTCACATCGTTATAGGCATCATGGCGAGCAATGAAGTTGCCCTGCTCGTCGTATACGAATACGCAGAGTCCGCCCACATGATCATTGAACATGTCGGCACGCTGCACGTTGTAGTCGTACTTGAACTGCAAGTCAACACCCATGTCACAAGGAGGCAGGTCGTCGTGCATCAAGTCGTTGCAGCTTGCTAGCAGGCTGCCGGCCATGATGAAGCCCCATCCCATGCATATATTCCTGATCCAACTGTTAAACTTCTTGTTTACCATGATGCTTATCTGTTTTATGAAAAAGTAAAGTGTATAAATTGATTCTTATTCTTCCGTGATAGCCAGCCGCTCCTTAGCGTTAGAGCGGCTGAGCTATATATAATAATGTGTTATGGATTACAAATCCACGTTCTGAGTGCGCTTAGCCCAAGAAAGGATCTTAACGCTGACGCTGATGTACTTGTAGCTCTCATCATCTGGTTCATCTGGCTTGATGGTTGGAACATCTGGTGTACCAGGACCACTGACACTTCCTACTTTCAACTCATACCAGTTGTTACGGAGTACACCATAACGGCCGAGGTACTTAGTGTTATTGTCATTGTCATTTGTTCCATAAGTTGCTTGACCCTCTGCCCAAGGCGTCAAGTCGTCACCGAAGTGCTTGATACGGGCAATATAATAACTCTCACCATTCTTGTAGGTCTTGATACCGATACCTTTATCCTTATCAAGACCGAGTTTGGTGTTGAGCGTGGCTACTAATTTATCATCAACCTTTTCTGTTTCTGTTTCTCCTTCCTTAATCTTAATCGATACATTTGATTTAGTCAATACATGTGTACCGGCAGTCAATAAATCACCCTTAAGTTCTACAGTAGGGTCGGTAGTAATACTCAGAGCCTCTTTTGCTTTACTGGCAATTTGATCTTTAAGAGTTTTCGTTGTCCAAATGTCCAAACTGTTACCAATCATAAAGAAGGTCTTGTCTGTCTCTGATGGTGAGCTCAAAACACTTGGGGTATAAGTTGCCTTGAATACAACACGAGTGGTCTGACCTTGCTTCATGTTGTCAAGGTCGAAGGTGTTCTCAAGGCAATACTGAGGCTTGTCTGCTGCACCATTGATTGTTGCATTTGCAGGAAGTATGTTAAATGCATCCGTACAAGCATCAACAGTTGTCAAGCCATCGCTATAGTTAGGGTCAACACCCCAATGTACACGCTTGAAGGCAGAGTTAGCTGCATCAACAAAACGACCTGTTGAAGGAGCTGGATCTGTTGAGGCACTCCAAATTGTTGTAAATGGTGAATTCAAACCTGTTATCTTGTGAATAGGGAATGTACTCTTATTAGTAACATCCAAATTCCATGCTGTAATATCAACCTTATCGCTAGTATATTTTGTACCAGATGGGGTCATGCCTGTAGGAAGAGCAGCAACTGTCACCTTAGCCAAACCGCGCTCTACATGAATAGTTGTAGCCGCATTGGTTTCTGCTTTCTGCTTTGTTGCATATACCTTATCAATATTTACAAGTGTAGTTGGTTCTTCATCTTTGATATATACAGGTGCATTTGCCATATAGAAACCCTTTGTGTTATCTTTAAATTTTGTTTCATCGGCGTTACTAGCTGCATTCCAGCTACCGTACGTTACGGGTGGAGTAGTTGATTCAGTAGTTGGTGCAGTAGGTAAAGTTACTTTTCCTCCTGCACCAGTTGCATCTGCATTATTATTAAGGATAGCTAAAGCATAATAGTCACTTTTTGCCCCTTCATTTGTAAGGGCAACACCAGTTAATTCTGCAGTAATAGTAGCAGACGCAGTAATACCATTAGCAGTATCGTCTTTCTTCCAAGGAGCCATATTACCCAAATTAGCTTTTTCTACGAATGTGTAGTCGCCTTCTTTAGTTGCCTCCCCCTTCTTAAAGATGAGTAAGGTAACGTCATTTACATCATACTCATCAAGAGTACCTTGATCATAGGTAGGATCACCGCCTGCACGTGTACCACTTGTTGTAGGCAAGTTGATGGTGAAAGTAGCATAACCTACACCTGCTTCGTTAGTACCAGTACCTGGACCTGCGGTTCCCAGGTCCTCATTGCTTGAACAGCTTGCTGTCATAGCTGCGATGACAGCCAAGCCAAAAATATGTTTAATCTTCATAATCTTAAAAGTTAAGCTTGTTTATAATCGTTATTCTCTAATTTTCTGTTATTCCAATTCCTTTATCTGCTTGAAGACATCTCTTACACGCTCTGCCTCTTTCGAGTTGCCTGCCTTGGCAAGATGCTTTTCGGCAGAAGTAAGATCACCTTTCTGCAAATCGGTGCAGGCGGCATTGAGATTCGCAGCCTCATCATCAGGGAAGAGACGGACAGCAATGTCGAATACCTCGTTAAACTCTGGCGAACCCGGCTCGTAAGTCTGTGCCACCAGGAACATCTCCTGCAGAGAAAGCTGCTGAGGCTTGGTCTTCAATATCTCCTTTGCCTCTTCGAGGCTGAACGGACGAACCGTGTAGGTTACCGTATAGTCACTATGACGGAGACGAGGATAGATTTGATCCAGGATGTAGCGGTAACTTGCCGGATGGAGCTTTCTGATCTTCAGGTCCTTATCGTCGGGAGCCAGCGAGGAGTTAGCAATCTCGAGTATTGCTTCCTTATCAGCCAGATGACTAGCCTGAATCTTCTTCTTGAATCCTTCCCAGTCTTCCGGTGTAGCCTGATAGGTAAAGAGCTTGCTGTTTATGGTGTAGAGGCTGCTCACATAGTTGCGGAGAGCAGCTGCACGCTCATTGGCAAGGCGCTTGTTGTTGGCATACGAACCATCAGGCGAAGCAAAACCGTGGATATCAATATCTGTGATTTCAACGTTCTTATCGTTCTTCACCAGGTCGATGGTGGAAGTAATCTTCTTCAGCTCAGTAGCATTCTCACGGAAGTTGGCAAGAATATTACTCTTGTTGAGCTTGAAGCTGAGATAAGCTTCACCCTTTTCGGCTCTCACCTTCTTGGCTTCCGCCTTCGGCTGCACGAAGAAGTCCTTCGTAATCTTCGGTGTACGGTCGATATCCGCAATCGGCGTATTGTCCTGTTCTATCAGGTTGCCGCATCCGCAGAGATCTTCTTTTACCGAGAGTTTGAACTTCTTCATCCATTTCTGATAAGGAACAGACTGGGCGAAGTAAACCTGCTGACTGGTCTTGTTCTTGCGGGTAAGAACCTGTGCCTGCGGATTCTTCTTGCTGTCGGCAAGTCGGCGGTATCTTACAGCCTGGTTTCTACCCTGGATGATGATAGGGTTGAGAGCGATAGAATCAGTTCCTACCATTACCGGTGTGAAAACAATCTGCTGCTCTGATTTCATCTTCAAATCGTTCAGGTTCATACGGAAGGCAACGTCCATCCGGTTGCCGTTCTTGCGTGCCAAGACACTGTCTACCTGAATCTTACCCCCTGCCAGCTGTTGAGCCTGAGCAGGCATGATGCTCTGAGAAAAGAGTATGCAGAGGGGCGAAATGACCGCATAAAGCTTCATTTTATCCATATTATGATTTCCCTAAATTTTTTGTATTCTGTCTAGTTATTACGTGTTTATATTGTCTGTTTAAAACTACAGTTAAGTTATATTCTTAGAACACGTATATGAGAGATAGTGCGGCTTTTGTAGGGCCCACATAGTTGCGGTTGTCTTTGCCGAGACATTTTTCGCATCGTCCGTAAAGCTTGTAAGGACTGTAGGCATATCCCAAACCGATAGAGCCTTCGAAATTGAGGTGCTTATTGAGTAACCACTGATAGCCGTAGGTGAGACCTCCACCGACATACCAGCCTTCATAGTGCCTGCCCTCCAGAGTTTTCGGCAGGATGCCGAAGGGCATGTCAATGTTTTTAATGTTGTATTCACCGCCTAGGGCATGGATTCCGAAGAAATGGCCTCCAAACTTCTGGCAGGTGTACCATCTGTATTCTGGCATAACATTCCAGAATCTCATCTTCTTGTCGCCCGAGAACTTCCAGGGGTTCAGGGTGCCGAAGAGTTGGAAGGTTGTTTTCTTGCCCGTGCCGATTTCTATGCCGGCGTTGGCAGATGTGGAAGCCCATCCCAGTAAGTTGGTCTTCAGAGCGACCTCCTGCGCTCGCGTCGTTGCCGTTGAAAGGATCAGCAGCAGCAACATAGCTGATTTAATGAATGTTTGCTTCATCATATCTTTACTTTTATATATTGGTTCCGTTTATATTAAACTTAGCCTTCGTTCGCTAGTTGGTATCTTTTTTCGGCTGCAAATATATGAGGATTTTCTATAGTAGGCAAGAAAATTTCTCAAAAAGGTTCTATTTATTTGTGCAAACGTTTGCACATTCATGCAATCTGTTTGCGCACACACATCATAAAACACATGATTATAAGTGTAATTTGCACAAATATGCGTAAGGGGAATAGGTTTAATCATTTTAGTCTTTCACCAAAGGCTGCTGCAATGTGGGCTAAATCTGCTATGGAAAAACAAGGGAGGATGAAAGGATATGGAATGGATTATAGCATGAAAATAGTTAAAGAAATATATAAAAGTCAAGTTTATTGCGTAAAAAACAAGACTTTTATTAACTTTGCACTCGAAAATAGGAGATAAACATGGTTATAGCAAGTCTGATAAAGGAAAAATTGTCATCGACCCCTGCAGGGGTCGTATTGACAACAAGAGATTTTGGGGTGGAGATGCGGTATCAGCCGGCCCTTGCCAAAGCTCTCAACCGTCTTGTGCACCAAGGCGAACTGCAAAAGATAGCAAAGGGAAAATACTATATTCCGAAGAAGACCATTTTTGGAAATCTGAAACCTGCAGATTCTGAACTTGTAAAAGACTTTCTGGAGCAAAATGGCAAGATTGTAGGCTACATTACCGGAACTGCCGCATTTGCATCCCTGGGGTTGACTACACAGATAAGCTCATCCATCCTTGTGGGCACAAATAAATATCGGAGACCTATCACAAGGAATGGCGTGAAAATATCTTTCTTGTTACAAGAGAACGCCATAACATCAAGCAATATTCCACTACTTAGAATATTGGATGCTCTGCGCCTTATAAAGGACATTCCTGCCACTTCACCAGATGAATGTGTGACGAATATTTGCAAAGCAATCAATGCTCTTTCAATGGAACAGAAGCAAGAATTGGCAGAACTATCCTTGGCATACACATCTTATGTAAGAGCTTTGCTTGGAGCCATCTACGAGAACATGGGGCTTGAAACGGAAACCATCAGTAAAACATTGAATGGAGTGACCAGCTACAAGTTGCCAGTCTCCGACAAAGTATTATCAAACAAAAAAAACTGGAACATCATATGAGATTACATGAAAACAGGGATTTGTTCTCTGATGCATTGCAAGCAGCATCGCAACCTGTAGAAGATGGAGGACTCGGCATTAAGAGTATCTTTATAGAGAAAGACTATTGGATTTGTCGATCGTTGTCTTTGATGGCTGCGAACGACAAGGATAACCGTGCCATTTTCAAAGGAGGAACAAGTCTTACAAAAGCATATGGTATCGGTAGTAGATTCTCAGAAGACATAGATATTGCTATCTCTGAGGCATGGACGCTCAGCGGCAACCAATTGAAGATGCTGATCAAGAGAACAGCCAAAAGCATGACGAAAGGTCTGCAGGAAATGGATATGCCTGGTTTTACGAGCAAGGGGTCTCACTATCACAAGGCATACTATTCTTATCCACGAGCCATTGATACATTACAAGTAGGTGCTATCAAAGCAGGACAGTTGCTTGTCGAAATCAATTCATTTGCCAATCCATATCCTTTTCAGAAATGTAAACTGCAAAGCTTCTTGACCGAGTTCTTGCAAAAGACAGGCAACGAGAACTTGATAGAGGAATATGATATGCAACCTTTCGAGGTGAATGTTCTCGACAGGCGTAGGACATTGACAGAAAAATTGGTGTCATTACTTCGGTGTTCCTTGGCCGACAACTACATGTCGGAGTTGACAGCCAAGATACGTCATTTCTATGATTTGCATTTCCTCTTGAATGATGCTGAGACACAGGACTATTTGAAAAGTGACGCTTTCAAATTGGACTTCAGCAACTTGTTTGCACAAGACCAACAAAGATTTGACAAGCCCGAAGGATGGCAAAACAAAGACATTATGGATTCTCCTATCATCAGTGACCTGCATAATGTATGGTCAGTGTTAAGCAACGTCTATGCAAAAGAACTTCCTGACCTTGCCTACAAAGATATACCGACTATTGAGAGTATCGAAAATAGCATGGAGCAGTTGATTTCGTATTTGCCAAAATATTCAATAGCCATGACAAGGAAGGTAAAGCTATAGATACCAGCAAGAGAAACAAGTATGTCCACCAGCTTCATGTCATCAAGGACGCAGAGATTATAGGAAAATACTCCGATGCAAGTTGGGTGTTAAAATGGTAAGAAAGGAGATTATTTATGTCACAAAAGAA
>ERZ1108170.1085-NODE-1085-length-18731-cov-3.503266_pt1 | contig 18731 bp, 14 predicted proteins | sample MGYA00403705_ERZ1108170 | MGnify/ENA primary metagenome ERZ1108170 (study PRJEB35170, sample SAMEA104062422) | human gut metagenome | biome: human gut; feature: human-associated habitat; material: faeces | place: Denmark | collected 2012-06-15 ...
GGCGCAGGCCGCCGCGCGGATGGATCGGCACGGCAGGCCGCAGACCAACCCGTACATGACCAACGTCGCCCACCCGGCGATCCTGACCCTGTACACCCAGTGGAAGCGCAGCATTGACGCGGGCACCTACGCCGTGGGCGATTTAGACCGGATCATGTTTGAGCTGTCCCTATTGAACGACCGCGCCGTGGCCGCGCTGGAGAAAGAGTACGCAAAGGAGCTGACCACCAATGACGGGCTGCCGTGACGCCGAAGCGCCCTATTGCCAGTGCGCCGCCTGCGCGGGCAGCTGCTGCTGCCGCGCCGAGCACCTGGTTCTGCCCTGCCCGGTGGCGGACTGCCCGGATTATGTGCCCAGGGGCCGCGACGACTTTGTGCCGGTGCTGACCAGCAAGCAGCTGGCGGAACGGCAGGCCGCCCAGGCCGCCATAACGCCGCCCGCCCAGCAAACCACGCTTGACGAAATACGCGCCAGGCTGGACGCGGCAAAGGCCGCGTGGGACAAAACCCATCCACCCGCCTGATGAGGCCCGGCGGCACCGGGCCGAAACGCCGTAAGGCGTAGCGGGGAGCTTTTCGTGGCACGCTCTGCGGCGCTGCCCATTTTCCTGCCGCGTGCCTGGCCGCGCGTAAGTTGGCCAGGGCCGTGCAGGCAAAGCACAACCCCGGCGGCAAAGTTTTCCGAAATCAACACATTCACCTCTCAGACAGAGTGTCAGAGCCGCCGGATTTATGCAGCAGTCGCCCAGCGGAAGGGCAGGAGGCTCATAACCTCCAGACTGCCGGGTTCTATACTTCTGCCCGGCGGGGCGCGGGTTCAAATCCCGCCTGCTGCACCAGCGCCGCAAATCCTCCCGCGGCGCTACATTCTCTCTTGGCACCTGTCCGACCGCCCAGGCCAAAGGCGGCAGGCCCAGGCACTGGCAATGCCTGGGTCTCTTTTGAGGACCTAAGCCCCGCATGAAGGGCGCGGGCCGAAGCAAACCAGACAAAAAGCGAAAGAAGGCAAGAAAATGAGGCCGAAAGAGCAAATTTTGCAAAACCCCCGGCTGAAGATCGTGCAGGCCTGGAAAAGCGGCCTGATGGGGTATCTTTTGCAGCCGCAGGCCGGGCCACGCGAGGTATCGGTTGTGGCAAGGTGGGATGACGACACGGAGCACGTCAGCGTTGCTGCGCAGAACCGTGACCCGACACAGGGCGAAATGCGCATGGTACAAGAGATTTTTTGGGGCGAGGGGGAACGCGTGGTGCAGCGAAACCCGCGCTTTAAGCTGCACGGACACGGCCTGCACCTGTGGAAAGAGAACGGCACAGACACAGCCGCGCCGCCGGAAGGGGAAAAATGATGGTCGCTTTTTTGATCGGCGCGGCCATAGGCTTTTTGGCCGGCTTTGAGGAGGCCAAAACCGAACGGCGGTACGAGGACGCGGACGAGGAGCCGGAAATCTACCGCCCCATCCCCATGGAGCACACCCATGGCGGCGAGGACTGACCCGCCGCAACCTTGCTAGCAGCGTGTCAAAAATTGACACGCTGCAAAAGGGGAACCAGTCCCGCACGGCTGCGCCTAACGGGCCTGTTTCCCCTCTTGGACACCCTTTCGACAAAATTTCACGGAAAATCGCGCACTCGTCACTTCGTTCCTCGCACACAATTTTCCGCGAAATTTCCCTGTATGTGTCCTTGTCGTCGGCGCAGGTCCGCCGACGAGGACGGATTTTAATTTCTTGACAATCTGAATACAGACCGGACGCCAACGCAAAACAGCCCCCGGCGGGCTGTTTTGCCGGCTTGTATACCGTATTAACATCCGGCGGGAAGTTTGTTGAAACCAGTCGTAAGTCAGTCGCAAACCAGTTGCAACCCAGGAAAGGCGGAACCCTATGCGCTGTTTTATGCGCCAGGTCAGCTGGCGCAGCGGAAAAGGATACAAGCAGGTGGACATTATGCCCATCCCCACCGAGGGCATCCACCGGGGCGCGCGCGGCAAACGGCGGCACGCGTCCAGCCTTGTGCAGCAAAGGCTCAACGGCAAGCACAGCCGCCGCTACCTGGTGCAGCTGGTGAACGCCAACTTCGGCGCGGGGGACTGGCTGCTGACCCTGACCTATGCGCCGGAGCATCTGCCCGCCAGCTTTGCGGATGCCTGCCGCCGGATGGAGAACTTCATCGACCGGCTGCGCGCCGCCTGCAAGCGGCTTGACCTGCCCGCGCCCGCCTATATCTGGGTGACAGAGGGCGGCACCGAGGAAGCCGAAGCCGCGGGGGAAGCCAAGCGCTACCACCACCACGCCTTTCTGCGCTGCGCGCTGGACGCGCGGGCCATCACCGAGCTGTGGTGTACGGGGCGCGGCAAGCACCGCCGCCCACTGGGCCGGGTGCATCTGAGCCTTGCCCAGCCGGAGCAGGGCAGCCTGGAAGCCTGGGCCGACTACTGCATCAAAACCAAGCACTGCCGCCGCAAGTGGCGGCAAAGCATCGGGCTGAAAAAGCCCGTTGTGACCGTGAACGACAGCAAATACACCCGCCGCGCCATTGAGCGCGCCGTGCGCACCGGCGAGGCCTACCGCCCCGCCTTTTGGGAGAAAGCCCACCCCGGCTGGCGGTGCCGCTCCGTCCGCATCGAATACAACGAGTACCAGCGTGGGTATTATGTCCGGCTGGAATTTTGGAGAGAGAGGAACACCCCATGACCGTGCCCTGTTACCATTGCCCCGACCGGCAGGCGGGCTGCCACGCGCAGTGCGCGGCATACCGCGCTTTCCGCGCCGAGCTTGACGAGCGGAACGCAGCCGCCCGCCGTGAACGACGCCGGCGCCGCACGCGGGGACAAAATACGCCGTGACGTGCGCCGCCACGGCCTGAGCGGGAGGAAAAACCGATGAGCAAGCAAAAAACCACGCCGGCCGTTGTTGAGCTGGCGTGCATCCAATGCGGGGCACCGTACCCCGCGCTGCCGGGCAGCAATGGGCTGTGCCCGGCGTGCGCCCAAAAGGCAGCCCGCACGGCAGTATTGACCCGATGGCGGGCAGCGGACAGAGCTATGATTCCAGCACCCGCGCAGGCAAGGTTGGCATTGCCAACATGATAAACAACGGCTACAAGAAAGGGAACCTGACCAAAGCACAGGCAAAGTCGATTGCCGCGCACTACGGAATTTCGATCGATTAAAGGAGAAAGCAATGAGCGTACATTTGAACCTGCGGAACGGAAAAATCAGGACAGACGACAAGGAGGACATTGTACAGACAGCGGCCCCGGCGGCGCAGGAAACGGCGGCACAGACAAGCGCCGATTACGAGCGGCAGGTACGCCTGAACCTGAAAAAAGGAACCGTAAGCTACGGCGGAAAAAGCTACGGCCTGAGCCATGAGGGAACGAGCAATGCCGGAAGCCAGGCTTTGCAGGAGCGAATTGACGCGAGAAGCCGGGAGCAAAAGGCGCGCACGGGCAATATCTGGCAGGCACAGAGCCAGACGGCGAACCGGCAAAGCACGGAAGCCCGGCAGGAAGAAACCGCCAGGCAGAAGGTGATCACCATGTTGGCAGCGGGGGCCGCGGGGCTGGGGAGCCGGAGCACGGGCAGCGCGCGCGGCACGGCAAGCAGCTATTTGCAGGGCGGCGGCAGCACGGGCGGCAGCGCCTACGCCGCCGCCCTGAGCGCCCCGGCGGGCCGCACACAGCGGTATGTGAGCGGGCGGGAACAGCTGGGGCAGGACATTTTGAACCTGAACCGGCGGCAGGATGCCGAACAGGCGCTTGGCAGCCGCGTGATGAGCGACACGGCGCGCACCGACACGCTGGAACAGGCGGCGCGGGACACCGTGATCGATGCCATGGTGCGGCAGGCGCAGGCGGGCGGGCAGACGCAGGCGGACAAGGCCCGCGCTTTTGACCAGGTGAACGCCTGGCTGGACGAAAACCCGGAAGCCAAGACGCTGTGGGACGCCGAGCGCGGCGCGGGGCGCGGCAACCCGGCGGCACAGCGCGCGGCGCAGAGGATACGCGCCGGGATGAGCGAGGAGGAGGAGCGCGCCTACGAGCAGGCCGGGGAGCTGTACGACAGTTACGGCAGCGCGTGGAGCGCGGCGCACCGGCTGGGCAGCGACGTGAAGGGCCTGGCACAGCAGGCGGCGGGCAGCTGGGCGACGCTGGCGGAAAGCATTGCCCCCGCCACCCGCGACGAGGCAGCCAACAACAGCGCCGAGCGGCATGCGCTGGCCGAACTGCGACGCCTGACCGACGAGGGCAAAGTGTTTGAAACCGACGAGAACGGGCAGATCCGCACCAGCGACGAGTACGAGGCGGCGCTGGCGCGCTACAACGCGGCGAAGGAGGCCGGGCCGCAGGACAACCAGAAAACCGTTTTGACCGATGAGAACAGCGCCGGGATGCGGCTGTACCACGAGGGCGGCGAGAACCTGGCCAAAGCGCAGGCAGGCCTTGGCAGCGCGGCGCGGTTTGGAGCGGACACAGCCAACGCCATTGCAGGCAATTTGCCCAACATGGCACTGGCGCTGATCCCCGGCGTGGGGCCGGCGGTGAGCCTGGGCGCGCTGGGGGCGCAGGCGGCCGGCGGGCGCATGGCCGAGCTGTACGACGAGGACACCGGCGCGGACGAAGCGCTGTGGCGCGGCCTGGTGAGCGGCGGCATTGAGGTGGGCACCGAGGTTTTGCCGGTGGGCAGCTGGGTGGAGATTGTGAACCGCGGCGGCAAGGGCCTGGTGCGCAACCTGCTGCAGCAGATGGGCGAGGAAGGCACCGAGGAAGCCGTGGGGTATGTGGTGAACTACCTGGCCGACGTGGCCGCCAAAGACCCGAACGCCGAGTTCAGCTGGGCGGAGCTTGCGCAGAATGCCGGGATGGGGGCCATCAGCGGCGGGTTCTACGGTGCGGCAGGCACAGGGCTGAACCTTGCTTTGAACCGCGCCAACACCCGAATGGCGGAGAACCTGGCAGGCGGCGAGAACCAAGTGCAGCAGGCGAACACCCGCACGGCGCAGGCTGTGCGGGAGGCGGCGCTGACGCAGGCGCAGGATATGCAGCAGGCCGTCGCCGACCCGCTGGGAGCCGCCGCGCGGCTGGAGGAGGAAACCCGCCCCGGCAGCACGGCGGCAGAGGAAAAGTATGCCCCGCAGGCGGCCCAGAGCGCGCAGGAGAGCGCGCAAAACGCTGACGGGGAACTTGCCGCCCGGCAGGCGGAAAACGCCGCACAGGCCGCCGCTGACGCGCTGGCGCAGAAGGAAGCAGCACAGGACGCCGACACCCTGACCAGGGAGGAAGCGGCACAGCGCGCCGATGCGCAGGCGGTGAGCGAGGCGGCGCTTGCGCAGGCCGCCGCCGAGCGGTACGCGCAGGAAAGCGCGCCGCAGGCGGACACGGTGGCACTGGAGCGGGGCACGGTGCGCCGGGAAACCGTGGAAGGAATACAGGCGTTTGCCGACGCGGAGGAAAGCTATACCCCTTACATGAAAAAGGCGCTGGTGGAGCGGTACAAGGGGCAAAGCCCGGCGGTGTATGTGCAGGAGATGCACAGCATGTATAACGCCGGGCGCGAGGGCGTTTTGAGCTTTGAGCAGGCGAAAAGCGCCAGCGCAGCGCGCGCCGCCGTGGTGCAGGACGACGCGGCGCTGTACACCGCGTACAGCCTGGGGCGCAACGCCGCCAGCGCCCTGACGGTGCAGCAGCCTGCCGCCGCCGTGACGGAACCGGAGGTGCGCTATGACGGCGTGCCGGCCGGCAGCGCGCAGGTGCCGGATGCCGTTTTGCAGGGCGCGGCGGAAAAGTTTGGCATGAATGTGGACGTGGTACGCCAGCTGACCGCCGACAACGGCGGGGAGGTGAACGGGTACTGGGCCGCCGGTGCGGCAGCCCTGACCGTGGGCGAAAACAGCGCCAACGCCTACCAGACGGTGCAGCACGAGCTGACCCACTGGATGGAGGGCGAGAACCCGGAGGGCTGGGCCAGGCTGCGCGCGCGGACGATGGCGTTTGCGGCAAGCGAATACGGGCTGGGCGGCGTGCAGCAGCACATTGGCCGGTACGAGAGCAGCTACGGCGACAGGACGCAGGCGGCGGACGAGTATGCCCGCGACCTGTTTGCCGGCATTATGAGCAGCGAGGAGAACACCCGCGCGTTTGTGGAATATGTGAGCGAGGACAGCGAAACGACGCGGGAGGAGAAGCGCAGCGTTTTGCAGGCTTTGCGCGAGATGCTGGACAAGATCGTGGGCAGCATCCGCAGCCTTTTGCGCGGCGGCGACGCGACGCTGGGCGCCGCAGACGGGCGGCGGCTTGCCGAGCGCGCCGAGAATGCCGAGAAAGCGCGCGCCGTGTGCGACGAGGCCCTGGCCGAGCTGGAAACCGCGCGCCGGAACGCCCGCGCGCGCCTGGAGGCCGCCGGACAGGCGGACAGCGATACAAAAAACGCCCCCGCGGCAAGCGAGGGCGTGAAGTACAGCATTAACCCGGAATTTGCACGGGAGCTTGACGAGTGGAACGACGGAGGAAGGGAGGAAAGAAAAACTTTTACGCTGGGCACCACCGGCGAAGCGCTGAAAAGCATTGGCGTGGCCGACAGAAGCATTGTGATGCTTAGCGGAAAGATACGGAAAATACTGCGCGACCACCCCAACATGACGCTGGATATGGTGAAGCAGATACCCGCCATGCTGGAAAACCCGGTGCTGGTACTGGAAAGCCAGGGCCAGAGTATGCGGCCCGGCACCAGGAAGAACAGCCGCATTGTGGTTGTGGGGAATGTGACAGATGCAAACGGAGCGCCCGTGCTGTGCGTGATGGACCTTGCGCCGGGAACCGGCACAGACCGAAAGCTGGGCTTGCAGGACTTTAACAAGGTGAGCAGCGCTTACCCGAAGGACGTGAACCCGCGCGGCTTTTTGGAAAAGAGCAATGTGCTGTACGCGGAGCCGGACATGGAAAAAACCGGTGCTGCCTTGAGCGCCTTCGGCTTCAAATTGGCCACGTCAGCGCCCGGCAGTACCGGTGTTATTGGCAGTATAACATACGAGAACGGGGACGTCAAGATTAAGGGCGTACCGTTTACGGAAATTTTTGGGAATGAAAATAAGACCAAAGAGTGGTTCCAAGTCCGCGGCAACCGCGTGCCTTTGGACGGAACCAGTTTTGGTCTTATTCGCAGTATACAGCTTGGGGACGCGGATGTCAAGTACAGTGAGAAGATCAGCGGCGCGGTGACACAGGAAGAACTGGAAAAAGCGCGGGCGGAGTACCGCGAAGCGGAACGCGCCCTGAAGGACAGCTGGGCGAGGGAAAAAGCGTGGCGGCAGCAGGACGAGGCCGAACATGGGCGGTTTTTGGCCCGCCTGATGCAGCACAAGCGCGCCGGGGACGCGGTGCAGTGGAAACAGAGCCAGGAATACCTGGAATACAAGGCGGCGGAAAACCGGTTTAAGGCCGAGCAGGACGCGCTGCTGGAACAGCGCGACCTGGCACAGGAAGTGATCAAACAGGCCCGCGAGCAGGAGCAGGACAAGGCATGGCAGAAAAAGCAGGCCCAGCAGGCCGAGTACGACGCCGAGGTGCGGGAAAGCGGCATGAGCCGGGAGGATTACCACCGGGAACAGGCAGCGGACACCTACGGCACCACAAAGTGGTTTGAGAGCGCCGGGTACATTTTGCCGGACGGGCGAATGCTGGATTTCAGCGGAGGGAGCGACAAGAGCGTACGCGACCTTGACCACCGCGACATCCAAAGCGTTTACGGCCCGGCGGAGCTTGCGCGCGGGGCAGAACAGACGGATTACCTGAATGCCTTTATTGCCGAAGGCAATGTGCGGGTGATGGCGGAAAGCCCCGGCGTGGACGTGAGCGCCGAAACCGAGGTGAGCGACGCGCAGAAGGCGGCCATTGCCGAGATGGCCGACACGCTGGGCGCGGCAAAGCATGGGTTTAACCTGGACATCAGCCGCAAAGACGGCAGCACTGCCGCGACGCGCTGGTACGAAGGCCGGGTGCGCGGCAGCGAAGTGGTGCGCGACCTGGAAACATATTACCGCACAGGCAGCCTGCCGGAGCAAAGCGAACTGAACCGGTTCCGGTACAGCAAGAAGGTAGACGCCGAGAAACACCCGCAGAGAAGGAAAACGGGCGAAGAACAGGTGAGCTTTGAAACCCTGCGGGAACTGCCGGATATGGAGATCACCGAGGTGGAGGAAAACGACCTGGCCGACAAGCCCGTAAAGGAAATTTTGGATGCGGGCCTGGCGAGCACGCAGCGCATACCGGGCAAAAACAGCGGGAGCGTGGTAAACCGATACACGGGAGATACCATTGTTGTGACGAGGGCTGGGCTGCGGCACGGGCTTTTGAACGCGGCCCAGATACAAAAAAATGCCCCGTATGTGGGGCAGATCGGGCCGATTTTGGAGAACGCCGTAAAGGTGAACGAGCTGGAAGCGCGCGGCAAGGAGGTGCGAAGTGATTTGTACCTTGGGGCGGCACGCATGAGCGACGGCAGCCTGATGGGGATCCGCTTTGTTGTAAATATGTACGAGGACGGCCAGAAGGTGCTGGATGCCGACAGCATGGAACCCTTGCGGGGAAGCCTGTACGCCCATACAGGCAGACAAATTAAAAATGGAACCGAATCCCTCAAGGGGCGAGAGGTCAGCACGAATGCCGTTGCTCTGTACGGTTCCAACATCAGTATAGAAGATTTTTTGGGCAGCGTCAAGGAGGAACTGGGCGAAAATTTATCTGCGAATGTAAAATATGCCTTTGGCATGGACACGGAAACAACGGCTGGCTTTGGCGAAGGACTGCGGTACAGCGCCCCGACGGAGGCGGACTATGACGACCTGCGGGCGCAGAACCGGGAGCTGGCGCAGAAAAACCTGTACATGGAACAGCAGATGGAGGTGCTGCGGCAGGAGTTTAAGGCATCGGGCGGGCACAGCGTAAGCCGGGCGAGCGCGCGGGGCATTGCCCAGCGCATTTTGAAGCTGACGGGCAGCAAGTACGGCGTGGACAGGCTGAGCGGCGATTTGTGGCGGGTGTTTAACGTGGAAGGCAACGGCGAGCCGACGCTGAACGCCGACGCGATGGACGCCCTGACCGACGTGATGCGCGGGGTGCTGAACGAGAGCGAGCAGAAAAACACCGAGCTGCGGGAATACTATAAACCGCTGCGCGAAACCCTGCGCGGCACGACGCTGGAGGTGCGCCGGGACAGCGCGGAGTTTGCCGAGCTGATGAACGCCTACGGCGACGGCAAAAACGGGCGGCAGTGGGGCAACGTGCGCAAGGCGCTGTTTGGCCGGCTGAACGTGCGGCTGACCGACGGGGCCGGAAACTGGGACACGATGCAGGCCGAGCTGGCCGAGAGCTGGCCGGGAACCTTTGACGCGGAGAACACCGACATTACCGCCTTTACCGACGCGGTGCTGGGGGTGTATGAGGCAAGCGTGCCGGTGGTGGAGAACCCGTATGGCATGGACATGGAAACACTGGCGCTTGACCTGGCCAACGAGGCGGTGGAGGGATACCTGAACAGCCCGACACGCCGCACCATGGCAGACCGCGCGGCGCAGGACGCGCAGAAGGCCGCGCGCGCCGAGTACCGCAAGGGGCGGCGGGACGCGCAGGCCGAGATGAAGGCCCTGTACGACCAGGCATACGCCAACCGGAAAGAGCGGTTTGACGCCATGCTGGAGGTTTACAAGCAGAAGGCACAGAACGCCAAGGACGACGCCGTGATGCGGGAGCGGATGCAAAAGCTGAAATGGGTGCAGACGCGGGACAAAAAGCTGGTGCGCCAGCAGGCGGAGTTTGCCACGCGGATGCAACGGCGCAACGACGGGCTTTTGTACCGCAAAAGCCGGGACAGTGCCCAGAAGCAGGTGCGCACCCTGGCGGCCTGGCTGCGGGAGCCGACGGACACCAAACATGTGCCCAAGAAGATGCGCACCGCCGTGCTGAACGTGCTGAACCTGTTTGACTGGAACACCAGCAACGCGGGCACGGCGACGGCGCAGCGGTGGCAGGAAACCATGAAGGACATTGCCCTGATGGCCAAGGACGCCGAGGCGCTGGAACACATGGGCGCAGGCGCGGGCGACTATGCCGATTTTGACCCCAGCCTGCCGGGATACATTGACACGCTGTTGCAGCAGACCGGCGGAAAGACGGGGATTGGGCAGTTCAGCGGCGAGCAGATGCGGCAGCTGGATGTGATTTTGAAAAGCATGACCAAGAGCATCACGCAGGCCAACAAGCTGCTGGCCGAGGGCAGCAGGGAAACCATTGCCGCCGCGGGCGACGCGAGTGTGGCCGAGATGGCCGCGCGGGAAAAGCAACAGGTAAAGAACAAAAACAACCTGTTGGGCAAGGCGGTGAAGGCCGCCGCCGACACCACGGCGGGCGACGCCCTGGGGCAGCTGCTTGGCGTGGATATGATGGACGCAGGGCGGTATTTTGCCGCCCTGGGCGACACGGCAGAGCAGATGTACCGGCCCATACGCGAAGGGTTTGACAAGCGGGCGTGGAAGCTGCGCGAAACGGTGGAGTGGACGCAGGCCCTGCTGAAAGACAAAACGGACGTGGACAAGTGGACGGGGCGCAAGGCCGAAAAGCGCAAATTTACCGTGACCGACGCGGCCAGCATGGCGGACACCGTGCTGGAGCTGACACCGGGGCAGGCCATGGAGCTGTACTGCCTGAGCCAGCGCGCGGCGGCGAAGGAGCATTTGATGATCGGCGGCATCCAGCTGAAGGACGCCAAGGGCAAGCCGGGGCGGCGGGTGAAGCTGACGCCGGGGCAGCTGGCGGAGATTACCGGCAGCCTGACGACCGAGCAGGTGCAGACGGCACGCGCCATGCAGGAATACCTGAGCACGACCGCGGCGGCGTGGGGCAACGAGGTGAGCAACACGCTGTACGGGTACGACAAATTTACCGAAACGCACTACTGGCCGATGAGCAGCAGCAACGACTTTACCGCCACAACGGCAGCCAGCAGCAGGCAGGCCGGGCTGAACGGCATTAAAAACGCCGGCATGACCAAGGCGCTGGTGAAGGGCGCCAACAACCCGCTGGTGGTGGGCGACGCCTTTGACACGTTTTTTGGGCACGCGACGGAGATGGCGACCTATTACGGGTGGTGCATCCCGTTAAGCGACATGATGAAGTGGTACAACTGGCGCGCACCGGAAAGCGCCGTGAGTGTGAAGGAGGGCATTGACAACCTGCTGGGGCGCAAGGGCAAGGACTATTTTGAAACGCTGATGCGGGACATTAACGGCCAGGGCCGCGCCGAAACCGCCAGCGGCGGCGAGCGCCTGATGAACACCGTGACGCGCAACTGGAAGGTTGCCAAGGTGGGCGCGAACCTGCGCGTGGCGGTGCAGCAGCCGACGGCGTACTTCCGCGCGGGGGCGGAGATCGCGCCCAAATACCTGCGGGGCGCTTTGGGGCGCGGCGCGGCCAACCTGGGCAAAGGGCTGGCGGCCAGGGCCAAGGGCCAGACCTTTGAGGGCGGCATGGCGAAAGCCGAAAAATACTGCGCCATTGCCTGGTGGAAAAGCCAGGGATATTTTGAAACCAACCTGGGCAAGGACGTGCGCGCCATGGCGCTGGACGAGGAAACGGCGCTTGAGCGGGTGCGGAGCGCCAGCACCGCGATGGCGGAGTGGGGCGACAAAACCACCTGGGGCGCTTTGTGGAACGCCTGCGAGCTGGAAACGCTGGACAAGCACCCGGAGCTTGAATATGACAGCGAAGAATTTAACCGGCAGTGCGCCGCGCGGCTGAGCGAGATTGTGGACAAGACGCAGGTGGTGGACAGCGTGCTGCACCGCAGCCAGATCATGCGGAGCACAGCGACGTTTACCAAGATGGTGACAAACTTTATGGCGGAACCCATTAAAAGCTATGCCATGGTGGCCCAAGCGGCGGTGAACCTGGCGCAGAACCCGAAGGACAAGGCCGCGCGGGCAAGGTTTGCCCGTGTGGGCGTTACCTATGTGGCAACGGCGATGGCGACCGCCGCGGCCGCGGCCGCCGTGGACACCCTGCGGCACCCGCGCGGCGACGACGAGGACGACGACGAACGCCTGACGGCGGCGAGCCTGGCCAAGGTATATGCCCAGAACGTGCTGGAAAACTTTGCGGACGGGGTGAATTTGCCGGGGAACCTGCCGCTTTTGCAGGATGTGATCGGGTACATCACCGAGCGCGCGGACGGGAACGCGACCTATACCATAAAGCGCAACGACGTGGAGTGGATCGGCGACGTGATGGACGCGGTGAGTGTGTGGAACAAGTACCTGACGGGCAAAACAACGAGCCTGTACCAGGTGCTGTACCGCACGGCCAACGCGGTGAGCAATGTTACCGGCGTGGCGGTGAGCGCAGCCCTGCGCGACGTGAAGGGCGTATACGACACGCTGACCGGCCTTGCCGGCGCCGACGACCCGCTGGGGATGGACAAGGACCTGAACCGCATTGCCCTGGCGCTGGACGGCGGCGACGCTGACAAGGCGAGCCGGCTGTTTGCCGGGCAGGTGGATGCCAAGGTAAAGAGCGGCACCGACCCCGCCGACGCCGTGACCGCCGCCCGCAGCACCGTGACGAAGCTGTACAGCAAGGCGTACCAGCAGGCGGACAGCGAGGAACGCGCCGAGATGCTGGACGCCCTGATGGGGCTGGAATACGGCGGGGAGCGGGTGTACGATTTGGACACCGTGACCGGCTGGGGCGTGACGGTGGGCAGCGCCGACATTACGGCGGCGCTGGACACGGCGGACGCAGACGCGGTGCAGGAGATGATCGACGAGAGGGTGCGGCAGCTGGAGCGGGCCGACGAGGAAGCGGCGGCGCAGGCAAGCCGGATGATGGAGGCCGGGACCCTGACCCGCGAGGAATATGACAGCGTGCTGGACAGCGCCAGGGACGCCAAGGAACTGCGCACAGCGATCCGCAGCGCCATAACAAAAGAGATGAAGCCGAGATACCAGGCGGCGGACACGGCCGGGCGGCAGGAGATTGCCGAGATGCTGTGCAGGCTGAAGGTGGACGGGCTGACGGTGTACGAGGCGGACGATTTTAAGAAATGGGAATGAAGCTCCTGAACCAATAACGCATAAAGATGCCCCCGGCGGGCCGTGTGAGAGCGGCAACCGGGGGCGTTTTGAATTTTACGGGACAAGTGGGGGCGCGCCCGGATACGGCGGCATGGCAAAATAAAGGCAGAAGCGGGCGCACCGGCGCAAAAGCCGGAAAAACAGCCCGGCAAGGAGGGTATGGTATGACCCAGGGAACGACCCCGACGCTGGTGTTTAAGCTGGACATAGAGCCGGGAACGCTGGTGAGCCTGTATTTGACGTTCCGGCAGGGATACGGGAGGGAAGTGACCCGGCGGGAGGACAGCATTACCGCCGACAATGACGCCAAGACCCTGACGGTGACGCTGACACAGGAAGAAACCTTAAAATTTGAGGAGGGCGGCAACGTGGAAATACAGCTGCGGGCCGTGACAACGACCGGCGCGGCGCTGGCCAGCAACATTGTGGCGCTGCCGGTGGAGCGGATACTGCTGGGCGGGGTGATCACATGAAGCTGAGTTTGCTGAACAGCAGTGAAACCGTGCAGATGAGCATGAGCGGCGGCGAGGCGGTAAGCCTGAGTTTGAAAACCGGCGCCGTGCAGACCGGCGGAAGCCTGAGCATTGGCCACGGCCTGAAATGGGAGAGCGGCGCTTTGTGTGTGGACTGCGCCGACGCTGTGGAAACCGACAATACCCTGCCCGTGACCAGCGCCGCCGTGGCGGTGGAGGTGGGCAACATCGCGGTGCTTCTGGGCACCATTTGAGGAGGATAGAACATGCCAGACACGACACAGACCAACATTGCGACCGAGATCACCCGCATCCAGAACGACCGCAACACCATCCGCACCAAGCTGGTGGAGCTGGGCATGGCGGAAAGCACGTCCAACTTGGACACGCTGGCCACCGCCATCAGCGGAATCACCAACCAGGGCGCAGTGAGCGCGACGGTGCAGGAGGGCGACACCTACACCATTCCAAAGGGCTACCACAACGGCAGCGGCACGGTTTCCGGCGTTTCCGGCGGCGGCAATTACAACCTGCAAAGCAAGAAGGTGACGCCGACCAAGAGCCAGCAGAGCGTGACGCCGGACAGCGGCTATTATGGCCTGTCCGATGTGACGGTGGCGGCGATCCCGTCCAACTACCAGGACGTTTCGAGCGTGACGGCGACGGCGGCGGATGTGCTGTCCGGCAAGATCGTGGTGGACAGCACCGGCAAGACCCTGACTGGCACGATGGCCAACAACGGCGCTGTGACCAAGACGCTGGACACCACGACCACCAGCTACACCATCGCCAAGGGCTACCACAGCGGCAGCGGCAAGGTGAGCATTACCAAAGAGAGCAAGAGCGTGACGCCCACCAAGAGCGCCCAGACCGTGACCCCGACCAGCGGCAAGGTGCTTTCCAGCGTGAGCGTGGCGGCCATTCCCGCGCTGTATGTGGACACGACGGAGAGCACGACCGATGCGGCGAGCGCAGCCAACATCCTGAGCGGCAAAAAAGCCTGGGTGAACGGCAGCCAGGTGACGGGCACCATGGCCAACAACGGGGCCACCAGCCTGACCATTGACGGCCTGACGACCCTGAGCGTGGCTGTGCCCGCGGGGTACACGAGCGGCGGCACCGTGAGCCTGACGGATGATATTTACGACGCGCTGGCGGCGATCTGATGCTGCTGAAAGGAGAAGCGCATGGCGGACACGAACATTAAAACGCAGATCAGCCGCTTAAGCGGGGCGAAAAGCGACCTTGCCACGGCGATCACCGCCAAGGGCGTAACGGTGCCGGATGACACAACGCTGGACGGGTACGCCGCGCTGGTGGAGCAGATCGACACGGGGGTGGATACCAGCGATGCTACGGCGACAGCCGGGGAAATCCTGAGCGGTAAGACTGCGTATGTTGACGGGTGCAAGGTAACGGGGACGATGACAAACAAGGGCAAGATAACAGCCAATCTTGTTCCCGGACAGACCTACACCATTCCTGAGGGGTATCATTCGGGTGAAGGCACCGTTACTGGTGTCTCATACCGAAAGGCTATATCGTACACCAAGACCCTGGCGAGCGGGAGCAACGATATTGCATCGTATGTGCTGCCGGAAGCAGATTATGCTATTTCGGTATTTGTCAAGCCGTACAGTTATAAATCTACTGCAACAATCGGGATTCTATGCTCTGAGCTTGATAAAAAAGCTGATGATGGGACGCTATCTTATACAAAGTGGGACGCTGGAAACGGAATAATCAATCAAACCGCTGAAGGGACAAAATTAAAGTCAATTCATCTATATGCTGGGACGGACGATATGCCGAGTATAAAAGTAACGGCAACTGCCTCCGCGGAAGTGCTCGCAGAGGTGGGCGTATATATTTCGCGTGTTGGGGGAAATGCCGCCTTAACAGTAAACGGCACAGATACCAGCGATGCGACCGCCACCGCCGCCAACATTCTGAGCGGTAAAACCGCTTATGTTGACGGGGCAAAGCTGACCGGCACCATGACCAACAACGGGGCGGTTGCCAAGACCATGACGGCCAACGGCAGCTATACCATCCCGGCGGGCTACCATAACGGCAGCGGCAAGGTGACGGTGAACGTATCGTCCAGCAGCGGCAGCAGCAATAACAACGTTGAGGCTTATGCCATTACGAACACCAACCCCAGCGTTAGTTTTAAGCGCACTGACGGGGCAATCAAGATCTGGGGCTACGGCACCATGACCAGTTCCGGCGGCTGGGGCCAGCAGACTACGAGCCTGGTCGCGTTTGAGGGCGACAAGTACCACAAGGGCGCTATATATGGCAGCCCAAGCAGTACCAGTTTGAGCCTAAGCATCAGCAACGGAAAACTGACTGGCCTGCCGAGTGGTTTGACGGCGATCAACGCGATTGTAACAAGAGGTATATGATATGGCAACACAAGCAGACGGATTGACCAGCAGTGTGCCGGACCCGCTGAGCGAGGTTTTGGGCTGCGGGCTGGACAGCGGCGACGACAGGCGGCAGGCACAGGCCTATGCCGTGCAGGCCGCCCAGAGTGCCGTGCAGGCAGACGCGGACGCCAAAAGCGCAGGGAACGCAGCGGTGCGCGCCGAAAGCTGGGCGGCGGGCGGAACAGGGACCCGAACCGGAGAGGATGCGGACAACGCCGAATACTATGCCGGGCAGGCCAAAACCAGCGCGACAGCCGCAGCGGCAGACAGGGCCGCCGCGGAAACAGCCAGCCAAACCGCCGTAAGCAAGGCGGAGGCGGCGGCAGCCAGCGCAGAAGCGGCAGCCAAAAGTGCCATTGAAGCAAAGCCGAGCGATGTGGCAACGCAAAGCACAAACGGCCTGATGAGCGCGGCGGACAAAACGAAGCTGGACGGCATTGCCGAAAACGCCAACAACTACACCCACCCCAGCTACACGGCAAGGGCCAGCGGGCTGTACAAGGTGACAGTGGACAGCACAGGGCATGTAAGTGCGGTGGCAGCTGTGGACAAAAGTGATATTACCGCGCTGGGTGTGCCTGCGCAGGATACCACATACACCCACCCCAGCTACACGGCAAGGGCCAGCGGGCTGTACAAGGTGACGGTGGACAGCACCGGCCATGTGAGCGCGGCGACGGCTGTGACCAAGAGCGACATTACGGCGCTGGGGATACCGATTGGAGAAGATCACGAAATAACCTTTTCAAACATTGCAACAGGCATAACTGTACCGAACGGCGGCGGCAAGGACAAGTGCTATTGCTATACAGTAGGAAAACTGGGATTTTTAAGTATAACATTTGAGAGCGAATATAATACCAGCGGCACAGCTATTGCAGCAGGCAAAACACTTTTTTATGTGGAAGGGGTGCCAAAATCAATTCACACCAGATACGGGAGCCAGAATGACGACGATGGGGATTTCATCGCCATCAGAAGCAGCGACGGGGAACAATATATACTTGAAGCAACTCATACCTCAACCGACGCACTAGGGATAAAAGCAAAAGAAGCTATCCCTGCCGGATACAGGTACAAAATCAATGTGGTGTTTGTTGAAGTATAAAATGTCTGAACGACAACGGAGGTGTAACCCCAATGAGATTACAAAACGGCGATGTACTGCTGGCCTGGCCGCTGGCACAGCACGTCATCACGGCCGGCTGGACGTACACCAGCGGCGCGGCACACAATGCCATTGACCTGCGCACCCAGAGCGGCACCAGTTGCGTGCGGCCGGTGTATGCCGCCGAGGACGGCACGGTAGACCAGGCGCAGACCTGGGACGGCAAGACCTGCACGGGGATGCAGAGCTACGGCAACATGGTGCGGCTGCGCCATGCCGATTACAACGGGAAAAAGCTGCAAACGCGGTACGCGCACCTGCTGAAGCGTGTTGTGGAGCTGGGCGACGCGGTAACGGAGGGCCAGCTGATCGGGTACAGCGGCGCAAGCGGCAACTGCTACGGCGCGCACCTGCATTTTGAGGTGCTGTACAAGGGCAGGCGGGTGAACCCGCTGAACTGGCTGGACGCTGACTTTACGCCCGCCAGCGCGGCGGTGCGCAGGCACCTGGGCAGCTATACCAGCGTTGCCCGCCCGGCGGATGCCGAACCCGCCGCGAATGCCCTGCAAACGGTGCAGGCCAACGGCCTGACGAACGCTGAGGCCATGAGCGTGTACAGCCTGGCGCTGGCGCTGGGCCTGGTGGGGCTGGGCCTGTACAGCGCCGAGTACGCCGACGCGGCGCACACAAAGCAGAACCTGCGCATTGGCCCGGTGAGCGCCGGGGACGCCAAGGCGCTGATGGACAAGCTGACCGAGCTGGGGGCCGCGGACAAGGCCGCCAGTACGGCAGCATAAGAAGGAGGGAACAGGCATGACAAAGCTGTTTATCAGCCAGCCGATGCGCGGGCGCAGGATGGCCGACATTGTGCGGGAGCGCAAAACGCTGGTGGCCGACGCGGCGGTGGCGCTGCAGGAGGACGAGATCGCGGTGCTGGACACCCTGTTTGACGACACCGATGCCACGCCGCTGGCCCTGCTGGCGCGGGCGCTGGGGAAGCTGGCCGAAGCGGACGCGGTGATTTTTGCGCCCGGCTGGGAAACGGCGCGCGGGTGCCGCATGGAGCACCTGGCGGCGGAAGAATACGGGATCAGGATCGTGGAGGGGTAGAAAAAATGGAAGAGCAAAATATGTTTTTGTGGATCAAGGCGGCGGTGACGGCGCTGTGCGCGGCGTTTTCGGCGGCCTTTGGCTGGCTGGGGTGGCTGGTGCTGGCCTGGGCTGTGTGCATGGTGATCGACTGGATCAGTGGCAGCGCGGCTGCGGCGTCCAAAGGCGAGTGGTCAAGCGCTGTGGCGCGCGCAGGCATCTGGCACAAGGCCGGGATGGTGGTTGTAGTGATTGTAGCCGCCATGGCCGACGGCGTGCTGGGCGTGGCGGTGGAAAACCTGCCCGTATTGGGCATACAATACACCGTGCTGATTTTGCCGGTGGTGCTGGTATGGTACATTTTTACCGAGCTTGGCAGTATTGCCGAGAATGCCGCAGCCATGGGCGCACCTGTGCCGGAGGGCCTTATAAAACTTTTGGCCGCAGGAAAACGCGCGGCGGAAAAGTGCGTGCCGGATACCGATACTGACGAAAAAAATTGTGAATA
>ERZ1108170.1107-NODE-1107-length-18392-cov-39.803730_pt1 | contig 18392 bp, 3 predicted proteins | sample MGYA00403705_ERZ1108170 | MGnify/ENA primary metagenome ERZ1108170 (study PRJEB35170, sample SAMEA104062422) | human gut metagenome | biome: human gut; feature: human-associated habitat; material: faeces | place: Denmark | collected 2012-06-15 ...
TGCCCTATCCGCCCCTTCGGGGCACCTTCCCCTCGAGGGGAAGGCTGACGATACGAGAATCCCCTCTTCTAAAAAGACGGCGCGCCGCCCTTGTGAACCCATCCGCTCCCCCGCTTCGTCATCCCGAGCGCAGCCGAGGGATCTTTCTTGCACGGCCGCCATATGTACACATGCGCCCTCACTCAAACGACACCTTGGTGCTTACTTTTTCGCCTTTCCCTCACCCACGTTTTGCCGGTCTGCAAAAAGGATCCCTCCACTTTCGGGCATCGCCTTTATAAAAATCGACGCGAAGCGTCGCACCTCGGTCTGCAAAGAAGATTTCTCGACTTCGCTCGAAATGACGATACGACAAAAACGCCTCGTCTTTCGACGAGGCGTTCTTGCTACTTCAAAACCTATTTCACGACTTCATATGCTTCCTTCTCATTCGGTGCGCCGAAGGCAAGAGACGGACTTTCCTTCTCCGTTTCTTCTTCCTTCTCCCGTCCGTCGCGGCCAAGCGTGCGGTCCTCATAGAGGCTCGCATTCATGACGCTTTCCGCCGTCACTGGGAAACGCTCGCCGTTCACGGTGACGCCGTCCTTGACGTTCGTCATGACATGATCGGTCACAATATCATAGCCGCTGAGCGAAAGATTTCCGAAATGCTCTGCCTGGCTGCTACCCGGATTCTTCTGGATCGTCACACGGATCTTATCCGTTGCAAGGACACTGTCTCCGCCGATCGCGGTATTCGTGAGGCCAAGCGGTTCTTTGCCTGTGAGATGCAGATGCTCGACTGCGCTGTCCTTCACAAGAGTGCCGCCTTCCGCTGTGGAGTGAATGCCTGCGTAGTGCGCCTGACTCTGTCCATCCTTGCCGTGGATGGTGACATGCTGCGCGCCCGTCCCTGTCAGATCATCGATACCGATGTTGTCCGCAGAGATCGTGAGATCCGCCGCATTGCCTTCGCCATTTGCCAGCGTATCGATCTCCACCTTCTTCGCAGAGAGTGTGACCTTTCCGCCCGCAGACGAGAGCAGTGCACTGCCCTTTCCGCTTGCATCGAAATCATGCGGCTTCGCCTCGCCCGTGACAAGACTTCCTGCCGCGCCGCTGCCCGTGACCGACCCTGCCGGCGTGCTCGTATCCACACCTTCCAGCTTGCCGACCGGCGAACGATCTGTGATGCGGATGTCTTCCTTCGCCGTCATCTCGATGGTGCTTCCGGAAATCTTCGCATCCGTCCCCTTCACAGAAATGCTGCCGCCTGCGCTCATCATCAGCTTGCCGCCTGCCTCTGCCTCATGAAGAATCATATCACTGCCGCTCGCAAGGCTGGCATCGCCCGTTGTATGAATCTTCGTCGCATCGAGCGTCGTGCCTGCTTTCGCGGTCAGGCTCTTTGCATTCGCACTTTCCAGCGTCATCGTGCCGCCACTTGTCAGTTCTGCGTGTTCCTTCGCATTCAACGTGCCGATCGTCACGTCTTTCTTTGCAGTGACAGACGCTTCGCCGGTCTTAGCCGTGAGCGTTCCCGCGTTTACGCTGCCGCCGGACGAAACAGCAAGCGTGCCTGCTTCTGCTTCGTTGAGCGTGACATCGTGATCTGCCTCGACGGTCGCGCTATCCTTTGCACTGAGTTTCTTGATCTGGAGTACGCCATGGGCGGTGATCGTTGCCTTTCCTTCTTTCGAGATCAAGGTGCCGTCCGTGAGGGAGGCTCCTGCGGTATCGGTATAGGTGAGATCGCCGTGGGCGGTATACTCGCCATTTTCGATCGTGCCCTGATTCGTGATGTCCATCGTCCCCTTCGCGGTGTACACGCCGCCACTCATCTTGCCCGCATTGGTGATGTCTGCGGTTCCGCCGCTAAAGTTGCCGCCGGAAATGGTGTTATCCTGCGCGGTGTGGACGCGGAGGGCATTCCTTGCTTGGTAGTTGCCGTTCGAAATGTTTCCACGGCTGGTGATGGTGAGGTCTTCGGCTTCGATGTCGATCGCCTCCGATGCCGCCTCTCCGAAGAGGGTGATGTCGGCATTGCCTGCGGCCTTCGCCGTGATGGTGCCCGGCTTTTCGCTGCCGTCTTCGGCTTTTGTACCGGTCACTTTCATGCCGAGGGACGCCCCATCGCTTGCGCCTTTGATATTCTTGGCGTTTGTGATGGTAATATTCTTCCCTTCGACGTTCGTATATGTGGTACCGGTTTCGTCGCCGCTCGTATCGTGTCCGTCTTCGGCGAGGAGGCTGTTGTTTTTGCCCACATCGAGACGAACGTCTCCTTCCGAAGCATAGACGGTATTGATGACGAGATCGCCGTCGCTCTTCTTGAGGGAAACGCCGTCTTTCGCTCTCGCAGTGAGGACGCCTGTGCCGGTGACGGTCACATCAGAAATTTTTCCAGCGCCGGACTCGATGACGGTCTGTTCCGAAGAACCGATGGTGACGCCATTGACATCGCCTTTCGCTTTCAGACGGACTTCGCCGGCTGCGGTGAGGGAGCTTCCGGTATTCACGGCTCCTGCAGACTGCAGATAGATCGCGCCCTGATCCGCCTGTGCCGTCAGCTTACCGCCTGCATTGGTTTCAATGGAGCGGATGGAGCTGACGGTGACGATCTTGGTCTTGTCATCTACTTTGAAATCCCCGCGCTCTGCGGACGCAAGGGCGATCAGCTGGTCTGCCGTCAGCCTCTCGATCTTCTCTTTCGTCGAGAGGTCGATCACCTGTCCGTTTTCCTTGTGTCCGATGCCGCTCACGTACTTGCCATTTTCCGTTTTACCGCCAAGTGCTGTCAGGGTGATGTTCTTGCCGGAAACATGCGGCGTTTCTTTCAGTGTCGCCTGTGTATCGGTGATGCCTTCTTTGATACCGCCCGGGCTGAAGGTGACGAGCAGATCCTGTGCGGACTTCGCAGAGCCGACGAGGATGTCTGCCTTTTCTTTCGCGGTGAGGTAGGTATCGTCTGTAAGGCTCTCTTTCGTGAGCGATGCATTCCCGTAAATGCTCTCGCTCGACTGCTGGATGCCATCGGTGTAGTCCTTCACTTCTTCGGCGGTCCAGCTGCCGACGCCTTCTGCAAGGAGCTTCTCATAGCGCGTCTGCTGTTCTTCGATGTAGTCCTTCACATTCTGTCCATCTGCCTCAAGCTTCCGGCGGGTCACATCATCGAGACTGTACTTGCCGTCTGCATCGATGTGCGCCCTCAAGGACTGGAACACATTATACTTGCCTTCGACTTTGGCGATGAGGAGGCTCTTCTGCTTCGCCACGGTCGCGTCACTGCCTTCCAGTACGGCGGCATTCGCCCAAGCGAGAAGTTTTTCCTTCGCACTTCCATCGGTCACATCACCGAAGTTGTTATCGATGAAGCTGCCTTCGGTGGTCAGGGTGACATCGCCATGCTTCGAGGTGACGCTGTCGAGATAGAGATCACCGCCGGTATTTGTGATAACGATGTCTCCGTCCGCGCTGGCTTTGAGACCATAGGCCTCGCCGCTCCCCTGCTTCGTCTGGATATTGAAAGTGCCGTCCTTGCCGGTGATCGCACCGGTTTCTGCTGTCAGTTCGACACGGCTGCCCTTCACCATCGCATCCGCCTTCTGGGTCAGGCTGCCCTCGGAGGTGAGGGAGACGGTCTTCGCCGCTTCGATCGCGCCGACCGCCACATCGGATGCCGAAGAATTCAGATAGAAGTTTCCATTCTTCGCACTGCCGGATACCTCTTCGGCACTGGTCAGGATCGCCTGGTCCTTACTGCCCACATCGTTGGTGGCTTTGAGATCCAGCGCTTTCGTCTGCAGGAAGCCTTTCGATGTCGATGTGATGGAGTCCCCCTTGATGGCTGTTGTGCCGCCTACATTGGAAATCGTCCCGGCGATCGCTACATTCCCCGCGCCGCCGTTCTGATTGATGTCGATGCGGCCCGTTTCATCGCCGCCAAAGCCGATGCCGATCGCATGGCTCGCTCCAGTTTCGTACTGCTTGATATGGGTCTCGTAGTCGCGGATGACCATTTTCATATCATACTTCTTGGTCAGGCCGATCGTATACCAGCGGCGCTTGGTCTTGATGGAGTAGTCAATGACATCCGATTTATTGAGGACATCCCACTCCTTCGGCTGGCCATTGCCGATGGTATCGGTGGACCCTGAGATGAAGGTACCATTGATAAGCGGCTTCTCTTCGCCAGTGACCGTATTCGTGAGCTTCGCCCCCATCGCGATCAGCTCGTCTCTGGTCGGCGTCTTGTTTTCGATGCCCCACCAGTCGAATTTATCGCCATGGTATTCATAGGTATTCGTCGTGCTCTTGTCCGTCCCGGTCTGGAAGACATAGTGCTGATCGGCAGATGGCTTGTACGTACCATCGAAGGTGTTTTCCGTACCCGAAGTCCAGCTACCATTCTGGTACTGCTGCACCAGCATATGGACTTTGCCATCCTTGCGGGTGTAGGTGGTCTTGCGAGAAGGCGTCCCTTTCTTCGGATCGAGGTCCGTGATTTCGATGACGCCTTCCACGCCTTCCCCGGTGCTGAGGCCTTTCAGCTCCAGATCCAGTTTCGATTTGTTGTCGATGGTCATGCTGCCGTAGCCGTCCAGGGCTTCGATGCGTGCTTTCGAGGTGTCTTTCGTCGTATTGATGACGGTACCGACGATGGAGACCTTGCCGCCGTGGACTTCCGTCTGCCCGAGGACGAGATGTCCTGTCTCAGCGTCATAGGTCAGGTTCTCTGCCATGTTGCCTGTCGCATTTGCCACATAGATGGTGTGGTCTTTCCCGATGGTCTTCGCTTCTTCCGCTGTGATGGAAATCAGCTTCCCATCGGTTCCCTTGTAGCAGAAGGTCGGCGTCTCAGGGATGTCCAGCGCCCAGTTTGCTACCCCGCTCTGGATCTTCGCATTGATATTCACATAGCGCGCAGAGATGAAGATGTTGCCATTCGCCAGGATGCCGCTGCCCAGCGCTTCATTCTTCTTGAAGCCGCCATTATCTTTATCTTCGACGAAGGGATCCCCGCCGATGTTGGCGATACGGTTGCTGTAGGACTGGATGAAATCGCCGTTCTTCGCAGTCAGTTCGACGCTTCCTGCGACGATGCTACCGTCATTGTAGACGTCGCCATAATCGCTTGTGACCGTCACTTTGCCGCGGGTGTTGTAGATGGTCTTGCCCTTGCCCAGTGTCAGGTTCGGTGCAGAGTAAGCCGGTATGTTCACACCATCCACGCTTGTTAGATAGTTGTTCGGATTGAAGGCGCTGGTGATGGTGACGGTCGGATCGTCGGTCTGGTGACGGCTCTTGAGCGTCAGATTGCCCAGTTTTTCCGTGCCTTTCATCGCATTGCCGTTCAGGAAGAGCGTACCGCCCTGTCCGATCTGGCCATTGGATTCTTTGCCGATGACCTTGATGTCACCGACCACCAGATTGTTCGGGGAGTCATTCGTCACGGTGACGGTGGCATCGCCGTGTGCGGTCAGATTACCGTTGCCGGTGACCTCATCTCCTTCGAGGTAAATATCACCCAGTTGGGAAACGATGTCGCCCACTGTCACATCACGGGTCATATGCGGGTATGACTTGGTGTGGAGCAGGGCCTGTCCATTCCACGCGGTGATTTCCTTTCTATCTTTGGTGTAGAACTTCCCGTTTTCTTCATAGCCGCCGCTCTTCAGAAAATCATCCGTCGCTTCGACCTGTTTGGTGATGTTTGCGATATCTGTGTCGATGGTGTTTTGGGTCTTGCTATAGGCCTCCTGCAACGCGCCCAGTGCGTCCCAATCCTTCTGAATCTGGTTTTTGTCCATGGCATTCGGATCGTAGCCTGCCATTTTCACTGCCGCTTCATAGGCTTCTCTGGCGCCCTGTTCCGCACTCGTTGCCCCGTTCCATGCACGTATTGCACTGTCCCGGTTCTCCTGAGCTGTCTGATAATCCTTAACTTCCTGTTCTGTTCCATGTTTCTTGATGTAGTCATCAATATCGTTCTGGCTGGGGTTCATGATCGGGCTGTCGCTGTCGGCTGTAGATGTTTTGATCTTGTCCTTCAGCGCATTTTCTGCCGTGGTGAAGGCGGTTTCCGCCTGTGTCTTGGCGTTCTCCGCCGAAGTTGTCTCCTTCTTCGCCGCCTCATACGCCGTATGCGTGGTACCCATCGCCGTCATCTTGTTTTTCTCGGCCTGCACGGCATCCTGGTCTTTCTGGATGGCGTTCATGACGGCGTCTTTCGAATCGGTCATGCCTTTCAGCATGGTCTTGGTTTCTTCCAGTTCCGTCTTCGTGTCGGGGTCGATCTCAATGAAAGTCCCATTCGCCGCGCGATAGCCCAGCCCCTGTTCGATCATCTTGCTTTCTACGAAGGCGATTTCCGCTTCATACGATGCCTTCGCCGCCGGATCGCTGATGTGATCTGCGAGTTCTTTCTTGAGCTCAGCAAGGCGCTTCGAGAGCGTCTCGAAAGCGGCCTTTGGCTTGCTCAGGGTGAAGTCGATATCGCCCTTGGTGGTGACGCTGGTGTTCCATGTCCCGCCATTGTCCGTACCGCCGATGGTGATGGACTTATTTCTGTGGATGCCGGTCTCGGCTTTGCCGTCAATGGTGGCTCCGGCATGGGAGGTCACTTCGGATTTGCCGATGGTACCGCCTTCCGAACCGAAGACTTCACCCATCTTGTTCACCCAGTCCTTCACTTCGCCCGAGCCGGTGGCTTTCGCCTCACCCGCTGTCGACTGGAGATAGATGTCCCGGTCAGCAAGGAGCGTACCATTCATCGAAAGAGCTGCGTCCGAGGAAATTTTCGCGAAGGGATCCTTCTTCGAGGAAATCGGGATCGCGGTCGCATTCAGGATGTCGCTCTTCGCCTTGGCCTTCAGCTGACCGATCTCTCCCGCGGAGTCTCTGCCGGAAGCGACGCGGATGTCCCCCTTCGCCGTTTCTGCCTTGCCGCCAAAGGAAGTCTCCGTCTTCCCGTCATAGGTCACATCGTTCGACGTGCCGGCGTAACCCGCCGCACCGAAGACGTCGACCATCGTGGTGCTCGTGAGGTCGGCATCATTTTTGCTGCCGACGCCGATCGAGCCGCCGCGGTACTCGTTGCGGTACGTCCTGTCTTCGGTGTTGGCCAGATCTTTTTTCTCATGTTCTTTCTTGATTTCTTCCGTATCGCCTGCGAGGAGGCTTGCGTCCTGCGCTACGCTGGTCGTTGTTTCCGCTGTCACGCGGTTCTCATTCTCCACATGCGCCGCGCCGACCGCAGAGCCGGTCGCAATGACGTCCTGATCTTTCGAAATGACATGGCTCGCGGCGTCGATGGCAATGGCGTTCTTATCGAAAAGCGTCTTGCCTGCCGCTTTTTCCGCTTCCGTCAGCGCAGACGCATTCGCATGGATCGCCACCTTCCCGAGGTCGACGGCGGTCGTATGCCGGATGGTCGTTTTATTCACGATACCGGCACCCGTCGCGAGAGCTGCGCCGCCGCTCGTCGCCGTCTGTGCTTTCTCCGTCTGGTTTTCCGCGAGAATGCGGGTTTCATCCTCGGTCTCAATGGTCGTGTCATCGCCTACAGATACACTCACGTCCGAGGTTTCCGAGAAGCGTGTCTCGCCGCCCGTGCCGCTGTAGTAGCCCGCCGCAACGGATTCCATCGCGAGCGCCGCTGCGCTCTGGTGTACGGCGGAAATGTCGGCGGTCTTGCCTTTGAGCGCCACATCCTTGCCGATGGATACATCGGTATCCTGATCCAAGTTCACACGGACATCAGCGACGGCACCGGATACGACACCACCGCCGCCGGCAATGGCATGGGCTTCCATGTTGCTGCCGGATGCCGGTTTGTCCATGGAGGCTTTGATCGTGAGGGCTTTGCCTGCCGTGAGCGATGCACCGTCTCCGACGGATACACACGCGCTGTCACCCGAGCTGATGCTTGCCACCGTGATCCCCACGCCTGCGAGCCCAACAGCTGCCGAGGTCGAGAGCGCAGAAATCTTTGGGGTATTCTTTGCCGTGACAGAGAGGTCTCTCCCGGCATTCAGTTTTTCTTTCTTGCCTACGAAGGCTTTCGCATCCGTATCTGAGGAGAGGCGGACGCCTGTCCCGTCACCGGCAAATACACCGGCTGCGGCTCCGGTGGCGGTCGCATCGAGGTTCGTATCTGCATTGGCAGAGATCGTGATGGCTTCCTTGGCGGTCACACCTTCGCCTGCAGTGTTTTCCTTCGATTCATCTCCCACACCGGCGGTGGACGAACCGGAGGTATTCGCTACGATGACAGAGCCGTTCACCGCACCGAGGGCGACCGAAGCCCCTGCCACATACGCCTTCTTCAGCGTGCGGTCATTCTCCGAGGTGACGGTGACATTGTTCGCCCCGATACCGCGGGAAGCACCGATCAGCGCGGATACATCGCTTCTGTCATTCCAGGTAGCGACCGTCCCCTGGCCGGAAACACCGCCCGAGACAGATGCGCCCGTGATCTTCTGATCCATCTGGTGCGCGGCTTTCGATTTGACTGCCAGATCTTTGCCGGCTGCGATCTTCGCATCGCTGTCAATGAGCGCCTTGGTCTGCGTATCCGTATTCACGACGCTGACCGAAGCCCCGGCACTGGCGAACGCACTGCCGGCGATGATGCTCATGTAGTTCTTCATGTTCAGGGTGTCTGCGGCATCGACAGATACATTGCCATCTGCGGTGATGGTGGTTTTCTTGCCGATCTTGGCAAGCGTCCCCTTTTCTTCAGTGGTCGGCGCCTGGCTTTCGTAAGTCGTATCGAGTTTCTTCTTGACATCGGAAAGCGCTCCGGTCTTGCCATCATACGCTTTCATCGCGTCTCCGGTCTGGGACTGGTTCACCTGTCCATTGACCCAGGTCGTGAGATCTTCGTCCTGTCCTTTTGCGTTCTTGCCGGTGAGGATGTTGTCCTTATCATCAAAGGACGCGCTGCCGATGCTGTAGACGGAAATGCTGCCGGAGAGACCGACCGCACCGATCGAAGCGGCATACGCCTGGGAGTTCAGTGTCACTTCATCTTTGGCAGAGGCAGACACATCGCCCTTGGTGTCGATGGTGTTGCTGTCACCGATGTAGGCATTGGTCTGTGTCTTGATGTTTGCCACATCCACTGCCGCACCGCCGGAACCGCCGCCGCTTGCGGCTGCGCCGCCTACGGCACTGGTCATATTGAGCGCATGATCCGCCTTGACAGAAATATCTCCGCCATAACGGCCAGACGCTTTATTCGTCTGGTTGATCTGTACGCCGGTATCGGTATACGCCTTCGTGCTGGCGGACAGGTTCGTCACATTGACCGCCCCTGCCAGTCCGACATACGTACCGCCTGCCACCTGTACGGTGACATTTTCAATATCTTCCTTGTTCTTTGCCGAGATCGCGACCTGTCCTTTGGAGTCCAGTTTCGCATTCTGATCGGCATAGGCGGAGGTATTCTTCTTGAGATTCGTCACACCGACAGCGACGCCGGCGGCACCGCCGGAGATGCCGATCGCTGCCCCGCCGTTGCCGCCATGCAGTTTGGTGGTGTCAGAGGCGGTGATGGAAATGCCATCGCCTGCTTCGTCTGCCGAGAGGGCAGATTTCTTGCCGGTGTACGCTTTCGTTTCCGTATCAATGATATTTACGGCTGCATTGCCGGACAGGCCGGCCGTTCCGCCGATGCCCCCTGCGAAGGTCGCATAGGTGAGATCGGTCGTATGGTCTGCGGAGATCTTCACCTGATTTCCGCCGGAGATCACAGCGCCGTCATCCGCATAGGCTTTCGTTACGGCATGGAGGGATACGGTCGCATTGGAAATGCCGAGGCCGGCAGTTCCGCTGCCGCCTACACCGTTTGCGGTTGCAACCTGTGTGAAAGTGGAATTGGCGAGAATCTCCGCGCCCTTCTTGACGGTAACGTTCGCATTCTTACCGACATGTGCATCGGTTTCCTGGTTCACAAAGGTTTCCGATGCCGCTCCGGCAAGACCTGCCGTACCACCCACACCGAGACCGGCTGCACTGGTCACGCTGCTGCTGGTGTTTTCTGCTTTCACGGTGAGGCTGCTGCCTGTCACTTTCGCATCGTCACCCACGATCGCACTGGCTTTTTTGTTCACCACTTCGACCGCTGCGGTGAGGCCGACGCCGGTATTTCCGCTAACAGCACCACTGCCTGCGATGGTTTTCAGTTCCGTTTCATCCTTGGCGGTGACAGAGACATCACCGGCCTCCGTCACTTCACTCTGGCCCACATACGCTTTCGTATCGGTCGCGATCGAGTGCGCGCCTGCTGCGCCCGCCCCGGCGAAGGAGCCGGCACCGCCTGCGCCTGTCGCCGCGACAGAGGTCAGGTGTTCTTTCGAGTCCGCATTCACAGTGACGGAGGACGCATTTTTCAGGGACGCACCGTCGGCGATGCCTGCATAGGTGTGACCGTTGTAGGTCTGGACATCGACAGCTGCCCCGAGGCCGCTTCCGGCAGAGAGGGACACGCCGCCCGCAAGGCCGAAGAGCTTCGCAGCATTCTTTGCTTCTACATGGACATCCTTCTTGCCCGCGTCATACTTGCCTTTGCCGATGGTTGCATCGGTCTTCTGCTCGATGACATTCACGGTGACAGAGCCGGAACCGGCGAACTGCGAGGTCCCGCCGGCGAAGCCGACAGCGACAGTCTTGGCGGTCTTGGCGGTCTGGTCGCTTTCGGAAGCGTCACCGTTGTAGGCATTGTCTGCTTTGACGGTGATGCCGTCTGCGGTGATGGTCTTTTTCTTCGCTTCATCGCCGGTCAGGCTGGCGCTGACTGCCGACTGGTTCACCATGACGCCGATGGATGCGCCGGCAGAGTTTCCGCCGATCGCTGCACTGCCCACGCCGATGGTCGCATTGCTGCCATTCTTGGCGAGGACGGAGAGCGCGCCGGTCTTCATTTCATTTTTATTGGAAATATGAGCGTCTGTATCGGTATGGATATAGTTACCGCTGGCAGAGAACGCACCGGCGAATTTACTGGAAGCTGCCCCGGCTGCCACGATGGACTGGATCTGGCTGGTCTCATCCGCGGTGACGGAGAGAGCGCCGCCGCTGTTCACTGTGGTATCTTCGAGCGAAGAGGTGGTTTTCCCTTCGATGAAGTTGGCTGCGATGGAAGCGCCCACCGCCGCGCCATTATTGCCCGGTGAAATCGCCACTGCGCCCGTGTAGGAGTTGATGGTGCCGCGGTCTTTCGCGAAAATCGTCGCCGCCTTGCCTGCCTCCAGGCTGCCGCCTTTGACGTGCGCGTCGGTTTCATTATCCACCCAGTTCAGGCTGATCTGGCCTGCGACGGCACTGCCTTTGGACGCGCCGCTGCCACTCGCTGCGATGTTTGTGATCTTCGCTGCATTGTCTGCTTCGACGGTCAGCGAGGTATCGTCTTTTTTACTGCCGGTGAGGCTGAGGGTCGCATCTTCGGCATAGGCTTCATTTTTGTCCGTGATGGCATTGTACATGAAGCTGCCGGCGATCGCCTGGCTGTTTTGCGAAAGGCCGAGGGCAATCGCGCCCGCGCCTGTCGTGATCTGGCTGTCATTGCCCGAACGGATCGCGAGCGAATCCGCACTGACAGTGCTGCCCTTGGTGTAGGCTTTGGCGGTATCGGTGATGCGGTTCACGGAAACATTCGCCGCCGCGGCAAAGCCGCCTTTGGCAGCGCCGACATTCTCACCCATGGAGGCATCCTTATTTGCGACATCCGTCAGCGCGCTATCACCGCTATCGATAGATTTCTTATCTTTTTCCGATTTTCCCGCATTGAGGAGCGTCCCTGCGAGGTCCCCGATGGAGGACGTGCCAGAGCCCGAAGCCCCTTCCTGCGCGTGGAGGCCGGAGCTGCCCGCGCCATTCACAGGGCTCGACTCCATCGTGATACCGCCCGCGGCGGACATGGCGTAGATCGCGCCGGTGTTCTTGGCGGTGACGGAGGCGTCTTTCGTAGAAGTGACCGTCCCCTGGAGCGATGCTTCTGTCTGGCGGTCGATGTGGTTGTATGCGACGGTGGCGCCGATACCTGCCTGTCCGGAGACAGCGATCGCACCGCCGATGTTGATGGTCTTGCTATTGTCTTCAGCGTTGACGCTGACATCACCGTCTGCGTTGATGGTCGCTTTGCCGACCGTGGCTTTGGTGGTGTTTTCGAAACGGTTGACATTGACTGTCCCGTCAATGGCTACGGTCTGCCCCTTGCCGCCGGCGCCTGCGATGGAAAGGTTCGAGCCTTTGTTCTCTGCTGTGACGCGGACATCCTTCGCCTTCGTGATAGTCACATTGTCTGCCACGGTCGCTTCGGCGGTATTCTTCTGATGCACGGTAAGCGCCGCGCCGCCCAATGCGGCTTTCCCGCCGCCGGAGAAAGGACTTCCTCCGATGTCTTCCCAGAAATCGAGGCTCCCCGGCTGGTCACCGATCGGCGCTTTGATGTCGCCGCTGAAATTCACGGTGTGAATGTCATTCTTCGCCTTGACTTCGAGATCGCCGCCGTCGATGGAGATCTTCGTGCCTTCCTTCACCGTTGCTTTGGCGCTGTGGTTGTATTCCATGATATTCAGAGCCGCCGCGCCGGAGACTTTCTCACCCGCGCCGCCCGTCTGTGTCCAGGAGTCCGTCAGATACGACAGCTCGAAGCCATTGTTCGGATCAAAAATGGTCTTAAGGTCATCTGCAAGATTCTTGCCGAAACCTTCGAGATTCGACTGCCAGGGGCGCTTCGTCTCCGCGCTGACATCCACATTTCCTTTGGACTTGATATCGCCCGATAGCTCGGCTTCTGCCTTGTCATTCTGGTCGACATAGTTCACCGCCGCCGCGATGCCGGCGCTCTTGTCCGCACCCTGGCTGACACCTGCCTTCACCTTCGTCCGCGACAAGGTCTCCGCGTGTACATCGACTGCGCTCGCACCGCTTGCTCCATCATAGCCGCGCACTTCGCCCGCAAGGGATGCCTTTGCACTATTGTCGCTGAAGAGGAAAGCCGTCGCGGCATTGAGACCGAGGCCGCCGCCCGCACTTGTCGAAGCGGTCTGGTCAGCCGCACTCGTTCCCGCGTCCGCCGCTTTCTTCTCGGTCGACTGATCGCCCCAGAGCTTCTTGATGCCCGCCATGAGCTGGTTTCCCTTGCCCTTGGTCGTCGCTACGTCCACGATGTCGTGGATGGGATCCGAGCTGGTGCCGTCATCGCTTTCGCTCTCGCTCGTGATGTGGAGCGTGTCGGGGTCATATTTTCCATTTTCGTCCGACACCGTATTCTCCGCACTGACGCTGACCTTGCCATCTGCATAGACTTTGCCCTGCACATCGGCCGTTGCCTGCGTCTTGGACTGGATGACGCCGACCGCAAGGCCCAGCGTGCCGTCGCCGCTGCTGTTCTCGACCTCGACGGAGAGATTTCTCTCTGCCTTCGCCGATACGTCTACATTTTCTCTCGCCTTCAGCGTCGCCTCTTTCGCTACAGTGACGGATGCATCTGTCTTCGCTTCCGCCCAGCCAAGGTCGATCGCGATGGGAAGATCTTCCGCGCTGCCCTGCCGCTGGAGATCGATGGCGTTACTGCCTTCCGCAGAAATCGCGAGATCCTTCCCTGCCGTGAGCACACTTTTCTCCTGGATTTCTACTTTCGAGGAAACGTCCGCGATGCCGACATTGATCCCGACGCCGAGAGCGCCGCCCGTCTCACTGCCGATTTCCGACTCTGCCTTCGAGGAAATCGCAAGATCCTTCGCTGCCGTGAGCGTCGAATCCTTGACCGTCACGCGAGAGTCTGCGCCCGTCTTCACAACAGACGCCAGACTTCCCACCTGTTCATCAAAGGTCGCATGGAGCAGTCCGAGGATGCCATCTTCTTCTGCGCCTGTCTTGTACGCATCCGCCGAGCCGACCTTGCCGCTGACTTTTGTCTCCGCGGAAATCGCTACATTCTGCCCTTGGATGGTGGCATTCGAAATCTCGACAGAAGCATCCGCCTTACTGCCCATGAGATTTCCGCCATTCCGTTCTGCGCTGGCGATGACCGACGTGTCACCGCCTGCCGCGTCCATGTATGCCTGGTTGATGACGATCGCGCCCTTCGTCTCGAAAGGTGTTGCCACAGAAGATGCGCCGACTGCTGCGAGCGCAATGTCACCATGACCCAGAGCCTTCGCAACCGTTGCCGATGGTGAGACATTCACCAGCTGATTTCTATACGCCTCCGCTGCCTTCTTATCAGCGTAAGTGTCCGTGTTATTCCTATGCGTGCGGATTTCGCCGCCCTTGACATTCACGCTGCCCGCGCCGAGAACGACATCACCCTCCGCATAGACTTTCCCCTGAAGCGTGATGTCACTGCCGCCGGCGACTGCTTTCGCCTGCGACGCAGCGGACTGCGCCAAATGCTTCTCCATCCCGCCATTGTACAGCGCTTCGCCATACGCCGCATTCGTCCCCAGCGTCAGCCGTCCGACATTGAAGACACCATGCTCGCCGACCGCGATGCCTGCATTCGAGAAGAAATACACGTCCCCGCCGATCATCTTGTTGTCTTTGATCGCGTTGACGACACCATCAATGTCGATCTTATTCTTGACGACATTGATCTGGTGATTCGCCTCTCCCATATGGAGATTCGCCACATCGTGCTGCGTGAGCGCGAAATCCGTGAATTTATTCAGCGCATTGCCATTGTTGACCTGCTGATTCGTGATGTCATACTGCTTGCCGCCATTGGCGATGTTGTCTGTCTTAACAGTACCATTATACTTCTGATCCGCCACCGTCACGTCCGCATAGATGAAATTGCAAGCCGCGCCCCAGCCTGCGATGGCAAGGAGCAGTGCCGTCCCTACGTGGGAAAGGATGTTTCCCCCCCGGCGCGTACTCTTCTTGCCCTGATGGGTCTTCACCAGCTCCGAAGCGACCACATAGCATCCGCGCGTCGCGTTCCATATGACTTTGTATATTTTATTCATAAGACGGTCCTCCTTTGGGTGAGAAGATCATGGAAATAGGTTGATGGGTTCAGGGTTAGCCCGTAGGACGTGCTGCCCTTTGATTCCGTTTGAAAGCTTCGTACTCTCTAGTTAGGAGTGAGGAGTGGTGGTGCGGCGCATAAAAATATGGAAGCGCCGCGAAGCATAAATAGGGCGATGCCCGAAGGTTTCCCGATTGAGCTTTCCAAACATCGTCCGCCTGAACGCGAATGACAAAGATCGAGGGCTGCGCTCGGGATGACGATACGGGAAGGCGACAGTCTGACATCTGACGTCTGACAGTCTGACGTCTCCTAGTCACCAGTCCCCAGTCCCTCAAAATCACACATTCCTCTGCAGGTAGAAATGGACTCTCGGCGATGCATCTCCGATATTTCCGGAATCCTTGAGCGGGATGCCGAGGACGGCCTTGCCATACCAGCCGCCCTTGCTGCACTCCAGGCCGAAGCCTGCGCTCGTGAGGTAGTCCTTCGTTGTTTTGACGCTGAAATTGTTATATGCGACGCCGTGGTCGAGGAAGACGAAGCCTCGCCAGGTCTGATGGTCACTGCTGATAGGGAAGCCGTACTCCATACCGGCGAACCAGCCTTTATCGCCCGAAAGGATACTTTCCTTGTATCCGCGGACGCTCCCCATACCGCCCAGCGTGAACTGCTCCGTCGAAGGCAGCGAGGTAAAGGCGGTGTACTGGCCGTAGAGGCGGTAGAGCATGTACTGGTCATTTTTGAGATTCTGCCGGCGCATGAGGTAGGCGCTATAGTATGAGCCGTTGTTATCCTTATCATTCACGCGGTCATCGCTCTCATAGCCGGTGACGCTGGTCATGAAGAACCACAGCCCATTCTCATCGAAGCTCCGCGCTGACAGTCCGGCCTTCACCGTGCGCGTCGCGCTATTCGAGAGTTCCATCCCGGAGTACGTGGTATCTGACCATTTCCGATGGCCTTCCAAGAAGACATCCACGCGAGAAAGCGGCGTGATATTCACGGGGTGCGTGATGGAAATCGCCGCGTCATTCGAATTGGCCTTCATGTCATAATCCTTGAAGGCGCCGTCGATGATATCCACCAGATTTCTGCTGTAGGAAATCTGCGCCCGCGTCCCGTGATGCCCCCATGGCGTATCGTACATCACCGAGCCGCCCCAGATGCCTTCCGTCCACACCGGGCTCACCGCGAGGCTCGCATCATGCCCGCCGATCCCGCGGTACTCCGTATACGCACCGATGCGATAGCGGCCGCTCTCTTTCTGGCCCGCATTGTCCGTGAAAATAAAGGATGTCAGCGGATTCTCCTTCTCTCCGAGCACCAGGTGGAGGTCAGAGGTCCCTTCCTCCTCTCCCGGCACCAGCTCTGCCTGCACCTGATAGGTATTCGTCGAATTATATACGCGGAGCTCATCCTCGAGCCGGTCCACGTCCACCAGCTCACCCGTCTTTCCATGGATGCGCGAGAGGAGCGACCTCTCGGAGATCCGCTGATTTCCCGTGACGACCGTCTTTCCGAATTTTCCTTCAATGAGCCGGATGTAGACCACGCCATCCTGTACCTTCTGCGGCGGCAGCACGGCCTGCGCCGTCACGATATGCTTCTCCTGATACAGCGCATTCAGGCGGGCCACCATGTCCGTCAGCTCTTTCACAGTGGCAGGCCCTGCGCCTTTGAAATGGATAGCCTTCCGGATCTCCTCTGCGGAAAGAAATTTCGACGGCGTCACACGGATCTCCTTCACTTCAAAGACCAGCCCGCCCTCTTCGGCCTTCGCCTCCGAAGAATGCACGGCATCCAGCGTGCGGTAGCGGCTCTTCTGATAATACGACGCCACCTGCTGGTTCGTCTCGCTCATGCGCGACGCCTGATCCGTCACCTTCTGCACCGCCGGATCCGTCGGATCGAGCTGGGCCGGCGCAGCACTCACGCTGCCTGAAAAAAGAAGGGCTGTCAAAAGACTGAGAGATAACGATTGTATAGTACGTTTCATGGCAAGATCCTCCATTGGAAAAAAGGGTACACGATGCCTATTCTGTATCTATTATACAGGAAATCCTTCCTTCTGACCCTGTCACAAGTGACAGGGTCAAAAAATTTTGAGAAAAGTTTTTTGGGAGGATGAGGGACTAGGGACTGGTGGCTGGTGGCTGGTGGCTGGTGGCTAAGAGACATGCGGACATCGTCCGATGGATGCTCCGCAGCGTTTCTGCTCTATGCGCCATGCCGCCATGCCTCATGTTTCCTTGCTCTCCGTGATATAATATGATGTAAATATTCTCACAGCACCCTTGGTGCTTCCATGTTTCAAAGAAAGGACCCACTCATGAACACCCCGTTGGGGGCTGACTACAGAAGCCCCACTTTCTGGCAGCGGCTGTTTTTCATCCTGGCCATCACCGTGGTCGGGACATTTCTCTACTCCGTCGGCATCAATGCCTTCTATGTCCCCCATCATTTTCTCGCAGGCGGGCTCACCGGCATCGCGATGATCCTGAACTACCTGACGGGCTTTCCCATCGGTATCGCAAACCTCATCCTGAACATCCCGATCCTTCTTCTTGCCCTGAAGTTCATGGGGAAATTCTATACCCTGATCACCATCATAGGCACCGTGCTCTGCTCCGTCTTCATCGACCTCACCGCACCGCTTGCCGCCATGTCCTCCGTGAAACAGCCGCTCGTCTCTGCCATCGCAGGCGGCGTCATCCTTGGCCTTGGCATGGGGCTCCTCTACCGCTACAACAGCAACACCGGCGGCCTCGATGTCATCGGCGCGATCTTGAAGAAATACTTCAATCTGGAGATCGGCTACGTCGTCTTTGCGCTGAACTTCCTGATCGTCATGGCCAGTGCCTGGATCTTTGCCTTGGAGCTCGCCATCTGCACCCTGATCGCGATGTATATCAATGCGAATCTCTCAAGCCGTCTCGTCATCGGCTTCGCCCAGCGGAAAGCCGCCTTTATCGTTTCTGACAAGCCTCTTGAGATCGCAGACGCCATCCTCCGCAACATTCACCACGGTGCGACCCTCCTCTACGGGCAGGGCGCCTTCTCCGGCATGGATAAGCGCATCATCTTTGCCATCGTCGATCTGACACAGATCACGAAACTCCGTCACTACATCGAAGAAATCGACCCGCATGCCTTTCTCTTCATCATGAATACCACAGACGTCATCGGCCGCGGCTTCACAAGCCCGCTCTCCACCGTAAAGACCATGCCGAAGTCCATGCGCTACACCAGCAGCCCCGAGGGCGAAATGGTCCCCACGCGCATGTGGCAGTATGAAATGGACGAGGAAGCCCACCCGAATCAGGGCGAGGCCGAACGTGAAGCTGAGAAGATCGCAAGAAAGCGTATGAGCTATCGGAAATAAAAAAGGAGCTGTGAAGAAATGAATCCTCATTTCTTCACAGCCCCTTTTTAC
>ERZ1108170.1110-NODE-1110-length-18300-cov-2.613922_pt1 | contig 18300 bp, 17 predicted proteins | sample MGYA00403705_ERZ1108170 | MGnify/ENA primary metagenome ERZ1108170 (study PRJEB35170, sample SAMEA104062422) | human gut metagenome | biome: human gut; feature: human-associated habitat; material: faeces | place: Denmark | collected 2012-06-15 ...
TCGGAACAGCCCAGCGGAGCCAAGAACAGGAGCAAGGCTCCTACTGATAAATAGACACGTGCTTTCATAATCGAATTTATTTAATTTAATAAGTTGATTTCGATCCCGCCCAAAAGACTCTTACAAACTCGCCGCAACCCGATAGCATTCCGGCCAGAACTTCTCCACCGAAGCTCAACGATATAAGGATATGGAAAATATTTCGCTTTCCCAACCGCTTTTTCCCGACAAATCCCCCTCGAAAAACGCCTTCGGAAGGCCCTGTAAGGGCGAAAATAAATTCGAAAAAATTTCCGTATGGCAGATTAATTGCACGTAAACCGAACGATCGGACCTACCTAATATACCGCTTCCATGAAAAAAGAAAAGAAAATGATCTGGCTCCTGACGGGCATCGCCGCCGTGTCGCTCCTCGTACTCTGCACCGTAGTGATAGTCCGCACCGCGACCTATCCCTTCATCCGCACCACCGGTCCGGACGGGCCTCCCCGGAGCGTCGAACCGTCCGCCCAGGCCGTCGAATGGCCGGCGGAATCCGGATTCCGACCGTAAGCGATGCGATCGACCGGACGGACGACAATCCGTTCCAAGCCTTCAAAGCCTATCTGCCGCAGGCATATCCCGCGATTTACAGTCGGTTGGATACCCTGACGATCAACGAATACGGGCTGGTATTCCGCTGGCCCGGCAAGAACCCGGCCCTGCCTCCGATCCTGCTCTGTTCCCACTACGACGTGGTTCCCGTACTCAATTACGACCCGTCGGCTCCCGATGCACCCCTTCCGGGCTGGGACTACCCTCCCTTCTCCGGCGCCGTAGCCGACGGACGGATCTACGGACGCGGCACGCTCGACATGAAAGGCATGTTGTTCTCGATCCTCGAAGCGACCGACTCGCTGCTTGCGGAGGGATTCCGCCCGGAGCGGGACGTGTGGATCGCCCTCGGATTCGACGAGGAGACCGGCGGCACGCAGGGCGCCCTGAAGATCGCCCGCTATTTCGAAGAACAGGGCATTGCTTTCGACGCCGTCTATGACGAAGGCGGCATCATCATCGCCCCCGGGCTGGGAGGAATCCAACGTACGGCAGCCCTCGTAGGAACGGCCGAAAAGGGATTCAGCACGATCCGAATCACGGTCCGGGGCACCGGAGGTCACTCCTCGATGCCGCCGGAGAAGGGATCGCTCGTACTGGCGGCCGAGATCATCGAGATGCTCAACCAAGAACGAATGCCCGCCTTCCTGACAGCTCCGGTCATAGCTTTCCTCGATCGGATCGGCGGCTCGATGGGAGTCGCCCAGCGCACCGCGATCGCTAACCGCTGGCTGCTGGAGAGTCCGCTGCTCCGCTCGTTCGAAAGCAACCCGGCCACCAATGCCCTGGTACGCACCACCACCGCCATCACCATGGCCCGGGGCAGCGACGCGGCCAACGTACTGGCTTCGGAAGCCGAAGTCACGGTCAATTTCCGCCTGCTGCCGGGCAACACGACGGCCCAGGTGAAGCGGCATGTCGAAAATATCTGCAACGGATACGACGTCCGGATCGAGGAACTCTCGACCCGCGAACCGTCGCAAATCTCCCCGGACGATGTCCACGCCTTCGAAATGATCCGCACCTCGCTCGCCGGACTCTACCCGGGTACGATCGTAACGCCCTACCTGACGCTCGGCGGCACGGACGCCTACAAATACGAGGCGGTGAGTCCGAACGTATATCGTTTCATGCCGGTCCTCCTTACCGAACAGGAACAGGGTACGATCCACAACGAAAACGAATCGATCTCGCTCGAGAACTACGGACGAATGATCGCCTATTTCCGCGACCTGATCCGAAATTACCGGTAACGGGAGCGGATCCGTCATCGCAGCGACAGCAACAATAACTTTTAGTTATACGACATAACTTTTTCCCCGTTGTTTCAAGGGGATAAAGCCTGTATATTTGCAGCATCGTTTACAAAAAGTTATTAGCACCGTATGAAACCGCTGCAACTCACGAAATCCATGCAATCCGCAAAGCTCAACTGGCGCCAAATCCTTTTTGCCGGACTGCTCATAGGTTCGCTCTTCTGTTCGCCCGTCGTCACGCTCTTCGCGGGCATTCTCTTCGCCCTGACCCTCGGCAATCCGTTTCCGGTCTGGAGCAAGAAGGCTTCGAAAAAATTGCTGCAATACTGCGTCGTCGGACTGGGATTCGGCATGAACTTCCACGAATCGCTGGCCGCCGGGCGCGAAGGCATGACCTTCACGGTGGTTTCGGTAGTCACGGTAATGATCGTCGGCGTAGTGCTGGGACGCCTGCTGCGCATCGACCGCAAAAACAGCTACCTGATCTCGTCGGGCACGGCGATCTGCGGCGGCAGCGCCATCGCGGCGGTCGCACCCGTTATCGATGCCGACGAGAACCAAACTTCGCTGTCACTGGCCACGATCTTCATCCTCAACGCCGTCGCCCTCTTCGTATTCCCCGTCATCGGGCATTGGCTCGGCATGGGGCAGACCCAGTTCGGAACCTGGGCCGCGATCGCCATCCACGACACCAGTTCGGTCGTCGGCGCCGGTGCCGCCTACGGCGAGGAGGCGCTCAAGGTAGCCACGACCGTCAAACTCACCCGCGCCCTGTGGATCATCCCCCTGTCGCTGGTGTCGGCCCTGATCTTCCGTCAGAAAGGCAAGAAGATCCAGATCCCCTGGTTCATCTTCTGGTTCGTCGTTGCCATGCTCGTAAACACCTACTGCAACCTGCCGACCCAGCTCACGCACGGCATTTCGGTCGCCGCACGCTGCGGACTTTCGGCCACGCTGTTCCTGATCGGCGGAGGGCTCTCCATAGAGGTAATCCGCAAGGTAGGCCTCAAGCCGCTGGTGCTGGGCATCATCCTCTGGGCCGTCATCTCGGTCGCATCGCTCGCCGTGATCTTGCTCTTGTAGGCAGCATCCGATCACCATAAAACAGCCCGAAGACTTTCGATCTTCGGGCTGTTTCCATTATTACCTGATTATATTCTAAAGGTATTACTCCTTCTTTCCATGACAGGAATAACGAAGGACCGGATCGCGGACGAAGCGTTCGAAACTGCGGCACTCCTCGTCAGTCATAGCCTTCGGATAGCTCATCAGCACCAACTGGTGCGGCTCATAGGGACGCTGGAACGACGGATGTACATAATGATAATCGTTGCGCACGAACCCCAGCCGCTCGTAAAATCGAAGGCGGCGAACGGCGATTTCCGTCTCCGGCGGATCGATTTCCAGCACGATGCGTCCGGCCTTCCGGCAAAAAGCCTCCAATACCCGGCTGCCCATATTGGCACCGCGCAGGTCGGGCGAAATGGCCAAATGCTCGATATAGACATATTCCGGAGCCGTCCAGTAATAAAGAATGCCTATCAACCGGCCGTCCGACCAGATGCCGTCGGCCGTATAGTGCGGATCGGAAAGAGCTTGCAGATGGTCTTCCAGCGAACGGATCTCCTTCTGGGGGAAAGAGTTCTGATAGATCGCCCACGCCTCGTCCCAACCCGGGTCGGCAGGCGATCGGAAAGGTCTGAATTTCAAATCGGTTTCCATAGATAAAACGTGATTACATACTTTAGCATACCTCCTCGGAGATGCAGTGTTCCGAATCCCCTCCGAGTAAGGAATTTAGGGCGGAGCAACATTACAGACACAGACCACGGATAAACGACCAATGGTTTCCGATGACAGGCCACCGCATTCTCGAGTACCCGAACGGATCCGGCGGCGATCCCACAGCCGAAAACGGCCTGCAAAATATCGCAGAAGCGCCGCGAAGGATCAGGCCGTATGGCGGGCGAACTCCACGAAACGTGCGGCCAAGGCATCGCTGCGTCCTTCGGGCCAGCAGAACGAAAACTCCCGCCGGATCGTACAGCCCTCGATGTCGATGATGCGGAGCTCGCCGCTGCGCAGCTCATCGACGATCGACGCCACCGACACGATGGCCATGGCGTCGCTGTTGCGCACGAAACTCTTGATGCTCTCGGTACTGCCCAGTTGCATCACTACACGCAACGAAGCGAGTCGTACATCCGCCGCCGCGAGGTATTTCGAAATCACTTCGAGGGTTCCCGAACCGCTTTCGCGCAACACCAGGGGCACCGTCTGCAACTCCGCGAGCGTAACCTGGTCGCAGCGGCCGTACCAGCCTTTCGTGGAAGCGATCAGCACCAGTTCGTCGGGAATAAACGGTTCGTAATGGAACCCCGGATGCCGGGCGCTGCTTTCGACCAGCCCCAAATCGGTATCGTGACGTGCGAGGGCCGCCTCGACCTGCTCGCTGTTGCCCGACACGAGCGAAACCTTCACCTCGGGAAACCGGGCCGTAAAACGGGCCAGCACCTGCGGCAGAACATACTGGGCGATGGTCGTACTGGCTCCCACCTTCAGTTCGCCGCCCAGCCGGTCGGTGAAAAGATCCATCTCGTACTGCAGACGGCGGTAGCCGTCGGCAATGCGTTCGGCATGCTCCAGCATGACACGCCCGGCTTCGGTCAGCGCCAGACGGCTGCCGCTGCGCTCGAAAAGCTGTACCTTATAGCGGGATTCGAGTTCGCCGATATGCTTGCTCACAGCGGGCTGCGAAATGTAAAGCTGCTCGGCGCATTTGGTGAAATTGAGGGTTTTGGCCGCCGTAATGAAAACCCGCAAGCGGAAATCGTCCATAGCGACCTAATCCAAACCGCCCTGGGCGGCAAACTCGGCTACGGATCGTTTGAAATGCTCGATGGTTTCCCGCATCGTCATGAAAGACTTGCCCCCGGCCGCATTGCGGTGGCCGCCGCCGTTGAAATACTTGCGGGCGAAAAGATCCACGTCCACCCCGCCCCGCGAACGAAGCGACACCCGGATAAACTTATGCGTGGCAACGAAGATCGCCGACATTTTCATCGACTTGATCGTAAGAGCGTAATTCACGAACCCCTCGCTGTCGCCGGGCTGGAACTGAAACCGGCGCATCTCGCTCTCCAGAAGCGACATATAAGCGACCGTACCGTTGTGGATCACCTCCATCTTGCGGTTGATCGCATAGCCGAACAGCCGGGCACGGCCCTCGGTGAAGGCGTTATAGACATTGTTGTGGATCGTGGGAATGTCGATGCCCGTTTCGACCAGCACCGCAACGGCCCGGTACAACTCCGGCGTAAGGAACGAAAACGAGAAGTTCCCCGTATCGGTCATCATACCCACGTATAACGACTCGGCCATACTCCGCGTAATCGCCTGCGTGCCCAGCATCTTTTCGAGGATCCGATAGATCAGGAAAGAGGTGCTCGACGAACCGGTACAGGAAAACATCAGATCGAAACCGGGTCCCGGCGACAGATGGTGGTCGATCAGGATTCGCCTGGCCGTCGTATTGGATTCGATCACCTCGCTCAACCCCCCCAGACGGGATACGGCGTTGAAGTCCAGGAAAAAGATCAGGTCCGACTCCTCCACCGCACGGCGGGCGACTCCCGCTTCGTCCGTCTTGAAAAGCACCAGGTTCTCGATACCCGTCATCCAGTCCAAAAAATAGGGGTATTTGTTGGGCACGATACAAGTGACGCGATGCCCCATCTCCAGCAACGCCTCGCGCCACGCCAGCGAAGAGCCCACGGCATCCCCGTCGGGATTCGTGTGCGACACGATCACGATATTCTGCGCAGGCCGGGCAAGCAATTCGCGCAGCCGTTCTATATCTTCTTGAGAAACCATTATTGATGCAAAGATACGATTTTATCCGTTAAATATCAAATCCGCACCCGTTCCGGGGCGTTTCTCCGTTCCGAAACCGATCGTGGAGCGGATGTTCAATCTTTCCGGACAGCGTCCGGCGGCAGCAGGATCATACCCTCCGGCCGGCAGGATATTTCGGGCAAAGAGAGGCCTTCGACCAACCGCACGCCCGGTCTCCTCTGCGCTGCGGACTCGGAAGAGCGGACGGATTGCCCGGTGATGCTCGTCACCGCATACTCGAGACAGGGGTCGTCCAAACTGCCGAACTCCTCGTATCCGTTGTTCCAATCTCCCTTCAAAGCATCCGGCGCAAGACCGTTCGGGTCCACCGTTTCGAGCCGGGCGTTATATCCCTGGAAAGAGACCGGCATGAAGAGGTATTCGTACGCTCCATCCTCCAGATAGACACCCTCCATCCCCACATTTTTGCCGTTGGTCTTCTGCCCGACCAGCACCACTTCGAGTCCGATTCCCCGCAAAGCATTGACAACGGCTTCGCTCGCCGAAGCCGTACCGGAAGAGACGATGACATACAGCCGAGGAAGATCCAGCGCATACCCACGCAGGTCGGCTCCCCGGTAATCGCCGTAGATGAACTCCTCGTAAAAACGCTCTTTCGACTCGTCGTAAGCCTGCCCGGTCTCCGCCGCCGTCATTTCAGGGTATTCCATTCGCGCATCGTTATAACGGTAATACTGGAACACCTGCCCTTCGCACCGGGCACCGGCGATGCAGGAGGCGAGCATCCGGGAAGACATCACATATCCTCCACCGTTCAGGCGCAGGTCGAGGATCAGGTCGTTGATGCCCGCATCCTTGAACGCTTGCAGCGCATCCAGCAACTCCCCGTCGAAAGCCGCATCGAAGCTGGCGTACACCAGGTAACCGATCTTGTGCTCCCCGTATTCGAGCACGTCGCGGTACAGCACCGGATTTTCGTATATCAACTCCGCCGTCAGCTTATGCTCCGACACGCCGAAACCGCCCTGATTATCCGCCACGGAGAGCGTCGCGGCGCCGTTCGGTGCGAGCAGTTTGGAATAGACCGTATTCAAGTTCCCGGCAGTGATCCACTGTCCATCGACCTGGTTGATGATCGTTCCGCGCCCGAGACCCGCCCTCGCCATCGGAGAGTCGGGGTACACGGCCATAACGGCAAAACCGTACTGCCCCGTTTCCTTTCCTGCGTCTGTATAGGAGATAATCGCCAGGGAAACGGCGCCGAAACCGTAAACGGGCTCCTTCGGGAACTGACTGTCGATATCCGCAGACAAGGCCGTCCGGCTCACCGGAGAGAGGCGCTGGATGTTGGAATAGAGCTGCCATCTCCCGTTACGGAACTTCTTGTCCAGGTCGTTGGTTCTCATACGCATAAGCACGCCGTCGAGAAACTCGTCGTAAGGCAGGCCGAAATCGGGCGAAAGTGTCGCATACTCCTCGTTCCACAAGTAGTTGCGCCGCAGGATGCCGTCCATATCGTGATTCACCTCCGGCTCTCCGTCGTAACCACCGCCTCCGCCGCCGGTCGCATCCTTGGTACACGAGACGGCCGCAACTACTGCGGCAAACACTCCGCAAGCGAGAATCGCATGGTAAAATCTCTTCATAATCATTCGGTTTTAGATCGTTTATTGTCTTCGGCATATTTGCGGCACCAGGTCGAAACCCCGCACTCGGCGCATTTCGGCGCCCGGGCCGTGCAGACATAGCGTCCGTGCAGAATCAGCCAGTGGTGAGCCGTCGGCAGCAGGTGGGAAGGGATGTATTTTTCGAGGGTCAGCTCGGTCTGCAGGGGCGTTTTCGACCGGTTCGTGAGTCCGATACGGTTCGAAACCCGAAATACGTGGGTATCGACGGGCATCACCTCCTTCTGCCAGATCACGGCGCCCACGACATTGGCCGTCTTGCGTCCCACGCCGGGCAGACGTTGCAGCTCCTTCAGATCGCTCGGTACTTCGCCGCCGAACTCCTCGCAGAGCATGCGGGCCATGCCCGCCAGGTTTTTCGCCTTGTTGTTGGGATAGGAGATGCTCTTGATGTAGGGATAGATCTGCTCGGGAGTCGCGGCAGCCATAGCCTGCGGTGTAGGGAAAGCCTCGAACAGGGCCGGCGTAGTCATATTGACCCGCTTGTCCGTGCACTGGGCCGACAGGATCACGGCCACCAGCAACTCATACGGCGAGCCGTACGCAAGCTCGCTCTCGGCGACGGGCATGTGCTCCTCGAACCACGCGATCACCCCCGCATAACGCTCCTTCAAAGTCATTGTCTTCCTGTTTTAAGCCGGAATCCTTCCGGCGGATTTCCTATAATTTGGTCAGTTTGGCGAATTTGGCCAGCAGGGTTTTCTCCCCGTATCCGGAAAATTCGACCACCAGCTTGTGATCCGACGCCAGGGTTTCGATGCGGCGGATGACCCCCGCGCCGAACTTCAGGTGCGACACCCGGTCGCCGACCGCATAATCGCCGCACGATACGGGCGCAGCTCCCTCGACCAGCGACGACTCGCCCTGACGGACACCCACGCTGCGCATCCCGGCCGTCGAACGGGTCGGCTGGACAACAACGGGACGCTGCGCCTCCGATTTTACCCCGGCGGACGAACCTCCGCCGAAACGCGCCCCGGCCTGCGAACCACCCGCCGCAGGCTTCTGCTGGTAGCGGTAGTCGAAACGGCGGCGCAGCTCGTCGAGCGCCGAGGAGCCCTCTCCCCGCCCGGCCGAGCGGCGGACGGGTTCCCGCTCCTCCTGCATCGCATCCGTTTCCAGGTAACGGCTGTCGATCTCGCGCAGAAAGCAGCTCGGACGCGAGAACTCCATATTGCCCCACTTGAAACGCATCTCGGCATAGGAGAGCGTAGCCAACTCCTTGGCCCGGGTCAGCGCCACGTAAAAGAGCCGCCGCTCCTCCTCGAAACCGTCGGGCGACTCCACGGCCCGCTGCGACGGGAAGAGGTTCTCTTCCAATCCGACGATATACACGAATTTGTATTCCAGCCCTTTGGCCGAATGTACGGTCATCAACGTCACCTTGTTGCGGTCCTGGGGATCATCCTTGTCCATATCGGTCATCAGCATCACCCCCTGCAGCCACTCCTCGATCGTAGCCCGCTCCTCTTGCTGACGTTCCCCGGCCCGGATCTCGGCCTCGCGCTGCTCGTTGAAGAGCTGCATCGAGTTGAGCAGCTCCTCGATATTGTCCAGCGCACTGGTCGCCTCAGGGGTGTTCTCGGCCCGGTAAGCGCCGATGATACCCGAACGGGTCGCAATTTCGAGTCCCAGGTCGTACAGCCCCTTTTCGGCCCGGGCCAACGACAGCCCCCGGACGAGGGCCACGAACTCGGCCACTTTGCGGACGATGGTCTTCTGCACGGGATCCGTCACCGGCTCGGCCGTCAGCGCATCCACCGCTTCCCACATCGACAGATTACGAGCTTTGGCCAGCAAAGCGATCCGCTCTACGGTCGTATCGCCGATACCCCGCGCAGGGTAATTGACGATCCGCTTGAAGGCCTCGTCGTCGCGGGGGTTGATAACCAGCCGGATATAGGCCAGCAGATCCTTGATCTCCTTGTGGTCGTAGAACGAATTGCCCTTGTAAATACGATAGGGTATTCCTTTGCGGCGCAGCGCGTCTTCGAGCGCCTGGGACTGGTTGTTGGTGCGGTACAGAATCGCTGCCTCGGCCCACTCATCGCCCGCAGCCCGCACCTTGTCGCGCAGGTCGCTGACCACCATTTCGGCCTCCTCGCGGTCGGTATAGGCTCGGAGCACGCGGATCTTTTCGCCCATATCCCCTTCCGAAAAGCACTTCTTCTCCATGCGTTTCGAATTACGTTCGATCACCGAATTGGCCGCCTCGACGATCGTACGCGTCGAGCGGTAATTCTGCTCCAGCTTGAAGATCATCGCATCCGGAAAATCCTTCTTGAACGAGAGGATGTTCTCGATCTTGGCCCCCCGGAACGAATAGATCGACTGGGCGTCGTCACCCACCACGCAGACCTTCGAATGGAGCTGCGACAGGCGCCGGATGATGACGTACTGCGCATAATTGGTATCCTGATACTCATCGACCAGGATGTATTTGAACTGCTCCTGGTAGCGGGCCGTCACATCGGGACAATCCCGCAGCAGAATATTGGTCTGCAACAACAGGTCGTCGAAATCCATCGCCCCGTTCCGCTTGCAGCGGGCGCAATAGATGTTATAGATATTGCCAAACTCGGGAATCTGCATCCGCCGGTCTTCGGCTCCGAAGCTGGCATTGGCCAAATAAGCGCCCGGCGTCACCAGGCAGTTTTTGGCGTAGGAGATGCGCGAAGCCAGCATCGCAGGCTTGTATTTGGTATCGTCCAGGTTCAGTTCCCTGACGATGGTTTTCAGGAGGTTTTTGCAGTCCGACGGCTCGTAAATCGTAAAACTCTGGGGAAAGCCGATCCGGTCGGCGTTGTCGCGCAGAATGCGCGAGAAAACCGAGTGGAAGGTTCCCATGCGGATATAGCGGTGGCGTCCGTCCGGCAGCATTTGGGCGATACGTTCGCGCATCTGCTCGGCGGCCTTGTTGGTGAAGGTGAGGGCGAGGATATTGTACGGAGCCACCCCCTGCTCGATCATATAGGCGATGCGCGAAGTGAGTACGCGCGTCTTGCCTGACCCGGCGCCCGCAATGATGAGCGACGGCGAATCGTAGTTCACCACCGCCTCCCGCTGGGCCTGATTCAGGCCTTTCAATATTTGAGATTCCATAACGTGCAAATATAGCGATTTCCCCGCAACGACGGAGCGTCCGCAGCCGAATAATACGGCGGAGCGCCGCAACCGAAGGCGAACCTGCAGGACATCCTCCGCCCGATCTTTGCCCCGAAGCGGCGCCCGGGTGCGGTTTTTCAACCGGGGCACCGCCCCGCATCAGGGCGAAAAGAGCGGTCGGGATTTTCGATTTCTCGAAAAAAATATGTATTTTGCAATAATTTTGCAGGGCATGCGTTGCATAAATACCGAAAACAACGAAAAACCGAAAATACACACCGAAAATGAGTGAAGTCATCAACATCAAGGAACTCAACGAACGGATCGAACGCGAAAGCGTCTTCGTCGATACGCTGCGCAGCGAAATGGGTAAGGTGATTATCGGACAGAATCACCTGATCGACACCCTTTTGATCGGCCTGCTCTCCAACGGGCACATCCTGCTGGAAGGCGTGCCGGGGCTGGCCAAAACGCTGGCCATCACCACGCTGGCCAAAGCCGTCGATGCCGATTTCTCGCGCATTCAGTTCACCCCCGACCTGCTGCCGGCAGACCTGATCGGTACACTGATCTACTCGCAGAAGAAGGAGGAGTTCCTCGTCCGCAAAGGCCCCGTGTTCGCCAACTTCGTCCTCGCGGACGAAATCAACCGCTCGCCGGCCAAAGTGCAGTCGGCTCTGCTCGAAGCCATGCAGGAGCGGCAGGTGACCATCGGCGACGAAACCTATCCGCTGCCCGAGCCCTTCCTGGTGCTGGCGACGCAGAACCCGCTGGAGCAAGAAGGTACTTACCCGCTGCCCGAGGCGCAGGTCGATCGTTTCATGCTGAAAGCCAAGATCTCCTACCCCCAGAAACAGGAGGAGCGCGACATTATGCGTATGAATCTGGCCGGGGAAGGACTCCCGAAGGTCAATAAAGTGACTTCGCCCGAAGACATCGTCAAGGCCCGCCGCGTAGTCGAAGAGGTCTATATGGACGAAAAGATCGAAAAATACATCATCGACATCATCTTCGCTACCCGCGAACCGGCCGAATACAACCTCGAAAAACTGCAGCCCCTGATCGCTTACGGCGGCTCGCCCCGTGCGTCGATCTCGCTGGCCAAGGCTGCCCGGGCCTACGCCTTCATCCGCCGCCGGGGTTACGTGATTCCGGAGGACGTGCGGGCCGTCTGCCACGACGTACTGCGTCACCGCATCGGACTCACCTACGAAGCCGAGGCCGAGAACATCACCACAGAGCAGATCATCACCGACATCCTGAACAACGTAATCGTACCCTAATTGAAAATGCAATAATGCAGGAGACCGAAAACGATATCCTGAAACGAGTCCGCAAGATCGAGATCAAAACCCGGGGGCTTTCCAACGAAATCTTCGCCGGAAAGTATCACACGGCCTTCCGGGGACGCGGCATGTCGTTTTCCGAAGTGCGCGAATACCGCGCCGGCGACGACGTGCGCGACATCGACTGGAACGTCACGGCCCGCTCGCGCACGCCCCACATCAAGGTCTACGAAGAGGAGCGCGAGCTGACGATGATGCTCCTGGTGGATGTCAGCGGCTCCCGGATGTTCGGCACCACGGACCGCCTGAAAAAGAACATCATCACCGAGATCGCCGCCGTGCTGGCCTTCTCGGCCTCGGAGAACAACGACAAGGTGGGCTGCATCTTCTTCTCCGACCGGATCGAGAAATTCATCCCCCCGAAAAAGGGGCGCAGCCATATCCTGGCCATCATCCGCGAACTGGTCGGCTTCGAGCCGCAATCGCGGGGGACCCGTATTTCGGAAGCGCTGCGTTTCCTGACCAACGTCACCAAAAAACACTGCACGGCCTTCCTGCTCTCGGACTTTCTCGATCCCGGCAAGGACCGTACGGCGCTCGAGGACGCGCTCAAGATCGCTTCCGGAAAACACGACCTGGTGGGAATCCGCGTCAGCGACCCCCGCGAAGCCGAACTGCCCGACGTAGGGATCGTCGAAATGAAAGACGCCGAAACGGGCCGAAAAGCGTGGGTGGACACCTCCTCGGCCCGGGTGCGGGAGCACTACGCCCGCGTCTGGCAGGAGCGGAGCGCCGCCATCCTCTCGGCGCTCAAACACCACCGCATCGACACGGCCGAGGTATCGACCGACGGGGATTACGTCGTGGAACTCATCAAACTATTCAAACAGCGATGAAGTCGATCCCAAATAACCCGGCATCAACCTGCTCTCCGTTCGCACGCAACGGCGGTATTCAACCGTCCGCCGCCGCAGAGCGGCAAAATGCCGCGCAAACACCTCCTTCGGAAGCGGTGCCCGTCGGCCTGCGGTCTTCGGGTCGTCCGAAAGCCGGTCGGACATCCATCACGAAAAGAGTAAAAACAGCTCTGGCGACAGCTCTTCTGACGGGGCTGACGACCGTTCTGTACGCCGCACCGCCGACGATCACCGCCCGCGTCGAACCCGACAGCATCGGAATCGGCGACCGCTTCGACGTGGTGATCGACGTCGATCGTGATTTGGTGCAGGTCGTGGAATTTCCCACCTTCAACCCGCCTCCGCAGAGCGGACTGGAGGTCGTCGAATCGCATCCGGTGGACACCCTCCGGCGCGACGGACGTCACCTGAGCCTGCGCAAACGCTACACGCTGGCGGCGTTCGAGGAGGGCAACCTCGGCCTGGGACGCGCACAAGTGCTCTATCTGGACAAGAACATCACCGACACGCTCTATACCGCCGACACCCTGCGGCTGCAGGTGGGAACCTTTCAGATCGACTCCACGTCGCACACGATCTACGACATCAAAGCCCAGCGCACGCTGCCCTTCCGCTACGGCGAAATCAGCGGCTACGTCCTCTGGAGCCTGCTGGGTTTGATCGTCCTGGGCGGCGCGATCTACGCAGGCCGCCGCCTGATGGCCCGCTACGCCCGCAAGGTACGCGACATCTTCCGTCCCGCACCGCCCCTGCCGCCCCACATCGCGGCCATCCAAGCGCTCGAAACGCTCCACAACCAGAAACTCTGGCAGAGCGGACGCCACAAACAGTATTACTCGGGCCTGACGGACATCCTGCGCACTTATCTGGCCGGACGATACGGCTTCGGCGCGATGGAGATGACCTCTGACGAAATTCTCGCGGCAGTCCGCCGTTACGACCTGCCGCAGAAATGCGTCATGGACCTGCAGGCGATCCTCCGGGACGCCGACCTGGCGAAATTCGCCAAAGCCCAGTCCGAAGGGACGACCAACGAAGACAACTACCTGAACGCCTACTATTTCGTCGAGGAGACCAAGCCTGCGGAAATCGCGGAGGAGGGCACCGAACAGGACGACACCCAATAGCATCCGACACGCCATGCCAAACAGAATCCTACTGATATTCATCACCCTGTTGCTCGGAATCGGCAGCGCCTCGGCCCAGAAATACCCCGAGCGCAGCCTCGTGCGCAAGGGCAACCGGGATTTCGCGAAGGAGCGGTACGACCGCAGCATCGAACGCTACACGCAGGCGCTCGAAGCGGCCCCCGAAAACTTCGAGGCCGCCTACAACCTGGGGGGCGCCCTCTACCGTACCGAAAAATACGAGGAGGCGGCCAAGATGCTCGAACGCATCGCCGCAGACTCCACCCGCACCGACCAGGAACGGGCCGAGGCTTTCTACAACCTCGGCAACGCCCAATTCAAACAGGAAAAATACCCGGAAGCGCTCGAAAGCTACAAGAACTCCCTGCGGATGAATCCTGCCGACCAGGAGGCCAAGTACAACTACGCCTACACCAAGCGACTGCTGCAAAAACAGCAGAACGAGGATCAAAACAAAGATCAGAACAAGGACCAGCAGAACAGCGGCGGTCAGGATCAGAATCAAGACAAAAACAAGGATAATAATTCGGACAAAGACCGGCAGCAGGACAAGGGCGGCGAGCAACAGGATCAACAAGACCGGCAGAACGGTCAGAATGATCCCGACAAGAACGGACAAAATCCCGACGAACAGCCGCAGGATTCCGACAAGCCGGACAGCGACGACCGGCAGCCCGGCCAACCCCGCGAAAACGGCATCTCCCCGGAAGAACAGGAACGGATGCTGGATGCGATCCAGACCCAGGAGGACAAGACCCAGGAGAAACTCAAGGAGAAAGCCGGGGTCGTGGTACGCGGCAATAAAAACTGGTAACGAATCAATTCTGAAACGGCTATGCAATTCGCCTCTCCATACTTTTTGTGGCTGCTCGCGGTCATTCCGCTCATGGTGGTCTATTACGTCTGGCGGACCCGTCAGGGCGGCGCTTCGATCCAAGTATCGACCATCGACGGTGTCGCCGAAGCACCGCGCACCGTACGTTATTACCTGCGGCATCTGCCTTTCGCGCTGCGCTGCGCGGCCGTCGCGCTCCTCATCGTAGCGCTGGCCCGCCCCCAATCGGTCGATGAAGGCTCGACGAGCAACACCGAAGGCATCGACATCGTGCTGGCGATCGATATTTCGACCTCGATGCTGGCCCAGGACCTCCAGCCCGACCGCATCCAGGCAGCCAAGCAGGTCGCCGGCAACTTCATCACCGACCGCCCCGGAGACCGCATCGGACTGGTGGCCTTCGCGGGCGAAGCCTTCACCCAAAGCCCGCTGACGACCGATCAGGGAACGCTGCAAACCCTGCTGGGACGCCTGCGCAGCGGCGTGGTGGAGGACGGCACGGCCATCGGCAACGGACTGGCGACGGCAATCAACCGCCTGCGCGAGAGCAACGCCAAGAGCAAGGTCATCATCCTGCTGACCGACGGAGAGAACAACCGGGGCGAAATCGCTCCCCTCACGGCTGCGGAGATCGCCCGTGACCAGGGCATCCGCGTCTATACGATCGGTGTCGGCACACGCGGCACGGCCCCCTATCCGACGGTGGACTTCTTCGGGAACCCGACCGTCGTGCAGGCCAAGGTGCAGATCGACGAAAAGATACTCGGCGAGATCGCCGATCTCACGGGCGGCCGTTACTTCCGCGCCACGGACAACGCCAAACTACAGTCCATCTACGACGAAATCAACCAGCTCGAAAAGAGCAAGGTCGAAATATCGCAATACACCACCTACACCGAGGAGTACCTCCGCTGGGCAGCGGCGGCTCTGGCCCTGCTGCTCGTGGAATTTCTGTTGCGTACCCTCTGGTTAAAATCCCTGCCGTAATGTTCAGATTCGCATATCCCGAATACCTCTGGCTGCTGTGGCTCCTCCCGTTGCTCGTCGCCGTATGGACGGCCGCCGGACAGCTCGCACGCCGGCGCCTCAGCCGTTTCGGCCGGCTCGAAACCATCCGTCCGCTCATGCCCGACGCTTCTACGGGGCGCCGGCGTCTGAAATTCATCCTGTACCTCACGGCATTCGCCCTGCTCACCCTGGCGCTCGCACGGCCGCAGCTGGGTTCGAAACTCCGCGAGGTGGAGAGCCGGGGTATCGAGATGATGCTCGTGGTCGATGTTTCGAACTCGATGCTCGCCGAGGATTTCCAGCCCAACCGCCTCGAACGCACCAAATACGCCATCGACAAGCTCTTCGACGGACTCAAGCAGGATCGCGTGGGACTGGTCGTCTTCGCGGGCGACGCCGTAGTGCAACTGCCGATCACCTCGGACTACCGCATGGCCAAAGCCTTTGCCCGCAGAATATCCCCTTCGATGGTTTCGGTGCAGGGCACCGACATCGGTCAGGCCCTCTCGCTGGCCACCATGTCCTTTTCGGAAAAGGGAGATAACCCCGCAGGACGCGTCATCGTGCTCATCACCGACGGCGAAGGGCACGACTCCGGCGCCATCGAAGCGGCCGAACGGGCCGCCGAACAGGGCATCCGCATCTTCACCATCGGCATCGGCACGCCGGAAGGCGCTCCGATCCAGATCGGCGGCGAGTTCATCAAGGACGACAAGGGAGAGATGGTCGTATCGAAACTGGGCGAACCCCTGCTCGAAAAGATCGCACAGGCGACCGACGGAGCCTACATCCGCTCGACCAACCAGTCGATCGGGCTGGACGAAATCGTACGCACGATCAACAATATGGAAAAAGGCGACCTGGCGGCCCTCCGCTTCGAGGAGTTCAACGAACAGTTCCAATACCTGATCGGAGCGGCCCTCGTCCTGCTCTTGCTGGAGTTCCTGCTGCTCGACCGCCGCAACCCGCTGCTCCGGCGTTTCAACATTTTCGGTACGGACACCGAAAAATAAAAAACAGCGATTCACCTCTGACGCCGAATCGCCGGGCCTTTTGCAGGTTCCGGCGACTCGGCGTTAGAGAAACAACGGGGCGTATCACCCCGCGATCGGATGGCTCTGCGCTATCTCCCAATGATTAGCGGCCAACAGCACCATCATCACGGCAACGAAAAGCAACAACCAGTCCACCTCCCGGTTGCGGTATATTCGGACCAGGAACAACCCCAAGGTCCCGAGTGCAAGCAAACCGTCACCACACATCGCTACCCAAACCGATACTTCCCAAGAGATGACCTGGGAAACAAGCAGCTCGATTCCGATCACAACCGCCAAAGCCCACAGCAGCCTCTCGGAAGTGAATATCCGCCCGGGAACCGGATCGCATCGCACGATCCGACAGCGGTCTCCCAGAAAATGTCTCCAATTCGAATCTCTATTTTGCATACTTCACACAAATATCAAAAGTTCGGGCAGCACCATCCATGCAACTCTTCAAAGCAACGGTATTTCCAACGAGGGATACCGCAGCAGCCGGTGCAGCGCTTCCTCCGGATAAGACCGAAACGGCAGTCACCACAGCCATAGTTATATGATAATCCCTTTTACAGCGTTTTATATCACTATTATATTGATCGTAACATTGATCAACTCCCCCTCGGCTTTCAAATTCCACCAAAGAATTTTGTACCAATGGATAAACAACAGCTATTGCAACCTGTTCATTCGGCAACAAAATAGTGTTTGCAAGAATTTGATTTAAATCATCATCAAATTCTTCATCAACCAGCCAACGATAAATAATTTGGTAAAAACCAGAAGTAGCATTTTCTTCAATCCAATTCAAATAATCATAAAAATCTGGTTCATAATCAGAACGAGTATAAATATCTCCACAATAATCAAAATTATTTTGAAAATCATATCGAGTAGACAACTCTTTTAACCAATTATCTAAAATTACAGCATCTTCTTCAGACAGATACCCTCCAACTTTTGATTGAGACAATACAAAATCACTTAAGCGACCAACCTCCTGCAAAAAATTATCTTTCTTTTCTGTACCATTTTGGACATCTGCAACTTGACATGATGATAATATCAAAATAGATATCAAATACATATATTTTCTCATAGAATCAATCTTTATATATAAAACATATTAAATGAATATGTATAAATCCTATTATTTTATGCCATTCACCGCTTGATTAACTACTTATATTATCTATGGTATCAGATGATGGCAAGTCACTATTGACACCGTTACGATAATCATTATTCAGAACTTTTACTATACTTATAAATAAACTTCGCATTTTTCGTCCTAATAGCGGTGACCCGACATATACAACCTCGTTATTTGAATCCAACAAAAAGGCATTATATTCCTTATTTATAGGTAAAAGATTATTTTCTTCAAACTCCCCCTCCTTATCGCATAATACAGGAAATATAAAATGCTCTGAATTTAAACTATGAAAAAACAAAGAGTCGTATCTATTCGCCTTAATAATAAAGACTATTTCAAGTGAGGGTCCCACTAATTCTACACTATCTATTATTTTCCCCCAATGATGCAAGCCTTTTAATGAACATGGCGCACATGTTCC
>ERZ1108170.1117-NODE-1117-length-18256-cov-10.022581_pt1 | contig 18256 bp, 14 predicted proteins | sample MGYA00403705_ERZ1108170 | MGnify/ENA primary metagenome ERZ1108170 (study PRJEB35170, sample SAMEA104062422) | human gut metagenome | biome: human gut; feature: human-associated habitat; material: faeces | place: Denmark | collected 2012-06-15 ...
GACTTGAACCTGCGACCTCCGGGTTATGAGCCCGACGAGCTACCATCTGCTCTACTCCGCGATATATGACACACACGCTGTTTCGCGGTGCTTGATTATAATACCACAGCACGGCGTGTGTGTCAATAGGTTTTACTAAAAAAGTTTATGCAATTTTTTCCGGAAGTTCACCTGGCTGTCTGCATTTGTATCAGACAATGCCCTGGCTCATCATGGCGGAGGCGATCTTCTCAAAACCGGCGATATTGGCACCGGCGACCAGGTTGCCCTTCATGCCGTACTTTTCGGCAGTGGCGGCAGCGGTCTTATAGATGTTGACCATAATGTTGTGCAGGCGCTCATCCACTTCCTCGAAAGTCCAGGACAGGCGCAGGCTGTTCTGGCTCATTTCCAGGCCGGAGGTAGCAACACCGCCAGCGTTGGATGCCTTAGCCGGGGCAAACAGGATGCCGTTCTGCTGCAGGTAAGCGATGGCATCAGGGGTGGAAGGCATGTTGGCACCCTCGGCTACGCAGTAGCAGCCATTGGCAACCAGAGCCTTGGCACCGTCCAGGTGCAGCTCGTTCTGGGTGGCGCAGGGCAGGGCGATGTCGCAGGGGACGGTCCAGATGCCCTGGCTGCCCTCGACGTACTTAGCGGTGGGGACATAGTCCAGGTAGGTCTTGATGCGGGCGCGCTTGACCTCTTTGATCTCCTTGATGACCTTGTAGTCGATGCCGTTCTCGTCCACGATGTAGCCGTTGGAGTCGGACATGGCGATGACCTTGCCGCCCAGCTGGGTGGCCTTCTGGTTGGCGTAGGTGGCCACGTTGCCGGAGCCGGAGATCACAACGCGCTGGCCCTCGAAGCTCTTGCCGGCGTCAGCCAGCATCTCCTTGGTGAAGTAGCACAGGCCGTAGCCGGTAGCCTCGGTACGGGCGAGAGAGCCGCCGAAGGGGATGCCCTTACCGGTCAGCACGCCGGTGTACTCATTCTGCAGGCGCTTGTACTGGCCGAACAGGTAGCCGACCTCACGGCCGCCAACGCCAATATCACCGGCGGGCACGTCGGTGTCGGGGCCGATGTGGCGGTACAGCTCGGTCATAAAGCTCTGGCAGAAACGCATGACCTCGGCGTCAGACTTGCCGTGGGGGTCAAAGTCAGCGCCGCCCTTGCCGCCGCCCATGGGCAGGCCGGTCAGGCTGTTCTTGAAGCACTGCTCAAAGCCCAGGAACTTCAGGATAGACAGGTTGACAGAAGGGTGGAAACGCAGGCCGCCTTTGTAGGGACCGATGGCAGAGTTGAACTGCACACGGTAGCCGCGGTTGACCTGGACCTTGCCAGCGTCATCGACCCAGGGCACACGGAACATGATGATGCGCTCGGGCTCGACCAGGCGCTCGATCAGGCCGGCCTTCTCGTACTCGGGGTGGGCAGCCACAACGGGCTCCAGGCTCTCGAGGACTTCCTCAACAGCCTGCAGAAACTCCTTCTGCTCGGGGTTGCGCTTTGCAAGGCCCTCATATACGCCCTGCAGGTAAGCATTCTGAATTGCCATAAAACGACACTCCTTTATATAGTTTCAAACACCGCCTTCATGTTACCACCACAAAAGAAATTTTTCAAGAGTTTTTTGTTTACTTTTCAAAATTTTGTTTGCGGCAGGCGTGCCGGTGTTCTTGTCTTGTGGACAAATCGGCGTTTTTGCGCATAATTATACAACCGTTCATTCTGTCGCATACATCGTGACCCACGCGGCGGGCTGCCCGTCGGCCAAAAAGTCTGCCGGGTCCCAGAGGGCGTAGAGGCTGTACTGCGGGTCATAGCTGTCGCGGGGGTTGGCGGTTGTCAGCCATTGGCCCGACGCGGTGCAGGCCAGCAGCAGCGCGGGGCGGCGCACGCCCTCCGCCGTGACCGCGGGGGCCGGGAGGACGTCGCCGGTCTCCATGTCCAGCAGGCAGTCCGCGTAGGCGTCCCCGACGTTCAGCACGCGGAGATACCGCTGCGGCACGCCCGCAAACGCCGGGCTGAAGGGTTCGCACACGTCGATGCCGTAGGTGTCAAACGGGATGGTCTCGAGCAGCGTTTTCTCGGTGCCGTCGGCGGTGTCAAAGTACAGCAGGCTGGCCTGCTCGCCGGGGGTGTCGGCATTGCGGAAATTGCCGGTGTAGTAGATCCTGCCGTCGTAATAGTTGTGGAAATAGCCGTCCGCGTAGGGGCGCGTGCAGATTTTCTCCCGCGCACCGGTGGCGGGGTCGAGCCAGGCGTAGACGTAGACGGCGTGCGCCAAAATGGCATTTTCCTGCTCGGCGCTGCCGAAATTGGGGAACGGCTCGTTCGCCTCGATGCGGACTGTCAGGAAGCGGCTGCCCTCGCAGGCGATGATACTCTCGTCGGCCAGCATCGGGATGGTCTGCACCGCGTCATTTTGCCAGTCCCAGCGGTAGAGGGTGCCGGGCTGATGCCTGGCGGCGAGGGGGCAGCCGTACAGGGCGTACTCGTCGCACCATTGCAGCTGCATGTGGTGTGGCAGGGCATCGGGCACCGCGGCCACGGGCGTTTTGCCGGTGGCGGGGTCGATGCGGTAAATCTGCGTTGGGGCGACGTTTGTCAGCTCGCCGGGATAGGTGTAGACCGTGCCGTCCACGGCCATGACGCCGACGCAGAAGTCGCTGGCCAGGTAGGCCGGGCAGGCGTCGGAGTCGTGGGTGCAGCCGGGAATATCGCAGTAGACGGACTGGGTCAGGGCCGCGTAGTCGGTTTTGAGGACGAGGGCCTCGGGGGTCATATTGCTGGCGTCCCGAAGCTCATAGAGCGCGTCGCCGGTGTTCCAGACGGGGCCGCTGTTTTGGCTCTGGGGGAGGGTGAGAAGATGGCCGACGGGGAATTTGGGGGTAAGCGGCGGGGCGGAGGTTTCGGCGGCGGGCTGTGATGGGGAGGACGCTGCGGCGTCAGGTTGTGCCGGGGAGGACGCTGCGGCGGAGGGGGAGGTTGTGGCGGCGGCGGGTTGTGCCGGTACGGCGGACGCGCAGGCGGTGAGCAGGAGGGCAGCGAGGGGAATGGCGGCAAGATGGCGGTTGCGCATGGCGGGATCCTCCTTTTTAGGTAGTGTAGAGATGAGTGGGATTATCACCCGGTAGGGGCCGGGCATGCCCGGCCCGCAGGTTTGCGTGGGCGGATGTTTGCGGGTGACTGCCCGGGGGATGGGTGTTGGCGGGAGGTTTCCGGGGCGTCGGGGACGCCGCCCCCTACGGGTTGCCCGGGAATGGGCGGCGGCGGAAGCCTGCCCCTCATCCGGCCCTGCGGGGCCACCTTCCCCCAAGGGGGAAGGCAAGGGCTGTAGTGGAGGGATTCATCCCTCCCGGGGTGTTGGCGGCGGCGGGAGGTCGCGGCGGGGTGGGGCACCCCGCCCTACGGATGGGGATATTAAAATGCTGTGGGGTTTACGCGGGCAGCCGTTCCCGGGCCGCCGCACGGTAGGGGCCGGGCATGCCCGGCCCGGGGGTTGGCGTGAGCACCCGTCAATGGTTCGGCCCGTAGGGAGGGGTCTTGACCCCTCCGCGGGTGACTGTCCGGGGGATGGCCGTTGGCGGAAGGTTTCGCGGGGCGTCGGGGACGCCGCCCCCTACGGTTTGCCTGGGAATGGGTGGCTCCCACGCCTCACCCCGCCCACATCTCCACCGGCGTATAGTCGGTGCTGCCGTCGGCAAAATCGTTGGGGGCGATCAGCCCATAGGCCACATGCGCGTTTTCGGCGTTGGATTCGGTCCAGAAGAGCCAGCGGCCATCGGCGGTCTGGGCCAGACGGGACGGGGGTATGTCGTAGGCGTAATTTTTCAGCCGCTGGGTGATGGGCACCAGCTCGCGGGCGGCGGCGTTCAACAAATAGCAGCGGTTGCCGCCCACTGCGCCGTCGGTGCCGTACAGCCAGAGCCAGTCCTCGGCCCGGCTGCCCCGGGCGGGCAGGACGTTCGTATAGGTGTCCTGATAATCCCACAGGTTGCCGGTCGGGGGCGCGTCCCACACCGTGGCAGTGCTGCCGTCGGCGGGGTCATACTCCTGCAAGGCACCGCGGTTGTAGCCGCCGCCCTGCAGGGCCTCGCGCTCCTCAAAGTAGAGCTTGCCGTTGTGGGTGCCCAGATACCCGGAAAGCCGCTCATCCGCGATGTTGTAGGGGCGCTCGATCAGCTTGCGGCGCTCGCCGGTGCGGGGGTCGTAGCGGTCAAATTCAACGGTGGCGCTCTGCACGGCGGCCCGGAACTGCTCAAAGTCGTCGGGCAGGGGCGCGTCGGTCACATAGCGCGCCGTCAGCAGCGCGCCGTCGTAGCAGGTCACAAAATACTCTGTGGGCTCCAGCGGCACGGACTGCAGTGCACCGGTGGTCAGGTCAACGCGGACGGCCTTTGTGTTCTGGCCGTTGTTGCCGGAGGTCGTCATCCCGTACAGGGCCGCGTCGTCACAAAAATCAAACACGTAATCCACACACTCGGCGGGCAGGTCGATGCAGGTCTTGCCGTCGTCGGTCAGCCTGTACACCTGCGGCGCGGCGCTTTGCTGCTGCCACAGGCCGTAGTAGTGGGCCTCCAGTTCCTCGGGCGTGAGGTCGGTGCTGTCCAGCTGAGGCGTGAGGTACTCCTCGCGGTATTCCTCCCAGGTTTGATCCGTGTGGAATACCGGCGCGTTGAGCACATAGACCGCGCCGTCCGCCACAAAGGGGCAGTAGTAGCGGTACCGCCCCGGGAACCAGGCCGGGCAGTCGGCGCTGTCGTGGGTGCAGCCGGGCACGGTGCAGGCGACGGTCTGTGCGGCGGTGGCGTAGTCGGTTTTGAGCAGCAGGCCGCCGTGGTTGCGGTAGACCATTTCATAGTAGGCGTCGCCGCTGTTGAAGCTGCTGTCGTGGCGGTTCAGCCAGGCGAAGTCCCCGGCGGCGGGGGTCGGGGTGGCTGTGGCGGTGGGTTCGGGGGTGGGGGTGGTCAGGGGTGTCGCATCCGTGGCGGACGCACAGGCGGTAAGCAGAAGCGCGGCGAGGGGAATGGCGGCAAGATGGTGGTTGCGCATGGCGGGAGCCTCCTTTTTAAGTAGTGTAGAGATGAGTGGGATTATTACCCGGTAGGGGCCGGGCATGCCCGGCCCGCAGGTTTGCGGGGGCAGCCGTCAATGGTTCGGTCCGTAGGGAGGGGTCTTGACCCCTCCGCGGAGGTTGGCGGCGGCACGAGTCTCCGCGGGGCGTCGGGGACGCCGCCCCCTGCGGTTTGCCCGGGGAAGGGCGGCAGCGGGAGCCTGCCCCTCATCCGGCCCTGCGGGGCCACCTTCCCCCGAGGGGGAAGGCAAGGGCTGTTGTTGGCGGCAGCGCAAGCCTCCCCCTACCCCGGCAGCTGGTCCTCGGTGCGGAGCTGGAGGGTCAGGCTGTAGTACCAGCGGTCTGACGAAACCGGCGCTGTACCGACGTAATCCTGGTAGGTGTAGGGGTGGGTCGAGGCGGTGATGAGCGCACCGCCGTTCGTGCTGTAGAGGGCGCAGCCGTAGGGGCTGTCGGCGGGGGCGGCCCAGTCGCCGAGGCTTTCCAGTCCGGCCTGGGCGGCAAAGCTGCGCAGGGCGGTCTCGGTGGGCAGCGGGGTGTTTTCCGCGTCGGTCCCGGCCATCGAGAGCCATGCCTCGACCACTGTGCCGGTGCGGCTGTCCATAGTGACGCTGTAGCGCGTAAAAAGTGCATTGTCCGTCATGCCGAACCGCCGCACCGTCACAAAGCCGAGGCTGTCGGTGACGCAGTAGGTCGCGTCCAGCGAGTAATATTTGCCGTCCCAGTCGGTGTAGCTTTCGCCGGTCTCAGCCGTGTCCAGCGCCTCGGCAGCCCAGGCGGCGGGCACGGCGCCGGTTTCGGCCAGCTGGCGCAGGGCGTTCTCGGCGGCCTCGGCGGCGGCGGAATCCGCATACTGCATGGATTGCAGGCTGGCGGACGCACCTATGTACATTTTCGGGGCTGTCAGAACCTCGGCGGGGCGCTGCTCCCGCTCAGTCTCGGCGTTCCGGCTGCGGGCGGCCAGCTGGCGCAGGATATAATAATCGTCCGCCGTGGGCGTCGGGGCAACGTAGGGGTCGGCCACGGTCTCGACGCGGCCAAGGCTGGCGGCGTCGGCTGCGGCCAGAAACACCGCGGGCGCGGCGGCGCAGCCCAGCACGGCCACGGTGCAAAGCGCGGCGGTCAGCCGCGGATGGTTCCAAAGGCTCACGGTGCATCCTCCTTCCAGACGGGCAGCGTCACACTGACCCGGGTGCCCCTGCCGGGTTCGCTTTCGATGCGCAGCGCACTGCCGTGGGCGGCGGCAATGCGTTGGCAGAGCGCCAGCCCCAGGCCGCTGCCGCCCTGACGGCGGGCGCGGGATTTATCGACCATGTAGAACGGCTCGGTTACGCGGGGGATCAGCTCGGGCGGGATGCCGCAGCCGCGGTCCGCCACGGTCAGCGTGACGGCGTCCCCGGCCTGCGCGCAGAGCACCAGCACCGGCGCACCGGGCGCACTGGCCTTGGCGGCGTTCTGCACCAGATTGCAGAGCAGATCCAGCAGCAGGTCGGCGTCCCCGCGCACGGTAGGCGCGGCGGCGGGCGTGCGCAGGGTGACGTCCGGGCAGGCCGCGTGCAGCCGCGGCCAGAGCGCGGGCAGCGGCACGGCGGTCAGTTCAACGCCCTCCTCATTCAGGCCCAGCAGGGCCAGCAGCTTGCGGCTCAGCGCCTCGAGCCGCCGCCCCTCGTGCACGATGGCCGCGGCGGCCTCGCGCTGCTCGTCGGGGTCGGTCTGCATGGTGTGGAGCATATCCGCATAGCCGATGATGCTGGTCATCGGGGTTTTCAGCTCATGGGTGAACGCGCCGACGAAGTCCTCCCGCCGCTGGACGTCGGCCTCGAGGTCGGCGATCTTTTCCTGCACAGCATCGGCCATTTTGTCAAAGCTGCGGCTCAGCTCCTCGATCTCATCGCCGGTGTGCAGGTCGGTGCGGCGGGCGTAGTCCCCGGCTGCGATCTGCGCCCCGGCGTCGGTCAGGACAGCCAGCGGGCGGGTCAGGCGGCGGGCCAGCAGCGCCGTGACGGCGGACGCCGCGGCCAGCACGGCGGCCTCCAGCAGCAAAAAGCGCATCAGGGCGGCGTTTCTGTCCCGGTAAAGGCCGGTCAGGTCGTAGGCTGTGACGAGCCGCAGCCCGCCCTGCAGGTCGCTGGCGTAGACGGCGTAAATGGAATTTTCGGTCCTGACGGTCACGGTGGCGGCGTCGCCAAGGGGGAGGCTTTGCAGCCCTTCCAGCGTGGCGCAGACGAGGGTGTCGCCCCGCCAGAGCGCCGCGGGGACATTCTGTGCCGTCACGCGGGCCGTGAGCGCGGCATCCCCGGTGGATATGCCGCGGCGCTGCAGGTCGAGGATCTCGGTTTGCAGCAGCGTACACGCCTGGGCGTGGGCGGCGGCGTTGGCGGCGGCCATGCGGCTGCGCTGCACGGAGAAATCGCTGTACAGCAGCACGCACCCGCCCACACCGAACGACGCGGCCAGGACGAGGATCAGCAGGCAGAGCAGTTTTTGGAAGTATCGCATGAGAGAGCTCCTTTGGTGGGGGCGGGGTGTTGGTTGCCCGGGGACGGGGTGTGACGGGAGGCTGCGGGGCGTCGAGGACGCCGCCCCCTACGGTGGGGGTTGGTTGTAGATTGCCCGGGAACGGGTGGTGACGGAAGGTTACGGAGGGGTGGAAGGTTTGCGGCAAATGGTGTAGGGGGCGGCGTCCTCGACGCCCCGCGGAGGGGTCAAGACCCCTCCCTACGATGCGGAAGATCAGTGGGTGGCTATGGGAAGCGTGCGGGCCGGGCATGCCCGGCCCCTACGGGGTGGTGGATGGTTGGCGGGTGCTGGCCGGGAGGTGCGGGCGGCATATAGGCCGCTCCCTGCGGGCAGGCGTATTGTACTATCCGTATTCCGGACAAACATCATTCTATATCCAAAGAGGTGCTGCCCGCGCCTCTTTCTTTTTTTGTGGTGTCGTGTTATAATATATTATGTATAGTTATGTACAAAATTTACAGAGAAAGGTATTTATTCATCACCTATGCAGCATTTGAAAAACTTTGACTGGAAGAAATTCCTCTTGCAGGGGGTGCTCCCCTGTCTGCTGGCGGTGGCGGTGGGGTTCATCTCCCGCTATCAGCTGGAGCTGTCCGACGGCGTGACCGAGAGCTTTTTGCAGCTTCAATGGCCGCTCTACGCGCCGCTCAACGCGCTGACCGCCTTTTGCCTGACGCTGATTTTGTTTGCGCTGCTCGGCAAGTGGAGCCGCGCAACGGGCATTTCGGGTGCGGTGTTCACCATCATTGCGCTCATCAACTACTACACCCGCGACCTGCACGGCTCGGCGCTGATGCCCCAGGACATTTTGAACCTCGGCACCGCCGCCGAGGTCATGGGCAGCTACACCCTGAAAATCACGCAGGACGTTGTGAAGATCGCGCTGCTCTACCTGCCGATTCTGGCGATTGCGTTCGTGCAGGCGCAGCTGGTCAAGGGTGCGCCTAAGCGCGCCGGCTGGAAGGCCCGCGGCGTGCGGGCGGCGGGCAGCGCACTGGGCGTGTTTCTGGTCATGTTCTTCGGCTACTTCGGCCCCGTGACCATCAAGCCCAAGACGACCTACGGCTGGGCGTGGCAGAACACCTACTACACCTACGGCTATCTGGCCGGGACGATTGAGGCCACCAGCCTGATGGCCGACCCTGTCATTGAGCCGGAGAACTACAACGACGCCGCGGCGGTGAACACCGCCCGCAAGGCAGACGACTACATTGCCCCTGCCAGCCCCGAGAGCGCCGAGGACTACCCCGACATTGTGCTGATCCTGTCCGAGAGCTTCTACGACTTTGACCTTGTCACCGACCTGCAGGCCGACACCGACATCATGCCGGTCACCAAGAACCTGCCCAACTCGGTCTACGGCCACACGATCAGCCCCCATGTGGGCGGCGGCACAAACTCCACCGAGTACGAGATGCTGACCTCCAACTCGCTGATCCTGATGCCCAGCATCACGCCGTTCAACTGGCTGAACCTGTACAACGCCAACAGCGTTGTCAGCTACCTCAAGGGTCTGGGCTACTCCACGATGGCCGCCCACCCCTACACGAACTCCAACTACCGCCGCGACTCCGCCTGGCTGGCACTGGGCTTTGACGAGACCCATTTCCAGAGCGATTTTACCACGCAGGAGACCTACGGGGACCGCCCGTACCAGACCGACTCGGCCACCTACCGCGACTGGGAAACGATGTACGAGGCCATGCCGGAGGACAAGCCGCGGTTCAGCTTCCTGGTCTCCATCCAGAGCCACGGCGACTACGATATGAACGATGCGTCGCTAGATATTGTCCACGCCGCCACCGACTATGGCGACTACGATGCGCTGATGGACGAGTACCTGAGCTGCATCAAAATGACCGACGCTGCCGTGCAGGAGCTGTGCGATTACTTTACCGCGCAGTACGAAAAGACGGGCCGCAAGGTCATTGTGGCCATGGCCGGTGACCACGCGCCCAGCTTTGTGGGCCATGTGGCCGACCCCAGCTTTGCCGAAACCGACAACGAGCTGCAGATTTTGGAGCGCAGCACGCCGTTTTTCATCTGGGCCAACTACCCGCTGGAGCACACGGCAGCCGCCACCAGCACCACCGACCCGCTGAACCGCATGGACATGGTCATGCTGACCCCCACCCTGCTGCAGCAGGCGGGTCTGCCCCTGAGCGACTACTACGAGTACCTGCTGGAAATGAAGCACAACACCCCCGTTGTGACCGCCGCCAACGACTACATGAAGGTGGACGGCACCACAGCCGAGTACGGTGCAGACCCCGCGCTGGACGAGTGGGCCAAGGGGTATCTGATGCTGGAATATAACAACATCGGCGCGCACGCCAAGCGCGACCAGAGCATTTTTGACCCCGCCGAATAAAGAGGAGGCATCCCTATGACAGGTCTGAAACGAACCCCGCGCAGCCGCGGCGGCTTTACGCTGGTGGAGCTGATCGTGGTATTGGTGATTCTGGGTGTGCTGGCGGCCTTTGCCGTCCCGGCACTGACCGGGTACATTGACAGCGCCAAGGAAAAGCAGGCCGTCAGTGAGACGCAGGCGTGTGTGTTGACGGCGACCCGGCAGGGCGCGCAGAACTACGCCCTGGTGCAGAACGCATCTGTAGCCGGGAACGCCGAAAATGCAGCCGCCTTGACCAACTGGGCCGGCACGTTGACAAACGAGGTTCCCACCGTGACCGGCGGAGATGTAGCACTTACCGAGGGCAGCGGGCAGTATCTACTGCATGTGAACAACCCGCCTGCGGGCAGTATTGCCACGACCACGATTGCGGCAGATGCCGGGGTCAAGGGCACCGTGCAGGGGATGACCTGCAACGCCAGCGGGCAGGTTTTATACTTAGTGTATACCAGCGCCGATGGGATACAGGTCGTATACACGAACGCGGGAACCACCGCGAGTGTAAATATCGGCAGTGATGAGGCTGTTGTTGTGCCGACGCCGAAGCCGGGCAGCAACAGCGGTGGAACGACCGGCGGCGGTGAAACCGGCGGGGGCAGCACCGGGGGCGGCATTTCCGGCGGCGGTACGACCGGCGGCACTGTTACAGCAAATGAAAAGCAGTTCATTATCCACTTGCAGGATATTGAAACTAAAAACTCTGCGCCTTTTGCAAACAAAAAATATCACATTCAGAGCGGCGATAACTCCATTGATGTGACCTCTGATGCAAACGGTGATATTCTGTTGAATATTTCTCCTAAGGAACACCCTCGTCCCAACACTGTTATCGGGGATACGCCGACTACTATCACCGAAGCTGAAGTTCCTGATGGCTACCAAGCCATTCCCAGCAGTACAAAAATCTATATCAATGTTTTCAATGAGGGGAACGACTATCATCTTAATTCCATGCAGAATAACGTAAATAACTATCCATTTGCTATCGATATGGATAAAAGGCAGCTTACCATTATGCGCTTTCCCATTGCCAAATTGAATCTGCGCGTCACTGACCCTGAAGGAAATGCGCTGCCCGGTGCTACCTTTGCTATTAAGAACGGCTCAACCACTGTTGCCGAACTCACCAGTGATAGTAAAGGAGAATGCTCCATTCCTGTCAAACTGCATGATGGAGATAAGATCGGGTATTCTGCTTTCCTAACTACCGGAGACCAAACTGGCCAAACTTATGTTATAAAGGAAACTCCTCCTGCCGGATATAAGGGGGACTTCACATGTTCATTTCATTTATATTATAAGGAATATCCCTCTAATCCGACTCCCCATTATACAACCTGGTTCCGTATTGATGCTTTTAACTTCAATCAGGGAGAAGGGGGTAGTCATAGTCTGGTAAATACTGTTGGTGATAATGATACTTTTCATGTCACAAACAAAAAACTCTAACTCTGCACTGTCTATATCCGTAAAATTGATAACGCCGGAAATCCTGTATCCAACGCCAATCTAAAAGCTGACAATACCGGCAGCTTTGTTACGCCAGAGCATAAACTACAGGATACAACCAAAATATAGCAGACTGTCGAAAAACGCTTGTAGGGGCTAGCATTGCTCGCCCGTGCCCGTTTGCCTTGCAAGAAAACTGTCCCGGAAAATGCGTTGCTGCGGTAAGTTGGCGGGCGACCCATGGTCGCCCCTGCGCACGCAATAAGGCAAGAATGCAATTTATTGACGGTCTGCTATATAATTTCACCCTCAATCAATAAGAAAGCCCCCACCCAGCCGCAGAACATCTGCAGTTGGGTGGGGGTGGTTTATTTGTAGAGATTGCAGGGGTGCGGCGGCAGCGGCAACACGCCCGGGCGGATATGGGCTCCGCCCCTGCGTTCTCTGCCAATCACAAAAACTCTTTCCAGTAAATCTCTGCGCTTCTCGTCATCTCCCGGGAAAAGTCGCTCGCGTACTTGCGCTTGCAAAATGCCTGCACGGCTTTGTCAAAGTCGTAGTCAAGCTGGCCGTTGGCGGCGGCTTTCGCCGCAAAGTCGGCGCGCAGCTCGTCGGGCGTGCGGTCCGTGTACACATTCTCGCAGACGACGGCCTGCTCGGCAAAGCGGGCGGGCTTGGGGCGGCGCTGCTGCTGCTCCGTGGGGCGGCCAAACACCAGCATACAGGCGGGCACAACGTACTGCGGCAGGTGCAGTGCGTCGCGCATGGCCTCAGCATTCTCGAGGACGTCGCCTATGTAGCAGCTGCCGATGCCCAGAGACTCGGCGGCGACCACGGCGTTCTGGGCGGCAATGCAGGTGTCGGCCACGGCCAGCATCAAGTCCCCTGCCCCGGGCTTGCGGGCGTCCGTGATGCCCGCGGCGTGGTAGGCGTTGAGCCAGCGGCGGCAGTCGGCCAGGAACACCAGCACCAGCGGCGCCCCGGCAATGAACGGCTGGTGGTCGCACAGGTCGGCCAGCGTGGCCTTCAGCGCCGGGTCGGTGATGTCCAGGATCGTGTACAGCTGCTGGTTGCCCGCCGTCGGTGCCTGGAACGCCGCGTTCAGGATGGCCGCCCGCTCGTCCGGCGTGACGGGGTCGGGGGTGAATACCCGCACGCTTTTGCGGGCGGAGAGGGCGGAGAGGATAGCGTTGTTTTCCATGATAAGCTCCTTTAAGCCTTCCCGCGAGGGGGAAGGCAAATCAAAATCAATTTTTCCGTTTCTTCAAAAACTTCCCGATCAGCGTATCCAGCATGCTCAGCACCTCGCGGATGTTCAGCACGCAGACCACCGCGGTGATGCCCACGACGGGCAGCGCCCAATGGGTCAGGTTCATCATGCACCAGATCTCCGCCAGCACCAGCGCCAGATTCAGCACAAGCCACGCCGGGTGGAAGTCGATCTCCAGCAGACCGCGGGTCGAGTAGGCGCGCAGCAAAAACACCAGCATCAGGCTCAGGAAGCTGGCCGGGGTTACGCCCCACGGGCCCCACTGCAAAATGAACAGGTAGTTTAGGATCAGGTTCAGCACCGCACCGGCCAGCATTGTGAACAGCGAGCCGGTAGACCGTTTATACACGACGTAGACGCTGTTCAGGAACTGGTTCAGGCAGGTCAGCATCGAGCAGAGCGTCAGGAACGGAACAAACGTCCAGGCGTCAAAATATTCGGCCTTGAACACCCGCATGAGCAGCTGGCACAGCATGATGATGCCCGCCACGCAGCAGAACAGCACGCTGGCATACACGCGGAATATCTTGGAGAAGAACGCCTCGCGGTCCGTCTCCTCGGTCACGGCGGAGAGCTGCCACGCCTCGTAGAAGATGCTGCCCAAAATCGTGATGATCTGCGGCAGGAAGTACCCCGCCGACAGCAGCCCGACCCAGTGGTTGCCGCTGCGGCCCGCGTAGTCCTCGCACATGCCCTGCACAAAGAACATGTCGCTGGCGTTGATGATCCAAAAGCTGATGGACGCCGGGATCATCGGCAGGCAGTAGCGCAGCATCTCCTTCCACAGCGCCTTGTCAAACGCCTTGGGCTTGAAGTACCGCCAGCACCCGCCCGCAATGAACACAAACACCATGGATGTCAAATCTGCCAGCGCGTTTGCCAGCAAAAAGCCTGCAGCGCCCATTTTTAAGGTGCTCAGGAACAGCAGGTAGTAGAGCAGCAGGCTCAGCGTTGTCAGCACACCGTCTATGGCGACCAGCCGGTTCAGCATCCGCGAGCGGATGAACTGGGTACACAGCGTTCTCATACAGCTGGCCAGCACGCAGAGGTACAAAAAGCCCAGGTACTCCGCGGCGTTGGGGATGAGCCGCACCAGCGGCATGGCCAGCAGCAGCACCACAAAGCCCAGCCCGATAGTCGCCGCGCCGTTGACAAAGACGCTGGATTTGTTGGTCGCTTTGTCCAGCCCGAACCGGATGACCGCATAGGCCACGCCAAGGCTGACCACCGGGATCAGCAGGTTTGTGGCCTGCTGCAAAAGGCTGGACACGCCCATAACGTCCGGCGAGTCGAGCGCGTAGCTCAGATACGGGCGGATGAAGAAGCTGAGCAGCTTGGAGCTGAAGTTGGAGATGGCAAACAGCAGCGTATTGCTGACCAGCGTCGTGTATTTTTTCTGTGGAGACGGCAAGATGGGAACCTCCCTTTTGGTATTGATGTCGCGTAATCCTTGCCTCCCTCTGCGAGGGAGGTGGCCCCGCAGGGCCGGAGGGAGAGAACTGTGCCATTGCCCGAAGTCTTTCGGGTTACGTCAGGTTCTCTCCCCCACCCGCTGCAGCGGGAGCCCCCTCACAGAGGGGGCCAAGGGGAATTCACCGCAGCTTCAGCATCCGTTCCCGCTGCTTATAATCCGGCAGCACCTCCGCCACCGCGGCCCAGAACACCGGGCTGTGGTCGGGGTGGGCAAAGTGACAGAACTCATGCACAACAACGTACTCCTGCGCGGGCAGCGGCATCGTGCAGAGCCGCCGCGCAAACGCCAGCGTGCCGGTGCGCAGACTGCACGACCCCCAGCGGGTGTTCATGTCGCGCACCGCAATTTTGGGCATCGCGCCGCCCGGGCAGGTCGCCGCAAACTGCGGATAGTATGCCCGGCACAGCTCCTGCATATAGGCCAGCGCCTCGGCCTTGGGCGGCAGCGCGGGGGCCTCGGCGGCCTCTCGTTCGCGCCGGGCCGCCGCACGCGCCTGTGCGGTGCGCACCCAGTCGGCCCGCGCCGTGACAAAGGCGTCCACATAAGCCGCCGGCACCCGCGGCGACGCACTGGCCGCCACACTGCCGTCGGCCCGCACGCGCAGGTTGATGTTGCGCACCCGCCGCCGCGTCAGCGTGTAGGTGATGCCGCCCGCCGTCCGCTCCATGCCCGGCCCCCCCTTTTGCAAAAGTATATAGTTTATTGTACACGCATTTGCCCAAAAGTGCAACAGTTGCCTGCGGCGGCGCATTGTGGTATGATACTGCCAAAAGGGGGCTTTTGCATGAAATCGCTGTTTTTTGTTCTGCCCGCCCTGCTGCTGGGCCTGACGGCCTGCGGCGCGCCGGTGGCCGCCGTGACCCTGCCCGACACCGTGCAGGTCGAAAAGACCCAGACTGCCGAGACCGCCGTCCTCTACGAGGATGCCGACGGGCGTGAAGTCAGCCCCCGCCGCGCCGCCCTGACCGAGTGGCGCTGGTCTGTGGCCGATGACACGATTGCCGAGGTCGATCCCAGCGGCATTGTGACCGGTCTGCGCGGCGGCTCGACCACCCTGACGCTGCAAAGCGCCGACGGGAAAATTTCCGCCAGCTGCCCGGTGCAGGTGTCCAGCCCGCTGCGCGGCATTGTTTTGGACGACTACACGCTGTATTTTGACGACGAGCTTGTGACCTGGATCACCGCCGACGGCACGCGCGAGTCCGACTACGCCTACGCCAGCCGCGTCGGCGCAGTCTGCCATCTTCTGCCGGAGGACACTACCGACCACCCCGCCGTGACCTATCACATCGCCGACGAGCGCATCGCCAGCTTCGACGGCTCCTGGCTCGTCCCCGTGAATTATGGCACCACGACCCTGACCGCCGACTGCGGCGGGTTTACAGCGCAGTGTACCGTAACGGTGGTCAGGCCGGAGGAATAACCGTAGAAACAGGCAAAGGCGGGCACCGTGCAGTGCCCGCCTTTTGTTGTCAGAAATTGAGGATTGACAGAATCGTAAATAAAGCCATCATAATAATGGACATTCCGCAAAGCAGGAGAGCAACAAAGTTCAGGATTCCCGGTTTCTCTGCCGTTTTGCTTGTATCATACGCATATTTGAACAGACAAATTTCCAGCAGCAGCATAGGGGCATACATCCGCACACTGCGGCCACTCTGCTCAAAGAATGTATAGCAGCTGGACGCCGTAAGGATCGCGCACAGCAAAATCATCAGCACACTATTCAGCGTCCGCCGCCAGCTACTTATAGCGGGGCGTGCGGGTTGGGCGGGCTGCTGCTTTTTCTTTTTACCACTAGACTTTTTCTTATGCTTGGGCTTACTGTTGAGACTGAAATCCCCACCGTATTCTTTTTCTTTGCGCTTAAAATCTTCTCTGTACCAATCGCGATCTTCGACGCTCATTTGTGTTTCCCTTCTGCGCTTTCATTTTAGCTTTATTATAAAGCGCATACAGAGAAAGGTCAATCTTTTTATGACGGCAATTGAAGATACTGCATGTTTTGCCTTTTACTTCAAAAGTTTGGTACGATTGTGGTTACACGTCAAAAGGTAAAGTAAATTAGGGACTACCTTGGTGACCCTCCCGTCCATCTCCCGCGCCCTAAAAACAGCCCGCAGGGCTGTTTTTGCCCCGCGGGACGCGGACGCGGGGTTGCGACTTGCGGTTACCGCATCAGGCTGCGCCCCTTGGGCGGGGCTTGCCTTCTGCGACCGCTGCGCCTGCTCCGGCTTCCTGTTTCCGCCGCAGGCGGCGGTCGCCTCCGCAGCAGGCTGTTCGATTCCCGTACTCCTCTACTCCTTACAATGTACAATAAAAAGAAAAAAGCTCAACCTCTTGCGAAGTTGAGCTTTTTGGTGACCCGCAGGTTTCAATATCCGAACCATTCTCTTTAGAAAGCGCGATGGGCTTGTCCCCATCGCGGAGGTTTAGATTTACAATTATTTTATCCTCAAAGACATATACTGTGTTTACGAAGCATTCAATTACTTGCCGCTGTACCTTGTGGTCACGCAAGTCGTGCCTCTTGAACGATTCCAACCACTGCACAACGTACTCTTTCGTCAGCTTCGGATGAGAGGTTTCTTCCTCAAAGATGCTGATTTGCAGTTCATCGCGCTGGGCTTCCAGCGCTGTCAGACGCTCTTTTGTTGTCTGGGTGATGATGCCCTCTTCTATCGCGGCGGCAATATTGTCAATTTTCTTATTGACCTTTTTTAGTTCCTCTTGCAACGCGGGCAGGTGCGTGTTTTCGCGCTTCTGGTTTTCTACAAGGGCATCTGCCAGCATCGCAATTACACGGTCTTGCAACACATATCCCAGCGCCTGCTTGACTACAAAGGATTCAATCAATTCTTTGCGGAATGCTTTCATGTGGCATCGTTCGCCCTCTTTGCGCTTGCGATGCCCACATTTATAATAGTAGTAGGTTGCCCCGGTATGGCTTGTGCCGCTGTCACCTACCATCAACGCACCACAGTTGCCGCATACCAACTTGCCTGTCAGGATGAAGTCTTCGTCGCTCTTCGATCTGGCAGGCGCTTTTTTGTTTGCTTTCATTCGAGCCTGTACCTTGTCAAATGTCTCTTGGTCGATAAGTGCCGGAAAAGCGTTTTCCGTGACTATATCCCTGTAGCGATACTCGCCCAGATAGCGGCGGTTCCGCAGCATATTTTGAAAACTACTCTTTACAAACTTTCTGCCATAGCCGGTCCGTATGCCACGAGCATTCATGTCCGCGCAAAGTTCCTTGATGGATTCTCCCCCGGCGTAGCGCTCGAACACTTCCCGAACAATAGGGCTCATCACTGGGTCAGGTTCGTAGTGGCGTTCCTCGTTGATGCGGTAGCCAAGCGGTACAGAGCCGCCATTAAACTTGCACTTTAGTGCATTGTCCGTATGCCCACGCGTCACTTTCTCCGCTAGTTCAGCCGAATAATACTCTGCCATGCCCTCCAACATACTTTCCAGCATGATGCCCTCTGGCGTGTTGGAGATTGGCTCTGTCGCGGAAATCACTTTTACGTTGTTCTTGGAAAGTGCGCGTTTATAATACGCGGAGTCAAAGCGGTTGCGGGAGAATCGGTCCAGCTTCCACACAAGGACAAATTGGAATCTGTGGGCGTTGCTGTCTTGGATCATCTTCTGGAACTGTGGCCGTGCATCCGTCTTGGCTGACAACGCACGGTCTATGTAACTGCCGATGATTTTCATATCGTTTCGTTCAGCATACGCCCTGCACTCGCGCAGCTGGCCCTCGATGGATTCTTCGCGCTGGTTGTCGCTGCTGTATCGGGCGTATATTACAACATTACTGCTTGGCATTTTTGCGCCTCCTCTCATTCCATTTTATTACTTTATACGCTTTGAATATGGAAATTCCAACAACAAAAAGTAAATTTTTTGTTGTTCATCTTATTCAATATTTGAATAAGATCAATATAATAACGATATAATCATCATACTTTCACCAGTTGATAAAGCAAACATCTTCATTTTTTTATCACAAGTACTAAATAAATGCAAAAATCACGGCGGCAAAATGTTGAAAAAGTGAAAACTATTGTGTAT
>ERZ1108170.1119-NODE-1119-length-18233-cov-8.466883_pt1 | contig 18233 bp, 11 predicted proteins | sample MGYA00403705_ERZ1108170 | MGnify/ENA primary metagenome ERZ1108170 (study PRJEB35170, sample SAMEA104062422) | human gut metagenome | biome: human gut; feature: human-associated habitat; material: faeces | place: Denmark | collected 2012-06-15 ...
GGGCCATCTCGCCGGGGTGGGGCGTTAAAATCAGTTCTCCTTGAGGGTGAAGCATTTTTTCCGTTTGGAGCAGGTCAGCGGCGGCGGACAGGTGCTGCTGCAGCGGGAGGACCTGCCCCAGAGTGGGGAGTACGCCATACAGCTGCGGGCCACGGCCAGGGCTGACAGCGCGGTGCAGCGGCACAGCACCGTGGTGCGGGTGTTCATCCCCCGGAGCCTGTCGGGGGACACGGCGTGGCCGGAGATCCCCGCCAAGTTTACGGAGCTGGAGCAGCGGCTGCAGCGGATGATGGACCATCCGCCCAAGGCGGGGGCGGAGGGCTACTGGCTGCTGTGGAACGAGGAGAGCGGCGGCTATCAGACCAGCCGGCTGCCGGTGGGGAGCGGCGGTCCCAAGGGCGACAAGGGCGACAAAGGCGACAAGGGCGACCCCGGTCAGAACGGTAGCTGTTCGGGATATTTTTGCGGAGAGGGGTATGTACCGTCAACCCATCTTTCAGACGGTGCAGTTCCCTTGTACTATCGGGAAATGCATAACCGCGGCGGGCTTATATCGTACAACGGAACAACACTCAGGCTGAAAAAAGGACATACCTACAGTGTGTGTGTAAGCGGCATGGTCAATGCAAGCACAAATGATAAAAGCGGATATCATTCTGTTCGGATGACTGACGGTTACGATGATAACTATTGCAGATATATTACACTGATAGAACAAAGCAGCAGGGGATCAAATTCTCTCTGCTTCAACAGAATATATGACCTTACCGGTGCGAAAAACGATGTTGAACTTAAGTTTTCGCTGGAGCAAGGTGATTACAAGACCTATCTGCTTTCATTCAGAGGCTCTGTTACAATCATCGCTCTTGACTGAGCAGATATACACGAAAACGGAGGTAGCAAGAAATGAAAAAACGAATACTTAGTATCCTGCTCGCCCTATGTATGCTGTTCTGCCTTGTGCCGACTACGGCGTTTGCCGCGGACTGCGCGGAGGATCTGGTAGACCCCGTGATCTGGATTCACCTCAGTTCTGATGGCGGCGGCTACTATGACGTTCTAAATGGTACATGGACGGCGGCGGATTTCTTCCAGCCGGGCAAGGCGCCAAAGGGAGCGAAAATCACTGCGGTCATGCCGCCTACTTCTCCCTCCATTCCGGTTAGTGTGAATGTAAACAGCGACGGTACGCTGAACTGCACGAAAACCGAAAACACCACGGAACCAGTACCCAAATCAGAGACCTATACCGTCACCATCACCAGCGATGACTACGCGCCCATTTCCGCTCCGCTGACCGTGCGCCAGTATCTCAATGCAGGCTTTAGGGGACCGGTCTATTTCGATGATGAGTTGCTCTACGGAGATACCTATACTTACACGTGCCGGGTGAATAACCCCGGTGAAAACGGCGTCTGGTCCGCGCTGATACAGGACCCCCAGATGTTTGAAATTTATAAAGAGACCACCGACACCACCAGCGAACCGGGGAAGTCCATCTACACCGTCCACATCCGAGCCATCAAGGCAGGCGCACGCGTAACTTGTATCGACTTTCTGTATGTTTCCGATACGACAATGGCATCGTCTAAAGTTTCCAGGGGGGCTGTCACCGGCGGTGCTGTCCGTACGCGCCCCCTCACCGTGACGGCTGGCAGCGCAACCATCACCGAGGGCAATGCGCTGCCAACAGACCTTGTGACCTGTACCGGCCTGCTGAACAGCGAAGGACGCAAGGACGACCGGGATACCGTGCTGGACAATGCTCTGGGCTACCAACTGCTTGACGCAAACAACGAGGAAGTCACGGCGGATACGGCACGCAATACCCCCGGAACCTACACTGTTGTTCCCGCTGCCACCCTCAAATCCGGCTGGGGCGAGCGGTATTCGCTTAACAAGGTCAACGGCACGCTGACGGTGGAAAATCAGCCTGACGAGCAGTTTACCCTCGCCCCCGGCGGCAGATACTATTTCGACCTGTCGGCAATGAATATTCCCGGAACGGTAAACAGCAATCTGCCGGACAGCACCCTGCACTATGTGCCGTTTACCTATGTGGGCACGGTGAACGCCTACAAACTCACGTCTGCGATGGCGACCACCGAGGAATATGCACAGCAGAACAAATACGCTCACAGCCTGTTTGTGGCGGACTATGCCGTAACGCTTAAGGTAAACTGGAATAACTTAGATACTGCAAGTCTGATTTTCGGCAAAAATTATGCCAGCGGCGGCGTGGACTATACCCTGCGCGCACCGTCTGTGGGAAGTGGGTTTACCGGTTCAGGCGATTCAGAGTGCGGTACGCCCCAAAGCAATGAGTGGGACGCGGTGCTGGACAAGAACAGCGGATATATCCAAAACTGGAATAAAATATATTCGTGGGGGCAGGACACATCAAGTTACGAATCGTGGTATCGTGCGGTTCGCGGGTACGGTTCGGCCCGCTACTGGAGCTACTACTATGCTGCGTCCTCCGACCCGCGCGGCGGTTTCCGCCCCGTCCTTGAAGTCCTGAACTCTGACACACTGGGCTCTGACGGGATGAAGGTCGTTACCCTTGACCTGAACGGCGGCAAGCTGGGCGGCAGCTCCGAGGATATTCAGATCATCGTGAAAAACGGCAGCGCATTTACCGCTCCCCTGTCCGACGGCATGACCCGCCCGGACGGAAATACAGGCAGCTACTTTATGTGGCTTGACGGCAATGGCAATTCCTACGAACCCGGCGACAGTGTTCCGGCTGATGTGACGACCCTGACGGTACAGTGGACAGCCCCGACCTATACCGTGACACTGCACGCGAACGGCGGCACTATCAACAGCGGCAATGTCACCGGATACACCTATGGCGTGGGCGCAACACTCCCGACAGCCGACGATATGACCTATACAGGCCACACGTTCAAGGGCTGGTATGACAACGAGAGTCTGACCGGCTCCCCTGTTACGGCAATCGGCAACACCGAAACGGGCAATAAGGAATACTGGGCGAAGTGGGAGATCAATCAATATACCATCACAGTCAAACCCGAAAACGGCAAAGCGGATATTACCATAACGCAGGACTACGGCACGGCAATTACCGCACCTGCCGACCCGACAAGAGAGGGCTACACCTTCACGGGGTGGGACACGGAAATTCCCAAAACCATGCCTGCCGAGAATATAACGCTCAAAGCGAGATGGAAAGACATTGAAAAGCCGACGGGCGAAATTATCATAGGCACAAATAAATGGCGCGAATTCTTAAACAAGCTGACCTTCGGTCTGTTCTTTAAGGACACGCAGGAGGTAACGATAAACGCTTTCGATAACAGCGGAACTGTGTTTGTCTCTTATCTGGTGACAAATCGGGACCTCTCTGAGACGGAACTCGGCTCTCTTGTGTACCGTGCGTATGATGAGCCGTTTTTAATAGAGCCTAACGGAGAATATATTGTTTATGCAATGCTCGTTGACGAGAGCCTTAATATAACATATCTTCGCTCCGACCGCATAACGCTCGATAATATCCGGCCTGTAATCGGCGGCATTGAAAACGGCAAGACCTACTGCGAAGCACAGACAGTTACAATTGACGAGAAGTATATAGATACAGTTACCGTAAACGGCACGCCGGTCGAGCTTGACGAGAACAACAGCTTTACTCTCTCTCCTGCGGACGGCGAACAGAAAATCATTGTCACCGACAAGGCAGGCAACACCGCCGAGGTGACCGTGACGATAAACGGCGGGCACACCTTCGGTGAATGGGCATCGAACGGCGACGGCACGCATAGCCGTGAATGCACCGTGGACGGCTGCAAGAGTGTTGAAACAATGGCTTGCTCGGGCGGCAAGGCAACCTGCACCGAAAAAGCGGTATGCGAATACTGCGGCAAGGCTTACGGAAAGCCTGATTCAAACAATCACACCGACTTAAAGCACATCGATGCAAAGGCGGCAACGAAGGCCGCCGAGGGCAATATCGAGTATTGGTACTGCGGCGGCTGTGATAAGTATTACAGCGACAAAGACGGTATAAACGAAATTAAAAAGGCCGACACGGTAACGGCTAAGCTGCCGGACAATCCGAAATCTCCCCGAACCGGCAATGCAAGCGACCTCGCTTTATGGATTTCCCTGCTGCTTGTCAGCGGCGGCGTAACAGGCGTCACGGCGGGCCTGCGCAAAAAGAAAAAACACAAAGTATAATTTTTCGTTTCCCTTTTCTGCTTTTACGGCAGTAAAAAGCCTCCATTATTAAGACGGAGGCTTTCGTTTATTGCGGCTTATGCATATTCTCGATTTTTTTAATGTATTCGGTGCTGTTCTCAAGAAATTTCCGAGTATCGAAGGACTCGTTTTTAAGGCTGTTTTGAATAATAATACCATCGGAAACCATCAAAATAAGCCAAGTGAAATAGTCGGCAGAAACAACGTCTGTTCTCTCGGCTATTTTTGCCGAAATGAGCTTTTGGAATTCATCATAGCGATGAATCAGCTTAGCTCTGATTTCCTCGTCGCCGAGCAATGCCGCGTCAAAGAGGTGAAGCCTGAGCCCGGCATAAGCTATATTTCTCTCGATTACATAATTTACAAGACGGTGCGGCGAGGTATCCTTTTCCTTGTTTTCCGTCCATTGTATCAGCTCGTCCCATTGGCGCGAAAGATAGCGGTCGGTAACGGCAAAAAGTATTTCGTTTTTGCTTTTATAATAGTAATACAGCGTGCCCTTCGAAATATTCGCCTTTTCGGCTATTTTCGCAAGAGTCACCTCCGAAAAGGAATTTACCTTTAAAAGCTCCTCAGCAGTATCAAGTATGATTTCGTTTATATTTTCGGGTCTTTGAGCTGCCATAATACCCTCCTGCAAAATTTCTTAAAGTATAACACGAACAATCGGCAATGTCTACAAAACAATATTCACAAAAAAAATACACAAGAGTGATTTTTTTAGTTAAAAGTATTGACAAACGCTTTTTTCGGAATTATACTTGGCTTATGAGTCGGTCAGTTAACCGACATATTTTTTATGCACAGTCGGGCGCGTGACCGACTGCAAGGCTGATTAAAAGAGGCTTGAAGTTATGAACATATCATCAATTAACAAAAAATTGAAAAAGACTTTCGGCGGAAAATTCAGTGCTTCAAAGGAGAACGGCTCGATTTTTGTTCGAGGCAAAAGCTCCGATTGGGGCGAAATCGTCGCGGCTTGCCAAGCGGCGGCAAAAAAATTCAGCACAACGCATATTGTCAACGATATTGTTTACACGGGCGAGCAGCCCGCTCCGACGCGTCTGCCGTCTCTCAAGGATGATTTCCTCGAGGGCAGAACACCTGACGTGCTTGTTATCGGCGGCGGCATTTCAGGTGCTTCGATAGCAAGAGAGCTGACTAAGTGGAAGCTTGACGTTTTACTTGTAGACAAGGAGGCGGACCTTGCACTTCAGGCGTCGGGACGCAACGACGGTGAGGTGCACCCCGGAATCGACCTCGGCAAAGGCTCGCTCAAGCACAAGTACATTCGCCGCGCAAACCATATGTATGCAGACGTTTGCCGCGAGCTTGACGTTCCGTTTAAGCAGGTAGGTCAATATGTGCTTTTCCGCAACGCCGCGCTGAAGCCGCTTATCGGTCTGTATGCTTTTTGGCGGAAGCATCACGACGGCATAGAGGACACCGAGATAATCTCGGGCAAGGAGCTTATGCGCCGCGAGCCGAACCTCACACCGGAAACAAAATTCGCAATGTATAATCCGAGCGCAGGCTGTGTTTGCCCTTACGGACTCACCATAGCCTATGCCGAAAACGCCGTTCAAAACGGCGCGCAGGTAAGCCTTAACACCGCCGTGCTATCCATGGAGGTGTCGGAGCATAACATCATAAGCGTTACCACCAACAGAGGCGTTATTCATCCGAAAATCGTTATCAACGCCGCAGGTGTTTTTGCCGAGGATATTGCCGCCATGGCGGATGACAGATTTTTCTCGATTCATCCGCGCCGAGGAACCAACTCGATTCTTGACCAAAAAGCAGGCGCATATATGCACTCGGTAGCCTCCGTAAAGGACATAAGCGTTCACGGTAAAACCCATTCAAAGGGCGGCGGCATATTGCACACCGTCCACGATAATCTTCTCGTCGGACCCGACGCCGTAGAAACGGTTGAAAAGGAAAACACGGAAACACGTGCCGAGAGCATTAAAACCGTCTTCGACAAGCAGACTCAAACAATGCCGGCGCTGTCAAAACGTGATATAATCACTTATTTCACGGGCGTTCGCGCTCCTACCTTTGAGGAGGATTTTATACTTGAACCCGGCAGAAGAACAAGGAATTTGATTCACGTAGCCGGTATTCAATCCCCCGGACTTACAACCGCTCCCGCGGTTGCCGTCGATATGGCGGAGCTTGCGGTCGATATGCTCGGCAAGACCGAGACGGTTGAAAAAAACAACAATTACAATCCTATTCGCAAGGGCGTTCCCGTGCTTCGCGAAATGGACGACGATACAAGAGAAAAAATGATAGCCGAAAATCCCGACTACGGCGAGATTATTTGCCGCTGCGAGCAAATCAGCAAGGGCGAAATTCTCGACGCTTTGAAATCCCCGATATGCGTTCCGACGGTTGACGGTATCAAAAAGCGCATAAGACCGGGAATGGGACGTTGTCAGGGCGGCTTCTGTTCGCCGCTTGTCACCAAAATAATTGCCGAATTTCTCGGCGTTCCGCTGTACGAGGTTAAAAAATCCTCGGCGGAAGCGGTGATAACATACGGCGAAACAAAGGTAAACGAAGGAGGCGAAGAGTGATGACGACAGGTAACTATGACGTACTCGTTGTCGGCGGCGGTCCTGCCGGACTTGCGGCGGCGATAAGCGCTCACGATAACGGTGCCAAGGTTCTCCTTCTTGAAAGAGAGGCAAGGCTCGGAGGAATACTCAAACAGTGCATTCACGACGGTTTCGGTCTTCATCACTTCGGTGAGCAGCTCTCAGGTCCTGAATACGCCGAGCGGTTTGAGGATGAGCTGTACAAACGCAATATCGAATACAGCACCCTGACGTTTGTCACGAAAATAGACAAAAACGGCGACGGAAGCTTTTCGGTGCATACCGTCGGCAGAAGCGGCGTTTCGATATTTACGGCAAAAGCGCTTGTGCTGGCTACGGGCTGCCGCGAGCGTACCGCCAAGCAGGTATTTATTCACGGTACGCGTCCTGCAGGCGTTTTCACGGCCGGAACCGCACAGCATTTTACAAATCTGCTTGGGCTTATGCCAGCCAAAAAATGCGTAATTCTCGGCTCGGGAGATATAGGACTTATCATGGCGCGCCGGCTTACGCTTGAGGGTGCAAAGGTTCTCGGCGTTTATGAGGCAAAGCCTACACCGTCGGGACTTACGAGAAACCTGCATCAATGCCTGCACGATTATGACATTCCGCTGCACCTGTCGCACACCGTCACTCGCGTGTTCGGAGTTGACAGGCTCGAAGCAGTTGAGATTTCAAAGGTTGACGAAAATATGGCTCCGATACCCGGCACACAGAGCCGTGTCGAATGTGACACGCTGATTCTCTCGGTCGGATTGATTCCCGAAAACGAGCTTGCCGAGTCCGTCGGAGTAAAGCTTGACCCACGCACAAAGGGTCCCGTATGCGACGGTCAGTGTATGACGAGTACCGACGGCGTATTCAGCTGCGGCAACGCTTTGCACGTCAACGATTTGGTTGACTTTGTTTCGCAGAACGCCGAGCAGGCGGGAAAATCAGCCGCTGCTTATTCGGGCAGAGAAAGACGGCTTATTGAGATAACCCCTGGTGACGGCTTATTGTACGCAGTGCCGCAAAGGCTCAATCTCAACGAGGATAACAGTAAAACAGACCTGTATTTCCGCGTCCGCGAGGAGGAAAACAACTGTGTGCTTCATATTTACGCGGACGGTAAGGAAATACTTAAAAAGCGTTACGCATTCATGCGTCCGCCCGAAATGGAAAATCTCACGATTGATTTCAGCGCATGCGAATTAAACGAAAACAGCCGAGTGGAGCTTCGGCTGGAAAGACTCGGTAAAGGAGACGGTGTAAAATGACAAAAGAATTGGTTTGCATCGTTTGTCCCCGTTCGTGCAGAATGACGATTACATCAGACGGCGACGAGCTCGTTGTGACCGGCAACACCTGCAAAAGGGGCAAAGAATTCGCCGTAAGTGAAATGACCGACCCCCGTCGTACCGTTTGCACAACGGTGCGCACCGCCTTCCCTTCGGTACCGGTTCTGCCCGTTCGCGTATCGGGGCCGATTCCCAAAAACAGAATTTTCGACCTGATGCACGAGGTAAACCGTATCACCGTTTCAAAACGACTCGGACGAGAGGAAGTCGTTGTACCGAATATTCTCAATCTCGGCGTGGATTTGATTGCAACAAGCAATATCCTGAAGGACGAGAAGAAGCGACCTTAAAAAAGAAAGAGGGGAAAATCTTTAATGGAACAGTCACTTGTGCTGACCTTTGACGTCGGCACGCAGAGTGCAAGATGCTTGCTTGTCAATGAGAGTGGAGACTTTGAGGATAAGGAGCAGCAAAAATACAAGGTTCCTTATTTATCAAAACAGCCCGGATGGGCAGAACAGACCCCGGATTTTTATTTTAACATTATAGCCGAAATGTCAAAAAAGGTTATCGAGAGAAATGCCGATAAGCTTGACCGCATAACAGCCGTATGCCTTACCTGCATACGTGACACGGTGCTTTGCCTCGACAAAGACAAACGTCCGCTTCGCGACATAATATTATGGCTCGACGAGCGTGAGGCCGACGAGGACGGACAGATTCCGGCAGCAAAACGCGCATTGTTTTCGCTTGTGGGAATGGGAGAATCGGTAGATATGATTTACCGAGCCTCTACCGGCAACTGGATTATGCAAAACGAGCCCGAAATATGGGCCAAAACAGACAAATACGTTATGCTGCCGTCATATCTCAACTATCTTTTGACGGGCGAGCTTAAGGATTCCGTGGCAAATATGATAGGTCACGTACCGTTTGATTACAAAAACCGCCGTTGGATGAAACCCGGTGCTCTCACGCGCTGCGTGTGCAATGTTCCGTCCGAAAAGCTCTGTGAGCTTGTTCCGTCGGGCGAGGTTATAGGCAAAATCACAAAAGATGCGTCCGAAAAAACGGGCATCCCAATGGGACTTCCGCTTATAGCAACCGGCTCCGACAAAGGCTGTGAAACCATCGGTATGTCCGTTGTAAAATCAAACCGAGCGGCAATTTCCTTCGGCACGACCTCAACCTTACAGATGGCGGTTAAAAAATATTTTGAACCGCAGCCTTATATGCCGGCTTATCCGGCTGTTCCGAACGATATGTTCAATCCCGAATTCGAGGTCTATCGCGGATTTTGGATGATTTCGTGGTTTATAGAGCAGTTTGCCGCGAAGGATAAAGTTGACGCCGCCGAGGAGGGCGTTTGCATAGAGCGTTATCTTGACGATAAAATCAAGGATATTGAGGCCGGCTCCGGCGGACTTATTTTACAGCCGTTTTGGACTCCGGGCATCACGAACCCGAACGCGAGCGGCGCAATTATAGGCTTTTCGGATTTCCATACGCGTTATCATTTGTATCGTGCCATAATAGAGGGCATCTGCTTAGAGCTGTACCACGGGCTCGTTAAAATGCAAAAACGCTCAAGCGTCACGGTAGATGAGCTTTATGCCGGAGGAGGCGGCTCCAGCAGCCCGGTCGTATGTCAAATTGCTGCAGATGTGTTCGGCTTGCCCGTACACCGTATTCAGACTCACGAGGCAAGCGCAGTCGGCTGTGCCATGGTCGCGTTTATTTCACAGGGCGTTTACGGTAGCTATGAGGACGCCATAGAGCATATGGTACATAAAAAAGACGTATTTATTCCGAACGAGGAAAACCACCGAACCTATATGAAAATTTACGGCAAGGCGTATTCTCACCTTGCCTCAAGATTAAAGCCAATAGAAAAATACCTACATCATTTTCAAACAGGAGGACACTGATAATGAGTACAAAACCGTATAAGGGCTTTGAGCCTAAATGGATGCTTCAGAGAGCACCTGAAAACAGCTATCGTTCAATTTTCCGCTGGGGCGACCCCGACTTCTTCAAATATCCGAAGGAGAGCCTTTACAAATATGTTAAAAAACGCTGCAATCTCAAGGACGAGGAGTTTATGCAGTATAATGACGATTTGGGTCTTGACCCCGTAAATCTCGGTGAAGAGCACGCTCCGAAGATTGACAAAAAGCACGTAAAGGCCATTGCCGCAATAGTCGGCGAAAAGAACGTCTCACAGAGCGACTATGACCGTCTCGCCGTTTCCTACGGACAGACAATGTACGATCTTCTCAGAATGCGTCACCGTCGTTTTGACTCTCTTCCCGACCTCGTTGTTTTTCCGGAGACAAGCGAGCAGATTGAGAAAATCGTAGCCTATGTCACAAAGAATAAAATACCGCTCTATGTTTACGGCGGCGGCTCGTCGGTTACAAGAGGCGTTGAGCCCATTAACGGCGGCGTTTCTCTTGATATGCGCCGCAACTTCAACAAGGTCATTAAATTCAATGAGACCGACCAGACCATTACCGTTCAGGCAGGTATGTCCGGACCGAAGCTTGAGGAAACGCTTCAAAACGCTCAGAGCCTTTTCGGTGCAAAGCGTCCGTACACCTGCGGTCACTTCCCGCAGTCGTTTGAATATTCCTCCGTCGGCGGTTGGACCGTCACACGCGGTGCCGGTCAGAACAGCACCTATTACGGCACCATAGCCGATATAGTTGTTTCGCAGAAATACGCCACACCGATAGGTAAAATCGAGACAAGTCACTATCCGAGAGAGGCAACCGGACCTAATCTCAATCAGGTCATGATGGGCGGCGAGGGTACCTTCGGCGTTCTTACCGAGGTCACGCTCAAGTTTTTCCGCTGGATGCCCGAAAACAGAAAACGCTTTTCTTATATGTTCAAGGACTGGCCGACAGCTATGCGCGCCGCTCGTGAAATGATGCAGTGTGAGTGCGGTTTCTCCTCTGTTTTCCGTCTTTCAGACCCGGAGGAGACTTCATTAATGCTCCATCTTTACAACGTTGACGAAACGCCGCTTGAGCCTCTTCTTGATAAATTGGGCTACAAGGACTTTGAGCGCTGTCTCTTCCTCGGATTTACAGACGGCGAAAAGGGCTTCTCAAGAAACGTTGCGCATAACATAATGAAAATTGCCGTTAAGCACGGCGGTATCCCGATGACCGGCTACGTATGCAAGGGCTGGGAAAAGGGCCGCTTCAACGACCCGTATCTTCGCGATACACTCATGGATTTCGGCTTTATGATCGATACGCTTGAGTGCACGGTCAACTGGTCAAATATGGCTCGTGTTCACCGTGAGGTTCGTGAGGTTTGCCATAAGCTTCCGAACACAATCGTTACAACTCATATGTCGCATTGCTATCCGCAGGGCGCCAACCTCTACTTCATCTTTATGACTAAAATGCAGGACGAAGAGGAGTTCCGTGCTTATCACGCAACAATTCTCGACGCCATACAGAAGAGCGGTGCAGCCATCAGCCACCACCACGGTATCGGAAAGATGTTTGCCCCGTGGCTTGAGGGCTACCTCGGCGAAAAGGAATACGGCATAATCCGCACGCTTAAAAACTATTTTGACCCCGATTACCTTATGAATCCGGGCGGAACCATAGGCCTTGACCTTAAGCCCGAGGATAAAAAGTATCTGCGTGAGCATACCGAGTATGTTGACGAGCTCAAGGACTGAAAAGGCTGTTGAAGCGCGGCTCAAAGCCGTAACGTCAAGCATAAACACATAAAATCAAGGCTTTCGTTTCACTTGAGACGAAAGCCTTTTTATTGCCGACCACAGAAAAGCTTGCTTTTTGTATAAGCTTTCGGCATTTGCGGCTGTTGACTGTTTGCCGTCGTAATTATATAATAATTTATAACATAATTTCGCCGCATATGTAATATGCCGCACAAGTAAAGAGGTTCATCATGACAGATAAAAGCTATTCAATTATTTTCAGCAGCCCGACAGGCAACACAAGGCTGCTCGCCGACGCCATTCGCGACGCACTGCCGGAGGAAAACTGCAATTATTTCGGAGTGTGCGAAAACGCCGATACACAATCCGACATTTTGTTTATAGGCTTTTGGACGGATAAGGGAACCGCCGACAAGGCGACCTTGGATTTGCTCGAAAAGCTGAAAAATAAAAGGATTTTTCTTTTCGGAACGGCGGGCTTCGGCGGAGACGAGGAGTACTTCAAAGAAATCCTCGCAAATACAAAAAAGAGCATTAGCGGCAGCAACATCACAATCGGTGAGTATATGTGTCAGGGAAAAATGCCGCAAACGGTCAGGGAGCGCTATATCAAAATGAAAAGCCTGCCGAATCCCGTGCCGAATCTCGATATGCTGATTGAAAACTTTGACCGTGCTCTGTCTCACCCCGACGAAAACGATTTGAAAAGGCTGAGGCTCTCCGTGGAAAAGCTGTAATATGAAGCGACAGCGCGACCTACCCCGCTAAGCTGTGCCGCGTATCATATTACTATTGATTTATTGTAAAAATAATGATAAAATATTCAGCATAGCACGTAAGCAGGTGTAGTTTAATGGCAGAACATCAGCTTCCCAAGCTGAATACGGGGGTTCGATTCCCCTCACCTGCTCCATAAGATAAAATCGTCGCACCAATGCGACGTCAATGATTAAATCAATCTGAAAAGATTGATTTTTTTTGTGCGTTATTACAAAGGAAAAGGAAGGAATGATATAAATGAATAATTTAAACAACAATGCAGAGGATAGATTTGTTGTGTCAGATAAAGATATTAAATGGGGTATAAATGGACAACAAAAAACGGAAGAGGAAATTAATAGGTACATGGCAGAAAAACGAAAAAAATTACAAGAAGTTTCTCTTGATAAATATATGATAATAGGTAGTGTTGTCGAAATTCAGGGAAATTTTGATAAACTAATGATAATCGGGTATAAAGTCAAAGATAGAGATGGGAAAATTATGGATTATATGGCTTGCAAATATCCGAATGGTGCAACAGATTCATTAACATTTTTTAATCATAATGATATAAAAAAAATATATTTTGTTGGATTTACTACTGAATATGGTAATGAATATAAAAGCAATTTAGATAATAAAAACGAGGAAAAATGAAGGCTCGTATAATATGTTGGGTGCTGTTGTTGGAGATGTAATTGGTTCGGTGTTACTGACTATGATGAAAATGGTAAAGAGGTTCTTAAATAGATTTGAAAATAATGAAACATTTACTTGTGCATTTTTAACATCTTGTTATACTGGAATGAGAACTGGAGAGGTATTTGCATTAACTTGGGATATATTGATTTAGACAATGGAACAATATCAATCAAACATAATGTTTATGATAAACCTAAAGACGAATAGCAAGACATTAATTAATTGAGAGTTTATATACTCCCCATAATATTGGTTTATTTTGTCGTGTAAATAATCAATATTATTTTTAGTAATTTTCTTAAAAGCTTTATTTATTTATTTCATCAATCATATAATTCATAGCTATATTTTGAGCTTGTTCAATAACTTCTTTTGTTCGTAAACGTGTATAGTTAAGGCTCCAAAAACGGCAAGTATCCTTTGATGCTTGTCGTTTTTTACTTTTTCGCATTTTACTCTCGTCTCGCTTTTCTTTCGTCTACCCGTCGTCCGCTCACTTCATTATTCGCTGTTCACTTTTCTCTCTTCGCTCAACCTCTCCTCTCTTGCAGAGGAAGGTGAGCCTCGTCAAGGCAAGCCGGAGGGATTCTGCCTCCCTTGTAAAGGGAGGTGGGCCTCGTCAAGGCAAGCCGGAGGGATTTTGCGGAGTTATACGGAATTTAAATAGAAAGCAAATTACTTTTTAATCCCTCAGTCTGTTCGCGTTGCTCACAGCCAGCTCCCTTTACAAGGGAGCCTATTAAATCCCTCAGTCCGCTCGTGAACTCGCGTCCAGCTCCCTTTTCAAGGGAGCCTGAATAATCCCTCAGTCTATTCGCGTTGCTCACAGCCAGCTCCTGACGGGAGCCCGTCCCCTTTGTCGCTTCGCGGCATTTCCCCACACCGTGGAGAATCACCCTTTTCAAGGGAGCCTATTACTATCAGAGTGCTTTGCCTTGTAAGTAAAACCCATTAAAAAAGCTCCCCTTGGGGGAGCTTTTCGTTTTTATTCACAGCCGGTACGTCTGAAAAGGTCGTTAATGTGTCTGAAATAATTTTTGTCTATACCGTCTATTGTTTCCTCGGTGGTTCTGAACTGCCAGTTGCCGAACGCTCTGCCGGGAACATTCATACGCGCGTCCGAGCCGAAACCGCACATATCCTGATAAGAAATGACGGCAAGCTTTGCCGAAGAGCGCCACACGGTTTCAATAATCTTGCGGCAGGACGGGCTGTAATATCCGCCGTCGCCCCAGTTATCGCCCGTAAATCCGCAGTAATCAAGCGCAAAGGCTCGCTCTTCGGGCGTTGCCTCCCAAAGCCACGCAAGCAGCGTTGTATTGTCGTGCGTGCCGACATATGCTACGGTATTCAGCGGATAGTTATGCGGCAGATGTGTGCTGTTTCCGCACGGGTCAAAGCCGAACTGTATTACACGCATACCGGGGAATCGAGTTTTATCAAGCAGCTGTGTGACGTCCTCGCCGAACACGCCGAGATCCTCTGCAATAATAGGAACGTCTCCCATTTCTTCCTTTACGGCGTCGAAAAATTTCATTCCGGGCCCCTTGACCCATTCGCCGTTTTTCGCCGTTTTTTCGTCCGCAGGAACAGCCCAATATGACGCAAATGCGCGAAAATGGTCAATTCTGACCGTATCATAAAGTCGAAAAGCGTCCTTTATGCGGCTGAGCCACCAGGCATAGCCCGTTTTTTCAAGCACATCCCAATTATAAAGCGGGTTGCCCCAAAGCTGACCGTCCTTTGAGAAGTAATCTGGCGGAACTCCCGAAACTCTGCGGCGCACAAAGCTACGCTCGTCTATCTCAAAAAGCTCCGTATTGCTCCAAACATCGGCACTGTCGGTTGAGACGTATATCGGCATATCGCCGAGTATTTTTACGCCGTTTTCGTTGGCAAACTGCTTTATGCGGTGCCATTGAGAAAAGGCAATATACTGCTCAAATTTATAAAAATCGGCTTCGTCTTTCAACTCGTCTCTGTTTTTAAGCGCATTTTCGTACCGCGCGAATTTTTCATCCCACTCATACCACGGTTTGCCGCCGAATTTTTCCTTTGCGGCGCAAAACAGCGAATATGCTTCGCACCACGGGTTCTCCTCGCAGAATTTTTCAGTCTCCGCAGATACTTCGTTTTTCTTGTTTTGATACGCGATTTTTAAAAGCTCCCTGCGGCTTTTTGCGGCAAATTCGTAGTCCGCCGTGTAAGGCGAGCCGTAATATACGCTTCTTGCAAGGTCGTCTTCCGACACAAAACCGTCATTTTTGAGCGTGTCCGGGTCAATCAGAAGCGGTGACAACGCAAATGCCGCCGGAGACGCATAAGGTGAGCCGTAAAAATCCGTAGGACAAAGCGGCAGCACCTGCCAATATGAAAACCCCATATCCTTGATACGGCGTATAAACCGTTTTGTCTCTTCGCCCATTACGCCGATTCCGTATTTTGACGGGAGCGACGTGATATGCATTAAAACTCCGCCGGCTCTTGTGTTAAGCATTATATAATTCCCCTTTTTTTAGCCTCGTCTTGATTTATGCCGCTTTGAGATACTCCTCAAGGCACAGGCCGCTCTTATTCATCGCCTTTGCAGCCTCTTTACCGACATAACGCCAATGCCACGGCTGATAATTCATACCCGTTTTGTCGGTTTTATTTTCGGGATAGCGCAAAATAAAGCCGTAATCCTGCGCATTTTTTACAAGCCACGAAAACTCCTTTGTAGAGGCAAAATCGGAGCTTGCACTCACAATATCCATTGACAGACCGAGATTTTGCTCGGAATATCCGCCCGGTAAAATAAACGTGCGCGCCTTTGCGGCGGCGTCGTCATCGGACAAGCCCTGATTTTTATAATAACTCACCTTTCGGTTATAATTATCGTTTTGACGTGAAACCGAGCAATACCCTGCATACGGAGTTAAAACGCAGCCGTCCTTCTTTGCGGCGTCGTACATCTCTTGATATGCTTTAACAACTCTCGAATCAAGCTGCACGCTGCTTCCGCTTATCGCGTTTGCAAGCGACGGCACATATCCGTCGGGCAGCTTATGCCCTGCGTTAACAAGCGTGAGCTCCCAATTGCCCGAGTTCGGGTCTACGGTTTGGGGATTGTTAAAATCGGCTGCCGAAGCCGTAACGGGCGGTGCCGATGCGGTCGTCTCCGGAACAGTTTCAGGGGTTGTCGTTTCCACGGTAGTCTCTTCTTCGGTCGTCTCCTCCTGCGGTTCTTCCCCTGTGGTTGTTTCGCTGATTTTTGCTTCGAGCCTCTCGACGGCAGGGTCCTTTACCTCTCTTTGCCCTATCGTAAGCTCGCCGACTATAAGCCCCGTCATTATAACGGCCAAAATTACAAACAGCAAAAATTTTCTTTTTACCGTCTTTTTCAATCTGACTTTTTTCTTCATATTTCGCGTCCTTTTAAAATCTCTTCTTGATATTTTAAAATGTTTACGTCGGATTGTCAATCAAAAGGCGCATTTCGGCGACAAAATTCAGCCGACGGAGACTTTTTTCTCATCAAAGTAAACGAAGCCGTCAATCCACACATTGATTTTTTACCTTTAAGGCGCTCCGACAATGCGCAAAAAAGACCCTGCGGATTTTACTCTGCAAGGTCTTTTTCCTGTTATGGTTTAAAAATTGGGGTTGCCCAAAATCAAACTCTGATTATTTGTTCTTCTCTGCGATTGCAGCCTGAGCAGCAGCAAGACGAGCGATCGGAACACGGAACGGTGAGCAAGATACATAGTCGAGGCCGATCTTGTGGCAGAACTCAACGGAAGACGGATCGCCGCCGTGCTCACCGCAGATACCGCAGTGAAGTGACGGACGGGTAGCTTTACCGTTCTTAACAGCCATTTCCATGAGCTGGCCTACGCCGACCTGGTCAAGCTTAGCAAACGGATCGCTCTCGAATATCTTCTTGTCATAGTAAGCACCGAGGAACTTACCTGCATCGTCACGGCTGAAGCCGTAAGTCATCTGAGTAAGGTCGTTGGTACCGAAGCAGAAGAACTCAGCTTCCTTAGCGATGTCGCCTGCGGTAAGAGCCGCACGCGGAATCTCTATCATGGTACCTACTTCATACTTCATATCGGAGCCGGCAGCTGCAATTTCTGCATCTGCAGTCTCAACAACGATGTCCTTAACATATTTAAGCTCTTTAGCGTCGCATGAAAGCGGAATCATAATTTCGGGAGCAACAGTCCAGTCCGGATGAGCCTTCTGAACGTTGATAGCGGCGCGGATAACAGCCTTAGTCTGCATCTTTGCGATTTCCGGATAGGTTACTGCAAGACGAAGTCCGCGGTGACCCATCATCGGGTTAAACTCGTGAAGAGAAGCGATGATAGCCTTAATCTGCTCAACGGTCTTGCCCTGAGCGTCTGCAAGCTTCTTGATGTCAGCTTCTTCGGTGGGAACGAACTCGTGAAGAGGCGGATCGAGGAAACGGATTGTTACCGGGCAGCCCTCAAGTGCTTCATAGAGCTTTTCAAAGTCGCTCTGCTGATAAGGAAGAATCTTATCAAGAGCAGCTTCTCTCTCTTCAACGGTGTCGGAGCAAATCATCTCTCTGAATGCGGCAATTCTGTCCTCTTCAAAGAACATATGCTCTGTACGGCAAAGGCCGATGCCCTCAGCACCGAGTTCTCTTGCCTTCTTAGCGTCAGCCGGAGTATCTGCATTGGTACGAACCTTGAGGGTTCTGTACTTATCAGCCCAGCCCATTATTCTGCCGAATGTACCTGCTATGGTAGCGTCAACAGTCGGGATGATGCCCTCATAGATGTTGCCGGTAGAACCGTCTATTGAAATGTAGTCGCCCTCGTGGAATTCCTTGCCTGCGAGAGTGAACTTCTTATTTTCTTCGTCCATATCGATAGCTGTGCAGCCCGATACGCAGCAAGTACCCATACCGCGTGCAACAACGGCAGCGTGTGAAGTCATACCGCCGCGAACGGT
>ERZ1108170.1123-NODE-1123-length-18202-cov-3.232160_pt1 | contig 18202 bp, 8 predicted proteins | sample MGYA00403705_ERZ1108170 | MGnify/ENA primary metagenome ERZ1108170 (study PRJEB35170, sample SAMEA104062422) | human gut metagenome | biome: human gut; feature: human-associated habitat; material: faeces | place: Denmark | collected 2012-06-15 ...
TAAAAAAGAGCTACAAATCTTTAAGTTGATTTGTAGCTCTTTTTCTGTAACAAAACAATAAAATTATTTTGTTTCTTTATAGTTAGTCATAAGAGAATCAAGTTCTTCCAACAAACAGTCAACTTTACCATAGAAAGCATCATTATTGGCAGGACTGTCAAAATTATCTCTAATGTCTGTAAGTGTCTTAATAATTGAGTTAAGTCTCTTCTTTCCACTTCCATTTAAGTATAAAAGATAACGGCTACGCTCATTTTCCTGAGGAGTCATCTTCTTTAATACTACTTCCATGTTTGGCTTTTCTCCAATAAAACGATAAGTAATTGAAGGTGAAGCATGGTTAAACAGATTCTGAAGATAGTAGATATCTCCTGTTTCTTTATAATATTTCCATGCAAATGTCTTTCTCATTGTCTGAGCTCCAATAGAACTTAAACCGATTTTGTGACCGGCAGCACGAAGTACTCTGTAAGCCTGTTCTCTTGAAACCGGTTTCTCTTTTTCTTTACCCTGATGTCCATAAATTAAATAAGCATCAGGATCCTTTCCTTCCGTAAAATCATGAATGATTTTTTGAAGGTCATCAGAAATTTTGAAAGTATTTTTGATGTTCTTTGTCCCTATTTCAACAGTAATTTCTTTTTTGTCTGTAACGTCCTTATTTTTAAAAGAGAGTATATCCTGCAGCTGAAGACCTGTTCCAACTCCAAGTTCAAACATAATGTAATATTTGTAGTCTACTTCTTTTAATGTTTCCCCAAAACGTTTTAAAGTTTCTTCATCCTTGATAGGTGCAACCCAATTCATATTAATACCTCCTTAAAAATTATTTAGCGGTTACGATTTCTCTTCATCGCCCTTACACGATTTATTTTCCTTCTTTGCATTGCAAAGATAAAAATAATAACAACTATAATTATTATAATTAAAACTAATGCAACTCCCGCAGCAACCCCTGCTATAATAAGCTTTGTCTTCTTATCCAGTGGTTTCTTAGTGGCGTCTTTCAAAATCTCTTTATCTTCATCTTCTGGTTCTTCATCGTCATCATCATCAAGTAAAATATCTCTATCAGTTAATTCTTCTTGTGTCGGTTGAGATGATTTATTAATTACCTGCTGTTCCTTAAGAATTTCATCTGTTATCTTAGGAACAACTCTCGTCTTTCCATCATTAATATCTGATGGCTGCTCTGCTTTATAATCATCAGCATTTCCTACATAAGCTTTGGCAACTGTAGTTTCTTCTTCTACCATTTTCTGCAACGACTTTTCAATTTCGTCTTCTATGCTTGTATTCTTATTAAAATCGTCTGGCATATATAGACCTCCATACACTTAAATAACATTTTGATATTAACATATTAGAGAATATTAATCAATAAAATACATTTTATGATTTTTATTTTTGTTTAACTAATTGTACACATTTTGCTCACATTTATCATGTATATTCTATATCAGATAGCAAAGAGAATTCTTTCTATCTCCCCCTCATATTTAGAAAAAGGAGATGTTTGACCGCATCTCCTTTTTTTATCCAAAAAATTATGACCATCAGTACAACACTGATGGTCATAATAATTTTATCATTACCTGAATTATCTTATGCTTGTAACTCTTACTGTGCAGCTTAATGTCTTATTATTAACAACAGCTGTTATTGTTGCTATTCCTGCTTTTCGTCCAATAACTTCTCCTGAAGAAGAAACTGTACATACCCTTGGATTACTGCTTCTCCATGTAATTTTACTATCTGTTCCTATTACATCTAATGTATATCTGTCATACTGCTCAAGAGTAATATTAGACCTGCTTATTGCAAGTGAATGAACTATACAGCTTGATTCAACACCTGCACCATCACTTATGACATAAACCTCTGCTTCACCAGGACCTACAGTTGTAATAACACCATTACCATCAACCGTAACTATTCCTGTATCTGATGAGTACCATTCATATGAATCATTATTAACAGCCGGCCTTACTATTACCGATAACTGTCTTGTTCTGCCTGTAAGCATATATATTTCTTTTGAATTAATTCTAAGTGAGGATATATTAACTCTTGGAGTTACATAAACCCAGCAGATTCCTTTGATATTATTACCATCCTGAGATGTTGCTGTAATCTTAACTTTACCGGAACTGATAGCAAACACCTCGCCATCCTCATCAACCACCGCGATTGATTCATTAGCTGATTTCCATACAACATCTTTAATTGTTGCATTATCCGGATATACGTTAACACCAAGTTTCTGTGAATCTCCAACAAACAATCTCAATGAATCCGGCACAACTTCTATTCCCGTAACCGGATTAACAACTCTTATGATACATGAATCTGTAACTCCGCTTCCATCTGCTGCTGTAGCTGTAATAACAGCATTACCAACTGATTCAGCACTAAGATTACCTTCCTGATCTACTGAACATATACTGTTATCTGATGATGACCACACTATATTCTTATTAGTTGCTGTATCTGTGCCAACCGTTGCAATAAGCTTTCCTGTTGCACCCACATTCATGAATTTATTATTTTCACTCAATGTAATAGTTGAAACATATTCCTTAACAACAATTGTACACGCTGCTGTGAGATGACACTCATCTGTTGTAACCTCAATTACACAGTTACCACCCTTTAAGGCTGTTACAACGCCATTTTCATCAACTGTTGCAACTGATGTATCACTCGAAAGATATGTGACTTTCTTATTCTCTGCATCTATCGGCTCAATTGAAGGTATAATAGCATATTTTGCTCCAACCCATAATTCCTGATAGTCAGAATTAAGTGTTATTCCTGTTACAGGCTGTGTAACAGTAACAATACAGTATGCTGTAAGTCCCGTGTCAACATTAGTACATATTATAGATGTTGTTCCCGCACCTGTAGCTGTAACCTTACCATCGCTTTCTACTTTACATACGTTTTCATCACGGCTTTCCCATGTAACAAGCTTGTTATCTGCATTCTCTGGAAGACATGTGGCATTAAGCCAGAACACCTGTCCTTTTCTCACTGTAATATCTGTCGTATTAAGTACAATTGATGTAACAGGCTGCTTAACATATATATTACACATTGCTGTAACACCACCATCAAGCGACTTACAAAGTATTGTTGCACTACCTGTTCCAACAGCTTCGACCAGACCATTAGAATCAACTATACATACATTAGTATTAGATGATTCCCAACTTACAGTCCTGTTTGTAGCCGTTATCGGGAGAACTTCTGCTGTGATTCTTAATGTCTGTCCTATTGACATAATCTCATCTTTATAATCAAGTTTAATAGTCTCAACTGGTATGCTTATAATAAAATTACATGTCGCAATAAATGCGCCATCTTCTGTTTTGCAGACAATTGTACAGTATCCTGGCTTAATATATGTTACAAGACCATTCTCATCAACTGTTGCAACTGATTCATCTGAGGATGACCATGTAACATTTCTGTTCACACCGTCTCCTGATGGCTTTACAGTTGCTACAAGCTGATATTTTCCAATTGCCATAGTAGACTCAACTGTTGTCGCGTTAAGTGTAACTCCTGTTACTGGCTCTCTTACATAGACATCACAGGTTGCAACCTTAAGTCCGTCTTCAGTTATTACTGTAATTGTTGCATTACCGCCAGATAATCCCTTAATAGTAGCTGTGTAACTGTCTCCTGTTACCGTAGCTACTGTTGTATCTGATGATGACCATAAAACATTGCTGTTAGTAGGTCCTGCCGGATTGAATAACACCTGTACTGTTCCAGTGCTTCCTCTGTCAATTGATATTGAAGAAGGATTAATACTTACATCTCCTACAGGAGTGGTAACATATATTACACAAGTCTCAGACTTGATAACTCCATTAATATTCTGTGAAACAGTAAGATGTGTCACACCCGATGCAACACCTGTTATTGTAAATACTGTACCATCATCTGACTGTTTTACCTCTATAAGATCATATGTAGGAATAACTCCTGCTTCATTAGCCTGATTAGTTACAGTATATGTAATCTGTGATTTACTTGGCTGATTAGTAACAAGAGCCTTAATGTCTATTGAACTTCCAATATTAACTGTTGTGCTTACTGTACTAAGTCCAAAACCATCTATAACTGTAATCTTATATGCCAGCTGATATGGCATATTATACACAGTGTATAATTCATCCTGTACTCTTGTTGCATATATTGTAGCTGTACCCGCACCAACTGCCTTAACAAGACCGGTTGCAGAATCCACCTGAAGTATCTTGTTATCAGAAGTTGACCATGTTACTTCTGATTCAATTGCTGATGTTGACAACTGAAGTTCATCACCAACATTCATATTGCTCACTTCATTTCCCATCTTCTTAAATGGAACTACAACATTAACAGCATCTCTTGTAAACCATGATTCATTGCCTCCAACATCAATAGTAGTAAGTCCTGCACTCACCTTTGTAACTCCTGCATGTACTCCACATACTGTTCCAACTGCAACTGATGCTACATTTGAATTATCTGTCTTATATATTACGTTAGACTTAACAGGATTAACTACATTAGAAGGAATGTCCTCATATGTAAATGCTTCATAATCCTTATCTGAAAGGACCATATATCTGTTAGATGCATCGCTTGGAAGATGTGTTATAAAATGTCCCTGTGAATTAGATATACTCTCCTTAAACTTAACCTCTGCCCTTACTGTAAATGTATATGTAAGAGGATTAATTCCGCTTCCGTCTGCAGTTCTTGCCGTAATAACAGTTGAACCACCGCCAATAACCTTAAGTACTACTTTAGAAGAATCCCTATAATACATCTCTACGATTCCATCTGAACTAACCTCACCTGTTGAATCATTAGATGTTTCAATAAAAAGCTTATTACTCTCACAGGTATTGGCTGTTATGGTAATTAAATCTCCTTCTTTCAGAAGATCTGCCTCTTCAAGAACAGTATTACCTCTTTTCCTTTCAACATTAACATTAATAGGAACATATACTGCTGCTGTTGATGTAGCAAGTACATTATCATATACAACAGCTCCTGTATCTGAAAACTTCTTAGAATGATATGCTGCTGTTATTGTAGCTGCTCCTGCCCTGTTACCATATACTGTAGGATTAGTTGTTCCTGATACAGTCTGCAGATAAGCATCTCCGCCTGAACTTGGATTAACAAACTTTACAACATCATAATCTTCATCCGATATTGTCCATTCAAGTCTTACAGGACTTGCAATACCATTGTTCGAAGGATTGCTCGCGTCATAAAATTCATCATCAGTACCTGAAAGATTGGCATGAATAACTGTAGATGTAGATCCCTGTATTACACTTGACTGTGCCGGTGTCAGAGAAAGAGAAACACTTGAGTCAGCGTTAGCAAATATAAGTACTCCACCGCATGCAACACCAGAAACAAGCACACCTATAAGAATCTTCCATTGCATTTTAAGACGCATTGTCAGCTGTCTTATTTTTTTAACATTCTTCATATATATAACCCTCGCTTTACATAAGTATATCTGTGCTTATATTAAAATCAAATAATAACTATTATATTATATCGAAATCTTTATTTATTAATATTACATCTTATACATACTTTTTTCAATATGCCTGCATACAATATTTTTCGCTATTGTTGTCAACTGCTGTTGCAATTTATCATATTTCTTATAAAACATATAAAAGTTTGGGTAAAATGATGGAATTAATCAGATTATTATGTTAAAATATTGTAGCAATAAAATATTTTTGGAGGTATCTAAAAAATGAAATTAAATTTAAGACCAGCTGAAGAGTGTACTTTTGACGCTGTATCATTAGGTGAAGTTATGCTTCGTCTTGATCCAGGTGAAGGCAGAATCCGTACAGCAAGAAGCTTTAGAGCATGGGAAGGTGGCGGAGAATATAACGTTATCCGTGGTCTTCACAAGTGCTTCGGTATGAGAACTGCTGTTATCACATCATTTGCTGATAACGAAGTAGGTCTTCTTATGAAGGACTTCATCGAGCAGGGTGGCGTTGATACATCACTTATCTGCTGGAAGAAGACAGATGGTATCGGACGTCTTTGCAGAAACGGTCTCAACTTCACAGAAAGAGGATTTGGTATCCGTGGTGCTAAGGGTTGCTCTGATAGAGCTAACACAGCTATTTCTCAGGCTACTCCAGAAGATTTCGATTTTGATTACATCTTCAAGAACAAGAGCGATGGTGGTTTAGGTGTTCGCTGGTTACATACAGGCGGTATCTACGCTGCTCTTTCTGAGCAGGCTTGCGAGACTGTTATTGCAGCTTGTAAGGCAGCTAAGAAGTACGGTACAATTGTATCTTACGATCTTAACTACAGACCATCTATGTGGGAAGCTATCGGCGGTTTAGCTAAGGCTCAGGAAGTTAATAAGGAAGTTGCTAAGTACGTTGATGTTATGATTGGTAACGAAGAAGACTTCACAGCCTGCCTTGGTTTTGAAATCGAAGGTAACGATGCAAACCTTAAGACTCTGAACCTTGATGGTTACAAGAAGATGATCAACGAAGCTGCTGCTACATATCCGAACTTCAAGGCTGTTGCTACAACACTTCGTCAGGTTAAGACAGCTACAGTTAACGATTGGTCTGCTATCTGCTGGGCTGATGGTGAAATCTATAAGGCTGCTCAGTATGACGGTCTTGAAATCATGGATAGAGTTGGTGGCGGTGATTCATTCGCTTCAGGTCTTGTATATGGTCTTATGACATTTGAAGATGCTGAGAAGGCTGTTAACTACGGTGCAGCTCACGGTGCATTAGCTATGACAACTCCTGGTGATACAACAATGGCTTCTCTTAAGGAAGTTGAAGGTATCGTTGGTGGTGCTGGCGCAAGAGTTCAGAGATAATTAATTTAATTCATATTTGGATTCAGACCAAATAAAGAGTTGCCTGGGAAACCGGACAACTCTTTTTCATTTAATAATATATAAATCTTCCGCTTCACTATCTGTAAGAGATTGTAAACACAAGTGTATCTGAATATGAACCCGCATATGCTTTATCCCATTCAGACTTATCTATTGAAAGTGTCAGATTTGTACTGTTTCCACTCTCTGCATATGTAGCTGTACTGAATTCTTTGTTACCATCCATAATCTTATATGCAATTGTCTTACTCTCATCTTTACTGTTCTTAAGTTTTCCACTTGCACTTACAGATACATTTACAGTCTTGTCTGGCTCTAATCTTGCATTATCAAGAGAAACACTTCCAAGCTTAACAGACTGTTCTCCTCTTTCAATTGTTGTATTTGCCGGAATAGTCACTGTATAGACCGGATCAATTGATACAGATATTTTTGTCTGTCTTATCTGTGTCTCTTCAGCTCCTACAGGAATAACACTTCCCAATATAAACATCATACTCAATGCCATAGCTGTCAATTTCCTCATAATAGCCTCCATTCTTTCATCCATTAATGACTGTTTATTTATTTTGCAACTAAAACTGTCTCAACATTAGCACCATTCATTGTCTTTCCATCTGTAAGCGATGCTGTGCTAATCTTAATAACAGCATTATGTTCTCCTGCTGCAAGCGGATGCTGCAGTTTTACATTAGTTATAGCTTTTCCAGGTTCAACCATATCTGACTTGTATATAGTCTCGCCCGTATCAGATAAAACAATTTCAAATGTAAAGTAGCATGGATTTCCTTCAGGGTTAAACAGATTCATTGTAACATTATCTTTTCCTGCATCTACAGTTATAGATGGATATCCTGGTATCCTTATTCCCTGCTGTCCGCCACTGTAATTACTTCCTGTACCAATTTCACCAGAATCAGAATCAATCGTTGGTGTAAATTTATCATCATTATCTTTATTCTTATCTTTTCTGATAACAAGCACTGCAGCCAGAACAGCAACTGCTACGCACAGTACTATTATTGCTATTATCATAATTTTGTTTTTTGAAATCTTCATTCCAATCCCTCCTGACATTCCGTACAGACTGGTCATAAAACCAGTCTGTACGAATTACTAATTAATCAAACCTTACACTGACCTTAATATTGCTCAAATCATATTTATCAGAAAATGAACCACTTGCATCAAATCTGTAGCATATAGCATCTATATCTTTGCATCCTATGCTGTATGTGTGCGTGATCGTCTGTTTATTTTTCTTCTTAAGATCAAGCTTCTCTCCATGCCATCCATTCCATGACTTGTTAGAATCTTTTCTATATGTAGTGTCTACCTCTGCATATCCGTCATCTACCATTTTAATATAATAACTGATTGTTACAGTCATCGTATTGCAATGCTTCTTTATCTCATTCAGAGATATACCTTCCATATAGATGGAATTAGTTCTTGTATAACCACTTGTTGAAGTTCCTGATGCTCCATCTATGAAGAAATGCAGCTTGACTGGTTCTTCCTTTGAATCATCAGTTACACGATATGAATATGGGTGGCTGTAAGTAAATGTCTTATTAAGACTCCAGCTTGCATATAATGTAACCGTTCCTTCACCCGCAAGATTATCAGCAGAAGCTCCCGGTTTATATGTAACCGTGCCGCCATCTTCTACACACCAGCCAAGGAATGTATATCCATATCTTGAAGTCTTTGGAAGTTCGTATTTCTTGTCATATGTAAATACAAGGTCGTTTATTGCATCTCCATCCTTTGTATCAAAATGTACTGTATACTCATTAGCAGTCCAAGCTGGATACAAGGTAATTATTTCATTATCTGCTGTTCCAAGTCCACTGATAATTTCATTATCATCATATAACTTGTCTGCTCCTGCCTTTTTTGTCCATCCTGCAAATGTATAACCTGTTCTCCTAAACTGATTAGCACTTAATGCTGCTTTATCTGTATACATAAGCTGCATATCCTGCATAGAACCAGTTGTTCCATCACCATATGGAATAAACCGGATAACATAACTGTTTTCCTTCCAGTTTGCCGTGTAGCTTCTGTTACCTGTAGAACCTGTTGTAATTACTGGATCCATAGCCGTTCCATCTATACCAGTTCCGCTCCAGCCTATAAATGTATAACCTGTACGCTGTGGTCTCTTAAGAGTTATAACGCTAGTATCAACCTCATATGTTTCAGGATTGTCAGCCTTTCCTCCATCAAGATTATAACTTATAGTATATACATCTTTCTTCCACTGTGCTGTTATAACAATATTGCCAGCAGGCATTACATCTGGAACAGCTTTATCCCAGCCTGTGAATGTATATCCCTTCTTTACCGGAATCTCATTAAAACTAACCTCAGTATTATAATTCTGTGTTATAGAAGCAATTTCACTACCACCATCTGTATTAAAACTGATTGTGTACTGGTTTATCTTCCAGCTTGCAGTATAAGTGACATCTCTGTCTGGCATTGTACCTGCAACATCTTCATTCCATCCTGTAAATGTATAACCAGTTCTTTCCGGATTAATAATATTAATCTTAGTGCCATATTTATAATCGTATTCAACATCCGGCTGTCCATTATTCAGCTTGAGAACAAATCTGTGTACATTTCTCTTGTAGAAATATCTTATAACAGTCGAACCATCTCCTTTTACAATGGCAGTTTCTGTCTCTGGTGAACTGAATCCTTCCATATGCTTAACTTCTGGCGTTACCTGACTGTCAGTATCAGATGTAAATGCCTGTCTGTCATACAATTCATATGAACCATCAAGCTTTTCAACAAGATGTTCAACAGTATAATTAACCTTATCTGCATCCCACTTTGCATATAAAGTAATATCATATGCCGGCATTGTACCGTCAAATGCTTCTGTACACGCTCTGTCAACATACCAGCCTGCAAATGCATATCCTGCTCTTACAGGAACTGGTGCAATAACATTGCTTCCCCATCTGGCTGTTTTCTTTTCAGTACTTACAGTTCCTCCCATAGAATTAAATGATATGCTGTATGTATTTCTATCATAATGCACCCGGAATATAAGACTTCCATCTGCCGCAACAGTACCAGATGGCAGATCATCTGTAAGATGATAAAGCCTGTTGTCATACTGTTCCTTATCTGCAGTTACATTCTGTCCTGTTGTTCCTTTATTAATTCTGGTCTTATCAAGTTCATATTCTCCTGATTCATTTTCAAGATAATATTTTGTTGTGTATACAACGTCATCTGCTTCTTTCCATACCGCTGTATAAGTTGTATCATTTGCAGGAACTGTCTGTGTGACAGCTGGTTCCCAGCCTTCAAATACATATCCTGCCCTATATGCAACCGGTGTCGGCATAAGAGTTCCATATGTGTATCTTCCTTCTGAAACAACACTGCCTTCTGAAACAAACTTAATATTATATTTATTTCTTGCATAATAATAATTAATTGTTGTGCTTCCATCAGCACTTACTCTCTGTGATAAAGCTGCCGGAGTCATAAATCCGTTTCTTATGTCAGGCTTTGGTGATATCTCTGTATCAGTCTTAGCTGTCTCCTGCTTTGAAGAAGCTGCTGTATACACACCATCTGTTCCTTCCACATAATCAACAACATTATAAGTCATATCAGCTACTTCCCACTTCGCATATACAATTCTGTCCTCATTAGGCATTACTGACGGAATAGTATATTTCTTTGTAAGTGCTTCATCTGTATACCAGCCTGCAAATGTATAGCCCTGTTTAACAGGATCTCCAGGCTTTGTAATTTCTTTATTGTACTTAGATATTATAGCATCTACAACTGAACCGCCGTTAGTCTGGAATGCTATATAATATCCATCTCTTAAATTATCCCAGTGCAGAGATATCTTTCTTGTTATCGGCTTAGTATTAAAAGAACCCTTCTGACTCTTCCATGTTATTATCATCTCACCATCCTGCTGAGGTTCACTACCAGGATTAACCTCAACTATATTAGTTTCAGGATCATATGAGAACGCCGGATTAGTCATTGTTATAGAAAAATATCTGTCACTGTCATCATAAACCTTAGTAAAATACTCATTATTATCGTCAAGACCTTCTTTCATATCAAGATACTGCATTTCAAAATATGTATCAGGAAGTCTTACAGTCTTAACATCTCTCTTCATCTTGATATCTTTAACAGAATCCTGACCATATGCATAATCGCACACATTTTCAACTACACCAACACTATACAACGGCCATTGCTTCTCAAAAAGTGTAGGATTATAACTAAACGTTCCAGAAAGTGCCTGTGCCAGGAAATTAACCTCCATATACATGCCTATTTCCATGTATATAGCTCCCATTGAGCTTGCTGTTCTGCCCTGCGAAGCTGCGTATTTCAACTGATAGTACAGATATCCCCATACCTGGGCATATCCACCAACCTCTGCTGTAAATCCAACACTTGCAAGTTTTGTTGATATAAGGCCTACAGCCACGCTCAGTCTTATTCCTGCCCGTATTCCTATTGTTCCTATTGCATATACCGAGAACTCATACTGTTCTTCGCTTAAATCAATAGAATCACTTGTAACCTTTCTGTCAAATACCATAATGCTGTAAACATATCTCTTGGCATTCTTATACCAGTAGGTCATACCCATTGATATATTAACATTAGCAGAAACAACGAATTCAACATTAAACTCAATATCAATAATTCCAATAACCCTTACATGTGACTCTGTTAACGACTTACTGTATAATTCAACCCAGTCAGCCTCATCATCAAGCATATCAGAATATCTTTCAGCAAGACTCTTCGCAACAGATATCTCGCTGTCATCATCAGAATCCTTCATATCTTCAAGCCTTGTAGATAAATCCGACTTGTCAGATATATAAGTAGTTCCGATTTCCATCATATTCTTAAGCTCTTCTGCTATTCCATTAATCACTTCATCAAGTTTAGAAGAACTTTCGTCATCATCATCTTCTTCAGCAGTTCTTACATTAACATTAAAATTAATTCCAGTGTAATCATACAGATCTAATGAAACCGCAACGCGGTAGTCATCAATATATGGGAATATGCCCCATACTTTCCATATAGCCTTACCACTTACATTAATATTAATCTTAACTTCCTGCTCAAATGTTGCTGATACAATTACCTTCATATTAGAGAATGAAATCTCTACACCAATATCAAGAGCAAGTCTTAATCCACTTACATTCTCAAAATGTTTTAAATCAGTTGAAAGGTTAGCTCTTACATGGTCAAGCTTTACTTCCGGTTTCTTGCTGCTATATAATTCAACATTGCCCTGAGCCTTATCTGGAAGATAAGTTATATCCTGCGGAACAATGCTGATATTGGCATCCATAGTATCAGACAGATATTCCTGAAGTTCCTGATAAGAATTCGTTCTTACAACAGCCTGTGCAACCTCATCTACAACACTCTGTGCAAATCCACTGTCAACAGCCTGCTGCTCAACGCTCTGTTCAATGCCACTGATATCCTGATTCTGTAATATACTTTCACCACTCACATTATCAGTCTGATATACATCCATGGCTGCCTGAACTTCATCCCATGTCACATTCTTATATGTGATTACATAATCAGCATTATTAGTTGAAACATTTGTTATAACAGCATACTGTATATCATCATTTCCAGTTGCATACAGAGCAAGATAATCGCCTGTATCAACTGTTGTATCTTCATCAAGTCCAAGTCCTGCTCCAAGACTGTCACTGTCATATGACATTTTATTCTTTGTAATTGTTATGCTGTCATTATCAGGATCATTATCCTTATCATCAGCTACATTAACAGGAAGAACATCAGGAACAAAGAGTATCTCCTCTGCTGCCATACCCCTGTAGGAATATTCATTCCCCTTAGCTGATGTAATCTCAAAGAACGAAACATCATCATCAGATATAACACTGCCATCTAACTGTGGCACAACATCTCCGTCATATACTGCAATCTTGTCTCCTGCATTAAGTGTACTGTCCGAATATGTAAAGCTTCCTGTAGTTTTAACAGCTTCCTGACTTATTGTACCATCCTGTCCTACAGTCATTACCGTCACAGATATTCTGTCAGCCTTCTCTCCGTTAACATAAAGATTACTTAAGCTTCCTGACTTTATGTACTTAATGTCATCCCTAAGATTCACATTAGTTACATCCGGCTTATAAACTGTAAAATCATATTCTCTTATTGTCTGGTCATAGCCTGTGAAATACAGCCTGTCATCTGAAAGTTCAAGACGGTAGCCACAACCTTCCTGCCATGTGCCATTGCATTTTATTATAAATGTATACGCTCCATCATCTAATACACTTCCGGCTGTAACATCTATTGAAGTATTCTCAGAAGAATCGCTTACATTCTTAACTGATACTTTATTCTTTACTTCTTCTTTAGTTAGCCTTCCGCTCTTATCAGTTACCGTAATTGTAAAATCATTTGCATCAACATCATAGCTTCTTGCGTATGTATCTATGCTGACTGTCTTAAGCTCCTGACCATCAACCCATGATGCATATAATACAACATCACTTAAAAGTCTGTCTGTACTGGCAACATAATCTGTGCAGTCCGCATCATAACACCATCCCAAAAATGTCGAGCCTGCCTTGCCTGGAACCGGAAGACCTGAAAGCTTTGTTCCTGCCTCATATACCGAATTATCAAGCTCTGCTGCACGCCCCTGTTCATCATCATCAGTATAAAGTGTTCCGCCATTAGTTTCATACTTAATGTTATATTTTGTTGTTTCAAATGAAATATCAAAAGTAAGATTATCTGTATATATTCCTGCATATTTAGGAATTTCCTGTAATCTTGTCATATATTTTCTTGTCTTATCACTGCCTGTTGCTGTAAGCTCTGTTATTACTGAATTATTAGTAAGAGACAGCTTATTCTCTTCATTATATAATTCATATCCCAGCTTTACATCTCCATTCAGAAGATTCCATTCATTCTTAGAATAAACAGATACGCTTACTTTATCTTTCTCATACAGTCCGCCTGCATGTCCCGCTACTGTAAGATTCGTCTTATCAGCATCTACGCTTTCAGGTATGTCAATGTAATAATAACGTTCAATCCATTTTGCATAAAGAACTACAACTCCTGTATAATTCTCTTCTGAAATCTCCGTTACAGGACTACCTGTCAGTTCTTTATTATCATACCATCCCCCAAACTCATACCCCTGATTGACAATATCATTCTTATCCGGTAATTGCTCTGCCGGATATTTGTCTGGTGCATTATAGCCACTGACATAATGACCACCATTAAGCTGATAATCAATCTCCTTTAACTGGGACAGCTCATCATATGAAGACTGATTCCCTTCTGCATAATACATGCCCGGTATTGCTGCAGCAAGAATTGCAGAACATAAAAGTATACTCAAAAACCTCTTCATCCAAACGCCTCCTTTATGTTACAACCACATATACTGATATTTAGTTTTCCGTCTGCTATATATTGTAGTTATAATACCTGATTAAAAGACATTTGTGATGCTAAATGCGTGAATTACAATTTTTTTGACATGAACGATTAGATTTATATATAGAAATTTAGTCTCATGCAATATATAATTAATCAAGAGATAATTTACATACTAAGCTATAATGAGGAAAATACTATGAAAATTGCTATATGTGACGATAATGAAGCTGAATTAAACAGAATTAGAGATCTGTTAGAAATATACGCCTGTGATAAAGGTCAGAAATTTTTTATAAAATGTTTCACAAGCAGTGTTGAACTGGCATCAACTGCTGAATTTGAGAAATATGACATATATTTTCTCGATATAATTATGCCAGTAATGGACGGCATTAATCTGGCAAGAGAAATCCGTGCCTTTGACAGATTTTCACCTGTAATCTTTCTGACATCATCGCCTGAATTTGCTGTAGAAAGCTACACAGTCAAAGCATTTAATTATCTTCTTAAACCTATAATTAAAGAAGCTTTATATGATACGCTGGATGATATCCTTGATACATTTCATAAAGAACGCAATGATACATATATTATAAAGAATAATTCAGGTATACATAAAATATACTTATCAGATATTATGTATGCTGAAGCTCTTAACCGGAAAGTAATATTATACCTTTCAGACAACGAGCAGGTAATTTCGACAGACGTATTCTCATCTTTATGTGATACACTTATGACACATAAAGAATTTGCACTGCCACACCGTTCTTTCATTGTTAATATGAATTACATCAAGACAATAGATGCAGTCAGGATTGAATTAACAAACAGCAAAACTATCCCGGTTGCACAAAGACGCGTTTCGGACATAAAGAAACAATATCTGGATTTCCAGATGGAAGAATAATCTATAATATACATTTGGAGGAGAATTTAATGACAGACATAGTCTCAGTACTAAACCTTATTAATTATGGTTTTGTTTTAATATTCGGAATTATTGTATCTTTCTATTTTGCCGGAATACAATGGGAGGACAATAAGCGCCTTTTTATACTTACTACTGTATTATTTATTCTGTTTCAGGCATTATTCTACGTACTTTTAGGCGAAAATGTCCTTTTTAAATGTTATCCTGTACTGATACATATTCCTTTAATTCTTATTATCAGATATATATGTCACCAGAATATATACATATCATTTATTGCCATTATGTCCGCTTATCTGATGTGTACACCCAGAAAATGGTTTGGAACCCTGGCAAAATATATATTTCCTGAAATCCCTATAATTTCAGATGTTGTAACAATTGTAATCACTATTCCACTTCTGATTGTGGTAATTAAATACATTTCGCCTTACATAATAAAGCTCAAAGAAGAATCAAAAAACATTATTTCCATGTTTTTCCTTCTCCCTCTTACATATTACATACTTGAATATGCTCTAACCGTATATACTAACCTTCTATATACCGGCAAAGCCGTAATAATTGAATTCATGGACAGTTTTATTGTTGTATTATATTTTTTCTTGTCAATAGTGACACTCAGTATGTCCAACAAAAAAAATACAGCAGAGCGTGAAAACATCATACTTTCCGCAGCTGCAGCTCAGGCTGAAAAAGAAATATCTCAGCTTACAGATTATCAGAAACAGGCTGCGATATACAGACATGACTTAAGACACCATATGAATTTCATACAAAGCTGCCTTGCTGGTAACAATATGCAGCAAGCTCTTGAATATATAAATGAAATTAATAATAATCTGGATAACACAAGAATAACAAGATACTGCAGCAACGAAGCAATTAACCTAATATTATCTTCATATATAAATAAAGCCCATGACGCAGACATTTCCACACAGATATCAGTAACTGCCACTGATTTTTCAAGTTACAGAATTACTGATTTGTGCAGTCTCCTTGCAAATGCTTTAGAAAATGCAATAAATTCCTGTATAAAGCAGTGTGATAACGCTGTCTCAAAAGACAATAAGCGTCTTATAACAATTAAGTTGTTTGAAAAAAATAACAAAATATGCATCAACATAGCCAATACATACTTTAAGGAACCCCGATTCCTCAACCAGATTCCTGTTACTGATGAACCTGACCATGGCATTGGTGTCCGCAGCATAATTTCAGTAATAGAAAAATATAACGGCATATATGCATTTTTTACCAAAGACGGTACATTCTATTTTCAGGCTTGTATATAAAAAATGGGGACTGCACATACAGTCCCCATCTTTTATATCATTGTATTAATTATAATGTTACACCCTGCTTAAAGATTGCAAGATCATGGAATCCTGCTATCTCGGCCTTAACCTTCTTACCAGAAGCAACATCTAATACGAGCTGGAAGAGCTCCTTAGCTGCATCTTCAAGTGGAAGATCATCTGTAACAATTCTTCCTGCATTAAAGTCAATCCAGTTACCCTTATTTCCTGCAAGTCTTGAGTTAGTTGCAATCTTAACTGTAGGAACCGGTGATGCAAATGGTGTTCCACGTCCAGTTGTGAAAAGAACCATCTGTGCACCTGAAGCTGCACAAGCTGTAGCAGCAACAAGGTCATTACCAGGTGCGCTGAGAAGATTAAGTCCCTTAGTATTAACTGGCTCTGCATATGCAAGAACACCCTTTACTAATGAGCTTCCTGACTTCTGTGTACATCCTAAAGACTTGTCTTCAAGAGTTGTAATACCGCCATCCTTGTTTCCTGGAGAAGGATTCTCGTAAATCTCCTGACCATTCTTAATGAAGTATTCCTTAAAGTCATTAATAAGATGAACTGTCTTCTCGAAAAGTTCCTTGTTAGCACATCTATTCATAAGAATTGTCTCTGCACCAAACATCTCTGGAACTTCTGTAAGAATAGTTGTACCACCCTTAGATACAAGCATATCTGAGAAAAGACCAACTGTTGGATTAGCTGTGATACCTGATAATCCATCAGAACCACCACACTTCATACCAATGATAAGTTCCTTTGCATTAACCTTTTCACGCTTAAATGTAGCAGCATAAGCCATAAGCTCGTTCATAAGCTTCTCTGCTTCTTCCTGCTCGTTCTCAACATCCTGAACCTGAAGGAACTTAACTCTGTCTGGATTAACCTCTCCGATATAATCCTTAAGAACTTCAATACGGCTGTTCTCACATCCAAGACCAAGTACAAGAACTGCACCTGCATTAGGATGATTAATTAAATCAGCAAGAATCTTTCTTGTATTCTCCTGATCTTCTGTTGTCTGTGAACATCCATATGGATGAGTAAATGCAACTACTTCATCTACTCCTTCTGGCTTGTTAGCTCTTGCTGTTGCTTCAATTGCTCTTGCAATTGAGTTAACGCATCCAACTGTAGGAACAATCCATACTTCGTTACGGACACCAACCTTGCCGTTCTCTCTCATATATCCATCGAAATAAGCTGGCTCAGTAGGCTCAACATCCTTATGTCCCTCTGGTTCATAAGTATATTCAAGTAATTCGCCAAGACCAGTCTTTAAGTTATGAGTATGAACCCATGCTCCAACCGGAATATCAGCCTGTGCAAATCCAATTCTGAAACCATATTTGATAACCGGATCACCATTCTTGATAGCCTTAATTACAAACTTGTGTCCCTGTGGAATATCTTCTACAGTTGTCACATCAATTCCTGCAACATTAAGAGTTGTGCCTTTAGCAATAGGCTTTAATGCTACAGCAACATTATCATCTTTATTAATCTTAATAAAATCCTGCATATATACCTCTTTAAATCTTTTGATTATTATAAAGTAAG
>ERZ1108170.1126-NODE-1126-length-18175-cov-5.314238_pt1 | contig 18175 bp, 17 predicted proteins | sample MGYA00403705_ERZ1108170 | MGnify/ENA primary metagenome ERZ1108170 (study PRJEB35170, sample SAMEA104062422) | human gut metagenome | biome: human gut; feature: human-associated habitat; material: faeces | place: Denmark | collected 2012-06-15 ...
ATGAGGAAGAGCAAAAGGATGGCAGAATATTAAAAGGTCTCCGGTTTAAATTTCCGATATATTTGAATGACAGAAATGTATTGGGTGTGGATTGGGACAACGAAAGTACAGATGAGACAGTTGTATTGCTTTCCAAGTGAATGGTCGATACAAGAAAAGTGAAGGTGGACTTCTCCCTGGAGGATATGGATTTATCTGAATTTAAGGGGCGCTAAAGGTCCGGGGGACCTTTGTCTGGCACGGATCGAAGCGGAGCGGAGACAAGCAGCTTATGAGCAGATAAAGGCATATGTACTGCAACAGACAGGACTTAAGGTTTCGTCATTGTATATAGCACAGGAGAGGAAAACAGGGTAGCTGATGTGGAACATATTCCGTGGGTGGAGCGGGAGCTGATGGTTATGAGAGAAGTGAGGGAGCTGCAGTAATAAAGATGATTTATATAATTTTAACTTTAGTTTCAGGAATTTTGCTGTCAGGAGTATGGTTTGGGCTTAATTTTCTGATACAGATATGTGTGGAAAAGTCAAAAGTAAAATTTTTGGAACGCTATAGTGTAATAGCTGCATCTGTGATACCATTAGTTTTCATCTTAAAATACAACAGACTGGAATTATGGAATTATCATAGTCTTGCTGATTGGAAAAACTGGATGATTCTGGCTGTTACAGTATTATTGTCAGCCATTGTCATTTCCATAAATCAGGTTGCGGAAATCCCATGCGGAAAAGAATTATTGCTTTATGCGTTAGATGGTGTCTGTATGGAAATCCCGCAGCGTATGATGATGCAGACATTTAGCGGTGTTCTTTTCATGCACTGGGGATTAGATTTGTATTTGTCCATACCGGTTACAGCGTTTGTCTGGTGCATCAGCATCTGTATACAATGTCTGATCTGCAAATTAAAATTTGACCGGAAAATAGTAATAGAGATAGCGGCATCCTTTCTGTTTTCTATGGGAGCCGGATTACTATTATTAAAAAGCGGATTTATTGGACTACCTATGGCAGGACATTTTTTAGAACGTATTTTGAGTACAATTATCCGTAAAATCCGAAGATAAAAGAAAGGAAGAAAGTCCATGACAACCAGACAGGAAGCATTATCTTTTGGCATGACATTTAAAGATGTCTATCAGGACACACCGTTCCACGATCCAAACTGGATTCTGGTGCGGTATAAAAAGAACAAAAAGGTATTTCTCTGGACTTATGAGTACGAAGGACAGATGCGCATAAATATAAAAGTTGATCCGCAGTGGCGCGATTTCTGGCGGGAGGCATATGCAGCGGTGATTCCGGGATATCATCAGAACAAGGAACACTGGAATACCGTTATTCTGGATGGAAGCATACCGGATGAGGAAATCAGACGGATGATCGCAGAGAGTTATGATCTGATCTGCGGAAAAAAACAAATTCATTTGTAAAGAACAATCAAGAAGTGAGGCAATAGTGTGAAAAATAAGATTTTTCACACGCAAGATTTGTGCTTGCGCACAAACTTAAGATGCGCAGAAAGCTGCGCAAGAATGGAGATTTTTATGTCAGCAAAAGATACAATGGAAAATAAAATCACAGAGGGAGTCATCTGGAAACAGCTTTTATTATTCTTTTTCCCGATACTGGTGGGAACATTTTTCCAGCAGCTTTACAATACGGTGGACGCGGTGATCGTCGGGCGGTTTGTCGGAAAAGAGGCACTATCCTGCGTCAGCGGTTCGTCCGGTCAGATCATCAATCTGGTGGTCGGATTTTTTACCGGATTATCTGCCGGCGCAACAGTTATGATCTCCCAGCATTTTGGGGCAAAAAATGAGGAACAGCTGCATAAGGCACTGCACACGGCATATGCATTTGCAATCACAGGCGGTATCATTGCCGGAGTGATCGGTGTTGTTATGACACGTATGGTTTTAAAATGGATGAATACGCCGGAAAATCTGCTGCCTGACTCGACACTTTATGTGCGGATTTATTTTGCGGGACTCTTATTTATTTTTGTTTACAATATGGGAGCGGCAATCTTACGGGCAATCGGCGATTCGAAACGTCCGCTTTATTTTCTGATCGTCTGCTGCATCGTCAATATTATTCTGGATCTGGTGCTGGTGCTTGGATTTAAAATGGGAGTCCTTGGCGTGGCAGTGGCAACACTGATCGCGCAGGGGATCAGCGCTGTGCTCGTCAGTGTGGCATTAATGTATCATACTGCCGGCTTAAAGTTAATTCCACGCGAAATCAGGATCCATAAAAGTGTGCTGAAAAATATGCTCGCCATCGGACTGCCGACCGGTATCGAGTCGAGCATGTACAGTATTTCAAACGTGATCGTGCAGGCTGCGTTAAACGGATTTGGCGTTGACACAATGGCGGCATGGGCTGCATTTGGCAAAATAGACAGCCTTTTCTGGATGATCAACAGTGCGTTTGGAATCGCTGCGACCACGTTCGTTGGTCAGAATTTTGGTGCCGGAAAAATGGACCGCGTCCGCAAAGGAACAAGGGAATGTCTTGGCATGGCACTTGTAACTGCGATTCTTCTGAGTGTGATCTTAATGTCGGCGGGAAGATTTTTATTTGGCATATTTACCACAGATGCGAATGTAGTGGAAATTGGTCTTAGCATGATGCAGATCATATCGCCGACCTATTTTCTGTTTGTGTTTATCGAAGTATATTCCGGCGCACTGCGCGCGCAGGGGCATGTGATCGTGACGACGGCAATGACGATGATCGGTATCTGTGTGCTGCGTGTCGTATGGGTCACCTGGATCGTACCGGATGGCACACTCTCACAGATCGTGGCATGTTACCCAATTACATGGCTGGTCAGCGCGGTGGGGATGATCATTTATTATCATTATAAGCAGAAAAAGATTCTGGAAAAATTTGCTGCAACACATGATTTATAAACAGAGAAACTGGAAGCAGTTTTTTATAGCTACATGGTTAAAAATAAGTTCAGGAAAAGAGGATATAAATGAAACAGTCAAAAAATGAAATTAATCTCGGCGAGGGAAGCGTCGGCAGACTTTTGCTGACCTTGGCGGTACCATCTGTGATCGCACAGCTCGTCAATCTTCTTTACAATCTGGTGGATCGTATTTATATCGGTCATATCCCGGAAAACGGGGGCGTGGCACTGACCGGTCTTGGACTCTGCTTCCCGATTCTGATGATTGTCACGGCATTTTCCGGTCTGATCGGGTATGGCGGGGCGCCGCGTGTTGCTATTTTCATGGGAAAAGGCAAAAATGATGAGGCGGAGGAGATACTCGGCAACTGTACCATGGCATTGATCGTGATCGCATTGATTTTAGTTGTGGTACTGCAGTTTGCAGCGGAGCCGCTTCTGATGCTGTTTGGTGCAAGTGACAATACGCTGCCGTATGCACTTTCTTATCTGAACATTTACGGAAAAGGGACTTTGTTTGTCATGCTTACGATGGGATTAAATTCCTTTATCAATACACAGGGATTTTCCAAAGTCGGTATGAAAACGGTTCTGATCGGGGCAGTCTGCAATATCATTTTAGATCCGGTCTTTATTTTCGTATTTGGCATGGGTGTGCAGGGAGCCGCGCTTGCAACGGTGATCTCACAGGCAATTTCAGCGGTATGGGTCATCCTTTTTCTGACGGGAAAACAGACAAAGCTGAAAATAAAGACAAAGTATTTTAAGCCGAAAGCCTCCGTACTTTTGCCGGTATGTGCACTTGGTGTATCGCCTTTTATCATGAATGCGACGGAGAGCGCAATCAATATTGTATTTAACGCATCTTTATCACGCTACGGCGGTGATGTGGCGGTCGGAGCCATGACGATCTTAAGCAGTATTATGCAGCTTCAGTTTATGCCGGTGCAGGGAATTGCACAGGGAGCGCAGCCGATCATGAGTTTTAATTATGGAGCAAAAAAGATGGATCGTGTGAAAAAGGCATATCGTCTGCTTATGATCTGCAGTTTTACATACACGATGATCTTCTGTCTGGCGGTGGAAATCGCACCTGGATTTTTTGTGCATCTGTTCAACAGCAGTTCACAGGAATTATTTGAAATGACAAAATGGGCACTGCGCATCTATATGGCAGCGACCGGAGTATTCGGGATCCAGCGTGCGGTGCAGCAGGTATTCATGGCACTCGGACAGGCAAAAATCTCGTTGTTTATTGCGTGTCTGCGAAAGATTATCCTGCTGATCCCGCTGATTTATATCCTGCCGCATTTCTTTGTAGATAAAGTATTTGCCGTTTTTTTAGCAGAGCCGGTTTCGGATTTTATTTCGGTGACAGTTGCAGCGACATTATTTTTCCTCAACATTAAAAAGATATTGAAAGAGGGAGAAGTGTGAGCGTATAAAAAAATCTGAAACTGAAAAAAGGCTCCAAATACTGTCTGATGGATTCGAAATATTATCCGACGGAGCGTGATACATGGGTAACAAGGTCGAAAGTATACAAGTTTACAGCAAAATAAAATAACGTATAGGAAAAGAGAACTGTGAGAAAATAATCTCACGGTTCTTTTTTTACTTGACAAGTGATGGTATCTTCCTGTAAGATAAAAAGCGTAAAGATTGCACACAATTAAATTTAAAACAATGATTTTGAGATGGAGAGAAAAATGGAGAGAGCAGACATAGCGATTATCGGAACCGGACCTGGCGGCGTTTCTGCTGCATTGACGGCAAAGGTAAGAAATAAAAATATTTTGCTGATCGGGAAAAAGCAGATGAGCGACAAGGTCAGCAAGGCGCATCAGATCATGAACTATCCGGGACTCCCGGCGGTGACCGGAGCGGATATGGCGAAGGCGTTTGAAAAGCAGCTTGCCATGATGGAGATCAATATTACGGACAGCCGGATCGGCACAGTCTATGCGATGGGCGACTATTTTGCAATCCAGGCAGGCGGGGAAGTGCTTGAGGCAAAGAGTGTGATCTTAGCGTGCGGCGTTGTCTCCGGCAAGACACTTCCGGGCGAGGAAGAGATGTTAGGACGGGGTGTCAGCTACTGTGCGACCTGTGATGCATGCTTTTATAAAGGAAAGAAGGTTGCCGTCATCGGTTACGGAAAAGATGCGGAACACGAAGCCGATTTTCTTGCGGAAGTGGCAGCAGAGATACTTTATTTTCCAATGTATCAGGATGTACCTGGCGTATCAGAGCAGGTAACGGTGATCAAAGAACGTCCGAAGGAGATCTTTGGTGAAAAGAAAGTTGAGGGACTTCGCACAGAGCAGGGGGAGTACCTTGTGGATGGCATTTTTGTACTGCGGGATGCCGTATCCCCGAAACAGCTTGTGCCGGGTCTGGAATTAGACGGAAATCATGTAAAGGTCAATCTGTCGATGGAGACAAATATTCCGGGACTTTTCGCCTGTGGAGATATTACGGGAACACCGTATCAGTATATCAAAGCAGCCGGACAGGGCAATGTTGCGGCATTATCCGCAGTGGCTTATCTGGATGCGAAAAAACGCGAAGCCGGGAAGCAGTAAAGAGGCAGCCCGCATGAACAGAAATGTGTGGGACTAAAACCGGAACGTATTTTACAACAAATATATCACAAAAAACAGTGTGTCATGCGCAAAGAACTGCGCAGGAAAGGAAAATATTATGGTAAAGAAAATTACAAATAACGATTTAAATGAAGCAAAAAAAGGTGCAGCAGTTGTTGATTTTTCCGCAGTATGGTGCGGACCGTGCCAGATGTTAGCACCGGTGATGGAAGAATTATCCGAGGAACTCTCCGGCAAGGCAGAGTTTTACAACGCAGATTCCGATGAAAACATGGGACTTGCACAGGAGTACCGCATTGTCAGCATCCCGGCAGTCATCGTGTTAAAAGATGGCGTGGAAGTGGCAAGAACGGTTGGATTCCAGCCGAAAGACGCAATGCGCAGCTTTATCGAGGAACATCTGAATTAGAAAGAGCTGACTGTGAACTGGCACATCGTCTGGGAACAACCTGGATTGCAGAATGGTGTGCCGGTAGAAATGAGGATTATCATGCCAGATAAATATGATGCATTAAAACTGGAAAACCAGTTGTGTTTTCCACTTTACGCCTGTTCCAAAGAGATCGTGCGCAAGTACAAGCCTTTTTTAGATGAGCTTGACCTGACATACACGCAGTATATCGCGATGATGGTGCTCTGGGAACACAGACAGATCAGCGTGAAAGATATGGGAGCACTTTTATATCTGGATTCCGGCACACTCACGCCTGTCCTGAAAAAGCTTGAGCAGAAAGGCTATCTTGTACGCGCAAGGGACAGTGAGGATGAGCGTGTGTTAAATGTGACGATCACAGAACTCGGCGAAAAGCTGAAAGAGGATGCCGTTCTGGTGCCAAAAAAAATGGGCTGCTGCGTGTGTCTGGAGAAAGAAGATGCTGATGAGTTGTACCGGCTGCTGCACAAAGTGCTGGGAGTGCTTGGAAAAGAATGAAAATAAATCATATTTCAAACATTTGACAAGTGTATCTGCAACAGAAAGTTAAAGTGATTTCTCCCCCTAATCCAGTTGCACCCCACCAAACCCCTATGGTAAAATTATCCTTATAAGATTGCCGGAAAACAGGCAGTCATTTATGAAGAGTAGAAACCACTGGGGGTTTTTGTTATGGAACAGACAATGTTGATCGCAGTACTGATCGCGGCACTTGTGGGATTGTTTTTGTTTGACACGGTGCGTCTGCGGCGCATGCAGGTGCAGAGGGATGCAGCGAAAGAGGAAGTTGCAGAAGTAAAAACAGAGTTTTTGTCGCGCATCAGTCACGAGATCAAGACACCGATGAACGTGATCGTGGGGGCAACGGCGTTAGGACTTGAAGAGACGGAACATCCGGAGCGGATGGAAGAGTGCTTAAACCGGATACGCGGCGCGAGTGAATTTCTGATGGGACTTTTGAATGATCTGGTGGATATGTCTAAGATCGAAAACGGAAAGTTCCATCTTCATCCCAAGCCGTATTCGTTTACGGAATTTTTAAATGAAGTGGAAAATATGATGGAGCCGATGTGTGAGCGCAAATGGATCCGATTTCATATGCCGCATGAGGAGATCAACATTAATATGATGGTTGATCCGGTGCGGTTTTTCCAGATATTTTTTAATCTGCTCTCCAACGCGGTGAAGTTTACACCGGAGGGCGGGGAGGTCACATTCCGCATCTGTAATTATGCCACGCACAACAATCAATTTTGTGCAGACTATGTGGTGTCCGACAACGGAATGGGAATGAGCGAAGAGTTTCAGCAGATTCTCTTCCAGCCATTTACGCAGGAGAGCGTGAATCAGGGTGAACCGGGAAACGGAGCGGGACTCGGACTTGCGATCGTGAGAAGCATCGTTGATCTGATGGGCGGAACGATCACGGTAAAAAGCGAGCCGCAGAAAGGTACGGAGATAAAAGTCCATCTTGAGATTGAGATTGCGGAGATACAGCCGGAGATCGAAGTGGCACACCGTTCCGCGGAGGAGATACAGAACATCCTGCGGGGAAAGAGGGTTCTGCTTGTGGAGGATCATCCACTTGATGTTGAGATCAGCAGGCGTATCTTAGAGCATGTGGCGGTAAATGTGATCAGTGCGCAGGATGGAAAAGCGGCATTAGAGCAGTTTAAAGCGGAAGAACCCTATCATTTTGATGCGATACTGATGGATATCCAGATGCCAAACATGAACGGTTTTGTTGCGGCGAGAGCGATAAGGAAGGTTGCAAAGCCGGATGCGCAGATCATTCCGATCATAGCATTGAGTGCAGACGATACGCTGGAAGATGTGAGAAAATGCAAGGAAGCGGGCATGAATGCACATATTGCAAAACCGGTTGAACCGCAAAAATTATATCAGATTTTGTGTGAGTACCTGCTTGCGCCGATTTAAGAGGTAATTTTATCCTAGGATTCGAGTGCCAAAAGGTGCTTTTCAATTTTTTGACTGTCAAATTGCACAAAGCTGTGTCTGTTTTGTTCCGTTGTCCGAAAATAAGAAAAACTAAGTATGCCTGAGTTAAATTTTCTCGAAGTGACGTGAACAGCGTTCAACGAGCCTTCCATGGCTCGTGAAGCCTTGTTCTGCCATCCGTGGCAGAACATCACTGTGAATAGGCAGGCATACTAAGATTTTCTAATTTTCTCCCCAAGTCACAAAACGAGTCCAAGCTTTGTGCAATTTGACAGCCACTAAGTTGTGAGCCACCTTTTGACACCCGAATCATAACAGAAAAATCCAATGGGCGTTATAAAGACAATAGATAGTTCGAAAAGACAGAATTTTGGAAAATAAGTATGAATAGAAAAGAAAAAAATCCGGCAGGGATGATCCTGCGCGCGGAGCGGATTAGACAGGGAAAGGGACAGAAAGAAGTCTGCTATGGCATCTGTGTGGTTTCGTATTTAAGTAAGATTGAGCGTGGATCAGCGGAGCCGGATATGGCAATTTTAAAGCAGCTTTTTGCAAGACTTGGAATCAATTATGAGACAGATTCTGCGTTTCTTACTGAGAGCAGGAAACAGATGGATGAATTTTTTTACAATCTGCAATATGGGCTGGAAAATGAAACGGTATGGAAAAAACTTGTCGGAAAATGGGACAGGCTTTTGATGTCACCGCTTACAATCGATATCAGACTGGTGTCCGTAATTTATTACAGTGAGATCACATGGAAAGAAGTAGATGAGAGCTTTATCGAAAGTTTGATGAAAAAAGAAGCGGATGGAAATGACATACAGAATTTTTTGAATGAGAATGTCAGCACTTTAGCGCAGTTAGAAGACTGCATGGATGAAAAACAGTATGCCTATTACAGTCTGGTCTGTTCAAGACTCACAAAAGATCCGGCAGAGAAAATGGAATGGTATCAGAAAGTACAGCACGGACTGCAGAACACGCTTGGCATGAGCTGTCTGATTTCCGGTTATTATGAACAGGCAGAATACGACGCGATTCACCGGATGGAGAACCGTTTTGTGACGGCGGCATTAGAAGAGGGAAATGTATATGCACTGGCGGATTATTATTTTATGAATGGAAGCGCATATGCATGTGTCGATATGGATGAGATGATGACCGTCTATTATGAGCGCACCAGAAGGCTATTGCAGAATACCGGATGGTGGAAAGAATACGAGCAGGGATTATATTATAATATGGGGGCGACCTATCTTGCAGTTGGAAGATATGAGGAAGCACTCGACTGTTTAAACCGTGTCCGGTCAGAAGATTTCCTGCTCTGTCATAAAAAGGCATGGTTACATCTTCTCCTTGGAAATACCAGGGAGGCGGATCATTATCTTGCAATAATGAAGCAGTTACTTTCCCGGAAAGATATGAAGGGTAAGATGGCAGAACGTCTGATGTATGAGGAACTTTGCATGGAACAAAAGCAAGACTTTACGGCGGATCCGGCATATTTAGATCTGATCGAACGACTGATCAGGGCACTCATAAAAGAAAAGTCGTTTGGTTTCCTCTATCAGTATAAAAATGTGATTTTAGAAGCCTATACGAGGCAGCGAAAATATAAAAAGGCACTGGAGTTTAGTGAACAAATTTCCGCAAAGACCAGAAAAAGTACGTTTTAGCGTGCTTTTTTTGTGCCGATTTTCCCAAATCAATTCGCTTTATCTAGTTTAAAGTGGAATATATAATAACTGTAGCAATCGATATATGATGTCTGGAATCCACTATTTGCTCCGGACATCATAATCTTTACGCTATACTACAAAACATGAAATGAGGGAAAACATGTCACACAAGCAAAAAACACTCTGGACAAAAGATTTTACCAGTATCACTATCGCAACCATTTTAACTGCCGTGGGCGGCGAAGCCATGAACCTGCCGATCAGCCTTTTGGTATTTGATGAGACCGGATCTACATTCTTATCAGCATTGGTACTGATCTGCGGCGTTTTGCCGGACGTTGTTCTTTCTGTTTTAGCAGCACCTTTGATTGATAAAGGCGGAAAGAAAAAATGGATTGTCGGACTCGATATCCTGACAGCGGTGTTGTATGCGATGATGGGACTCTATATCAGTGTTCATGCGTTCAACTATCTGCTGTATCTGATATTTGTTCTTGCGGTAGGAACGATTTCGGTGTTTTACCGTCTTGCATATGATGCATGGTATCCAAATCTGATCCCGAACGGGATGGAGCAGAAGGGCTATGCGGTCAGCAATACGATCTATCCGCTTGTCATTATTGCAATGTCCCCGGCGGCAACCTTTTTGTATGAAAAAATATCCATGGCACACATTTTTTATCTGGTTGCCGGTATCACGATGGTATCTGTCATCGTGGAGAGCCGGATTCATGAGGAAAAGGAAGAAGCACAGGACGATTATACCTGGAAGCAGTATTGTCAGGATATCAGGGAAGGATTTCATTATCTGAAAAAAGAAAAGGGCATTCGTAACATCTATACTTATATGAGTATCACAAGCGGTGTGTCAGATGGAAATACCGTACTGATACAGGCGTTTTACCAGACAGTGCCGTGGCTTACGGTCACAATGCTTGGATTTTTAAAAAGTGCGGAAATGATCGGGCGGGGACTGGGAGGTGTTTTCCAATATAAAAAAGAAATCCCGGTAAAAAAACGTTATGTGTTTACCAAATTTGTTTATACAGTTTATGGGTTGATGGATATGTTACTTTTATATCTGCCATATCCTTTGATGTTGTGTAACCGTTTCCTTTGCGGAGCGTTTGGTATCTCAAGTGCAACAATCCGTGAGACGGCAGTGCAGAGCTATCTGCCCGAAAATATGCGGGCACGCATCAACGCATTTTTTAATATGGTATTTGCAATCGGAAGTGTGGCATTTCAGATGGCAGCCGGAGCAATGGGACAGATCATGCCTTACCGGTCAGCTATTCTGCTGCTCTCGGTGATAGAACTTACAGCCATGCTGCTTCTTATTTGTCTGCCGGCAAAAGAAAACCGCCCCGTATACGAGGCGGTCCGAAAAACAGAGTAGTGTTGATAAAGCTGCAGCCAGTTTTTACGCTAACGGCTTGATCTCCGGCACCGCCTGACAGCGTGCGGTCGACTCTCTTTCGATGAGCCTTGCGCGGATCTGTGTCCGGCAGAACGGGATGTGGTGTACCAGCGAATTCAAAACGACGTAAGCGCATTTTCCAAGCTCATTGCGCTCCTGACGGACCGTGGTAAGCGGTGGTTCTAAGGAAGCAGAGAGCGGCAGGTCATCAAAACCAACGACACTGATGTCTTCCGGGACACGGAAACCGCGCAGTTTGCACTCGGCGATCACACCGGAAGCAATCAGGTCGTTGCCGCAGATGATCGCGGTCGCTCCCGCACCGAGAAACGTTGGAACGTGATACTTTGCGCTGTCTGCCACATAATAACCATAAGCGGTCAGCTTCTCATCAACGGTCAGACCGTGCGCCTTCATGCTGTTATAAAATGCTTCCTGGCGCTGCTCGGATACCATAGAGTGCAGGGAACCATTTAAGAACGCTATTTTCTTGTGACCGAGTGTATAAAGATGATCCACGGCTGTATCGATACCTTCGTAGTTATCAGTGCCGACGTAGCAGACATTTGGATTTTTCTCAATATAGTTATCAAAAAGAACGGTCGGCATTGTGGTATGGGAGAGCTGCTGCATCCATTCGTCGTGCAGGGCAAAACCGACTAAAAAGGCGCCACAGAAGCCGTTTTTTAACATGTAAGTGTCATATTTTTCTGTGAGCTGAAATGCAGGTGTGACCGGAATGACAGTGACATCCCATTTATAGCGGAAGGCATTTTGTTTGAAGCCAAGTACGATGTCGTAGCCAAACTGGTCTTCCGTTTCATATTCCATATTTTCGATAAAGACCGCAAGCTTGCGGTTTTCTTTTTTCTTTGATTTTTTTGTTGCGTATCCCATTTCAACTGCAGTGTCAAGCACCATCTGACGTAATTCTTCGCTGATGTCACTCGCGCCATTTAAACCTTTTGATACGGTACTGACGGAAACACCGAGTCTTGTTGCAATATCTTTGATTGTTGCCATGGGTAAGATCCTCTCCTTAGTAAAAACAGTTGATTTTTTTATATTATATAAAGAAAACAAAAAGTTGACAAGCAGACATACTAAAATTTTCGAAACTTTTGAATGCTTTCGTTGTAAAAATAAACAAAAACGATATAGCAAAAACGGCAAATATGGCAAAAACGCTGTTAAAAGTTGCAAATTCGTTGACAAAAAACGTTTCCAGTAATAAAATTATCACAGATACGAAAAAAAGCGAAAAAAATGAGAGGAAGGACCGGGGAAGATCATTGGATGCAAAAAGAATGGCAAGGGGAGCAGGAATCCTCTTAGCGATCACAAGTTTACCATCTTCATACGGAATTGGTACATTAGGAGATGCGGCATTCCAGTTTATAGATCTGCTGGTGGATTTAAAACAGCGTTACTGGCAGGTGCTGCCGATCGGTCCAACCAGTTTTGGAGACAGTCCATATCAGTCATATTCCGCATTTGCCGGGAATCCATATCTGATCGATCTGGATGATCTTGTGCAGGAGAAGCTGCTTAGTGTGGAAGAGATCCGAAGTTTCCATTGGGGAAATGATGAAGCGGATATTGATTATGCGATGATTTATGAGAACCGCTTTAAAGTTTTGAAAATGGCGTTCGCACGATTCGATATCGAAAATGAAGTTTTTGTAACGTTCTGTGAGGAAAATGCCGGATGGCTTTCTGATTATGCACTTTATACTGCATTAAAGAAACATTTTGGTGATGAGGAATGGCAGAAGTGGGACGAACCGCTTCGAAGCCGGGATCCTGAGGCATTAAAAGAGTATGAAACAACGTTACATACAGACATATTGTTCTATGAATTCTGCCAGTTTGAATTTTTTAAACAATGGAAAAAATTAAAAGAATATGCAAATAACAGAGGTATCCAGCTGATTGGTGATCTTCCGTTTTATGTGGCATTAGACAGTGTGGATGTATGGGCAAACCGGGAACTTTTCTTATTGGAAGAGGATGGGACGCCAAAAGGAGTTGCAGGTTCTCCGCCGGATGCATTTTCAGAGAATGGACAAAAGTGGGGAAGTCCAGTATACAACTGGAGCCGGATGGAAGAAGATGGATTTGCCTGGTGGCAGGCGCGCATGTTAGAACATGCAAAGCTGTTTGATGTAATACGGCTTGATCATTTTGCAGCGATCGTAAAGTATTATGTCGTACCGAACAAGGCAGAAGATGGAAGAAGTGGAAAGTGGAGTAGGGGACCTGGAAAGAAACTTACAGATGCGATTGAGAAGGTGATCGGAGATACACACATCATCGTTGAGGATATCGCAGGAAAGAGTCCGATACCGGGTGTGAAGAAGCTGATGGCAAGAACCGGATGGCCGGGCATCAAGATTTTGATGTTCGCATTTGGGGATGATACGGCAAACGAACATCTTCCACATAATTACACCGACTGCAATCTTGTCGTTTATGCGGGAACGCATGACAATGAAACAATTGTTGGTTACTTCAGGGACAAAACAGATTATGAGCTTGCTTATCTGTACGAGTATCTGAATATCAAATATAAAGAAGAAATACCGGATGCGCTGATCCGGGCTGCCTATGCAAGCATTGCAGATGTGGTGATCATACAGATGCAGGATCTGATGAAGCTTGGAAATGAAGCGCGGATGAATGCACCATCCACCGTCGGGAGAAACTGGAGATGGAGGATTGGAACCGATGAACTGAGTGAGGAGCGAAGGGCATGGATCCGGACACTTGCATCAGTTTATCACAGATGATTATGTTATAAAGTGCAGATTGCATTTTATATAAAAACAAAGTTCATGAAAACTTTTTGGGAAAAAGAAAAGGAGAAGAAAAAATGAAAAAGAAAGCAGTGTCATTATTAATGGTAGCAGCTATGATGACAACCATGGCAGCAGGATGCGGAAACAAAGCCGCAAACAATGCTGGAAGCGATGCAGCAGCAGACAACAGCACAACAAGTGATGCAGCAGCAGACAACAGCACAACAAGTGATGCAGCAGCAGAGGAGACAGCAGGTACTGAGGCAGCAGCCGCAGATTCTGAAGATGAGCCATGGTCCGGTACAATTACAGTATGGAGTCCACAGGAAGATCAGGACACAGGCTGGCTTGCAAAAGAGTGTGATGCATTTAATGCAGCTCATCCAAACTGGGATATCACTTTCAATTATGGTGTATGTGCAGAGGGTGATGCAAAAGCAACGGTTACACAGGATGTTGAAAACTCCGCAGATGTATATATGTTAGCAAACGATAACATCCCGGATCTGGTATCTGCAAATGCATTAGCAGAGCTTGGAGGAAGCTATCTTGACTATGTAACTACAACAAACTCTGATTCTATTACAGCATCTGTTACTTACAATGATGCAGTAGTGGCATTCCCGTTTACATCAAATACATGGTTCATGTACTATGATAAGAGTGTATTTTCAGATGATGATATTAAGAGCTTTGATACCATGTTAGAAAAAGGAAAAGTTTCTTTCCCATTATCTAACTCCTGGTATATTCAGGCTTTCTATGTAGCAAACGGATGTACATTATTTGGTGATGGTACTGATGCAGCAGCAGGTGTCGATTTTAGTGGTGACAAGGCAGCAGCAGTTACTGAGTATCTTGTAGACCTTTGCAAGAATCCAAACTTCATTAATGATGCAGACGGAGCAGGTATTGCCGGTTTACGTGATGGCAGCGTTAATGCCATTTTCTCAGGTACATGGGATGCAGAATCTGTAAAAGAAGCTCTTGGCGATAATATGGGTGTTGCAGCTCTTCCTACTGTAAATATCGGAGGAACAGAGGGTCAGATGAAATCCTTCATAGGATCTAAAGCAATCGGCGTTAATCCAAATACAGAGAATATGCAGGTTTCCATGGCTTTAGCGGCTTACCTTGCAGGTGAAGATGCCCAGAAAGATCATTATGATATGAGAAATATCCTTCCTACAAATACAAACATTGCAATCTCAGATGATGAAATTGCTACGGCAGTTACAAAAGTTATGACAGATACATCTATCATGCAGCCATTAGTAAGCGAAATGAGCAACTACTGGTCACCGGCTGAGAACATGGGTAAAGCACTGGTCGCTGGTGAGATCACAGCTGATAACGCAGCAGAGAAAACAGAAGATATGAATACAACAATGAACACAGACATTGCACAGTAAAAAGATTTCTTCTGATAGAAATCCCAGGGTGCCCGGACGGGCATCCTGGATGTTTCTACATTGAGATTTAAAGGAGGCCCATAACGTGAAAAAGGCTGGAATGAAAAAAGGAAAAAATAAAGAATTTTCAACACCGTACACGGTTACAAATGCGGTGGCAAAAGGAAATATAATCACAAAACTTTCCCTGTTAATTATGGGCTTAGGAAATATTGCACATAAACAAATTGGAAAGGGAATCATGTTTCTTGCAGTAGAAGCTGCATATATCTGGTACATGATTCAGTCAGGAATTTATAATTTATCTATGCTGCCATCTCTTGGATGGAGAGAGCAGGAAAAAGTATGGAACGAAAAAAAGAGTATTTATGAATATACAGCAGGTGACCAGTCATCACTGATTCTGTTGTATGGAGTGGCAACGGTTTATATTACAGCAATGTTTATCATTGTCTGGAGAGAGTCCGTAAAGAGCTCTTATAAATCGGAAGTGCTGGCAAAATCAGGAAAGCACTTAAACAACTTTAAAGAAGACTGCAAGAGTTTGTTAGATCAAAATTTATATAAATTACTGTTGGCAGCGCCGATTATGGGAATTTTAATTTTTACGATCTTACCACTGATCTATAACATTACCATGGCATTCACGAACTACAGTAAGGTCAACGATCATCTGGTATTATTTGACTGGGTGGGACTGGCAAATTTCAAGAAGATTTTAAACTTCGGTGACAGCATCGGCAAGCAGTTCTATTCCGTATTAGGATGGACACTGATCTGGGCCATTGTAGCAACCGCATTAAACTATATCCTCGGTATGATCTTAGCAATTATCATCAACCGTAAGGAGACAAAAGGAAAGGCATTTTGGAGATTCTGTTTTGTACTTTCCATCGCAGTACCGCAGTTCGTATCACTGCTGATCATGCGTACCATGTTACAACCGACCGGTATCGTCAATACGCTGTTATTAAAATATGGTCTGATCGATACCGCATTACCGTTCTTTTCAAATGCAACATGGGCAAGAGTAACGGTTATTGTTATTAACCTCTGGGTAGGTATTCCGTATACGTTACTTCAGGTAACCGGTATTTTACAGAATATTCCGGGTGAACTTTATGAGGCAGCAAAGATCGACGGAGCGAATGCTGTACAGACTTTCTTTAAGATCACATTGCCTTACATGTTATTCGTTATGACACCGTACCTGATCACACAGTTTACGGGAAATATCAATAACTTCAATGTCATCTTCCTTCTGTCAGGTGGAAATCCTACTCCGGTGGATGCCACGGCAGGAAAGACAGACCTTCTTGTTACCTGGCTGTATAAGCTGACGGTTGATAAGAACTATTATAACTTAGGTGCTGTTATTGGTATTATGACATTTATTGTACTTGCGATCGTAGCATTGGTAACATATCGCAATACCGCATCCTATAAAGATGAGGAGGGATTCATGTAATGAACACGACACATACGAGTACAGCAGCAGTGGCTGCGAAAAAAAGTGGTGCATCCAATACGGCGAAAATCCGTAAAACAGTGATAAATGTGATTGTTCACATTTTCCTGGCAATACTGGCATTTATCTGGGTTCTCCCGATTTTCTGGGTAATCCTTACAAGTTTCCGTGGAGAGAAAGGTTCTTATGTAAGTACATTTTTCCCGAAAACCTATACATTTAATAATTACATCAAATTATTTACAGACACCAGTATTTTAAACTTTCCGAAGATGTTTATGAATACCTTTGTGATCGCAATTTTTACCTGCATCATTTCTACCATCTTTGTACTTTCAGTGGCATACAGTATGTCAAGAATGCGATTTAAGATGAGAAAACCATTTATGAATATTGCGATGATCATTGGTCTGTTTCCATCTTTCATGTCCATGATCGCTGTGTACTATATTTTAAGAGCACTTAATTTAGCAGATGGTGCAATGATCCGTGTAGCACTTATCATCGTGTTCTCAGCGGGTTCCGGTGCAGGATTTTATGTTGCGAAGGGATTTTTTGATACAATCTCAAAATCGCTGGATGAGGCAGCGATTATCGATGGAGCGACAAGATGGAATGTATTTACAAAGATTACTGTACCGCTCAGTAAGCCGATCATCGTATATACGATTTTAACATCCTTTATGGGACCATGGGTTGACTTTATTTTTGGTAAAGTTATCTGCCGTGCAGATGCACAGTATTATACGGTATCTATTGGTCTTTGGAAGATGCTTGAGAAAGAGTATATCGACAGCTGGTATACCTGTTTCGCTGCAGGTGCAGTTGTGGTATCAATTCCGATTGCAATTCTGTTCTTAATGACACAGAAGTTCTATGTGGGGACTTCCTTTGTTTCGCCCGGAGCCAGTTTCACCTTTTGGAAACCTTTCAGTTCCTTGACGGGACGAGGCAGAGAGGACTTCTTGTCACTGATGTACAGTTGGACAACTTCCTGCCCTTCGCGCGCTCCGGTATTCTTTACAGAAACCTTCACGGTCAGCGTACCGTCGGCCTGCATGGTCTTGCTGTCGGCTGTGGGCTTGCCATACTCGAAAGTGGTATAGCTCAAACCGTGGCCGAAGGGGAACAACGGTTTCACCTTCTTCTGCTTATCGGCCCAACGGTAACCTACAAAAATACTTTCATTATATTTGATGTCGATGATGTCCTTGCTCCGCTTGCCGGTATATTCACCCAGGCTGTGGGCCGGGCAATCCTCCAACTTCACGGGGAAGGTAAACGGAAGCTTGCCACTGGGATTCACATCCCCCATAAGGATAGCGGCGAGAGCACTGCCAGCTTCGGAACCCAGATACCAGTCCTGAACGATAGCAGGCACCTCGTTCACCCACGGCATGGCAATGGCGTTGCCGGAGATGTTGACGACAATCAGATTCTTGTTCGCCTCGGCCAGTGCGGAGATAACGGCATCCTGA